>Ga0075418_10001768_pt1 | contig 24588 bp, 25 predicted proteins | sample SoiMetdeltSBSDD2_FD_81776 | JGI IMG/M metagenome (GOLD analysis project Ga0075418, IMG submission 81776) | Bulk soil microbial communities from a Populus tree surrounding site in Tennessee, USA - Soil MetaG P. deltoides SBSDD2 | ecosystem: Environmental > Terrestrial > Soil > Tree plantation...
CCGCAGACGCAGCGTAACCGCGAGGCGTTCCTGCTGCTGTCGGAGTACGCCGACTGTGTCTACCGGGCCATCGGCAAGCAGTCGCAGTACTGCAACACCGGGCCGCCGCCGACCACGGTCTACTCGGACACCTTCGAGACCGCGACCGGCTGGACGACCAACCCCAACGGCGCGGACACCGCCACGACGGGCGCGTGGGAGCGCGGTGACCCCGAGGCCACCGACTCCAGCGGCCCCAAGCAGCTGGGCACCACCGTCAGCGGCACCAACGACCTGGTGACCGCGCGGCTGGCCGGCGCGAGCGCGGGCGCCAACGACATCGACGGTGGCACGACGAGCATCCGCTCGCCGGCGATAACGCTGCCGGCTACAGGGACGCTCAATCTTTCTCTTTCGTGGTACCTCGCCCACGGCACCAACGCGACGAACGCCGACTTCTTCCGGGTGAGCATCGTCCACAATGGAGGAACGACGGCGCTGTTCACCCAGGCCGCAGTGGCCACCGACCGGGACGCCGTATGGGCCACCGGGACGTGGGACATCTCGGCCTACGCCGGGCAGTCGGTGAGGGTACTCATCGAGGCCGCGGACGCCGGGACGCCGAGCCTGGTCGAGGCGGGCGTCGACGACGTCCTGATCACCCAGCAGCAGTAACACGGCGCCGCCTCCGGCGGCGCTGGGCAGCGCCGCCGGAGAGCCGCCGTCACGTATTCACATATTGAAATGACCATGATTTTGGTGGTCTCCTCCGAAGATGTATCAGACTCGCATCCGGCAAGTCGCCGTCCTCGTCTCGGTGCTCGCAGTGGGAGCGGCCATGGTCCTGATCGGACCGGCCACGGGAGCGCCGAGCGGGCAGGAGGACAGCGCCTCGGCCCAGTACCTGGTCAGCGGACCCCGGACCTTCGCCGACCGCAACGCGGTCGCCCGCACCGGCGCGGCGATCGACTACAGCGAGCACGGCATCCTTTACATCACGGCCACCCGTAGCGAGGTGGCCCAGATCACGCGCCTCGGGTTCAAGGTCGAGCTGGTGCCCGCGCCGCCGCAAACGCAGGACGCCGTGATCAACGACTTCCCGCCGGCGGACTCCAACTATCACAACTATGACGAGACCAACGCCGAGCTGAACCAGATCGTCACCGACCACGGCTCGATCGCGCAGCGCTTCAGCATCGGCACGTCGTACGAGGGCCGCACTATCTACGGCGTGAAGATCTCCGACAACGCCGGCTTCGACGAGGACGAGCCGGAGGTCCTGTTCTTCGCCAACCAACACGCGCGCGAGCACCTCACCACCGAGCAGGCTCTCTACATCGCCAACCTGCTGACCGACTCCTACGGGTCCGACTCGCGCATCACCAGTCTGGTGAACAGCCGCGAGTTCTGGATCATCCCGATGTTCAACCCGGACGGTTCGACCTATGACATCTCCACCGGTAACTACCGGTCGTGGCGCAAGAACCGCCAGCCCAACACGGGGTCGAACTTCGTGGGTACCGACCTGAACCGCAACTGGGCCTACCAGTGGGGCTGCTGCGGCGGTTCTTCGGGCAGCACGTCGTCGGAGACCTACCGCGGCCCGTTCGCGTTCTCCACCCCCGAGCTGCAGCGGCTGCGCGACTTCATCCTCAGCCGCAACATCTCCGGCGCGCAGCAGATCAAAGTTGCCATCGACATCCATAGTTACTCGGAGCTGGTGCTGTGGCCTTATGGCTACCGGATCGCCGACACCGGACCGGACATGACGGTGGACCAGAACGACACGTTCCGGACTATCGGCCAGCAGATGGCCGCCTCCAACGGGTACACGCCGGAGCAAGCGAGCGACCTCTACATCGCCGACGGCACGAGCATCGACTGGATGTTCCAGAACCAGGGCATCTTCGCGTACGTCTTCGAGATGTTCCCGACCGGCAGCCCCGGCTTCTACCCGCCCGATGAGCAGATCCCGGCGCAGACGCAGCGCAACCGCGAGGCGATCCTGCTCCTGTCGGAGTACGCCGACTGCGTCTACCGCGCGATCGGCAAGGAAGGGCAGTACTGCGTGCCGGCGGGTACCCCGATCGTGGCCAACCCGGGCAGCCAAACGAGCACGGTCGGCACGGCGGTCACGCTCAACAGCAGCGCCTCGGGCGGGACGGCGCCGTACAGCTGGGTGGCCACGGGTCTTCCGGCTGGGCTGAGCATCAACGCCGGCACCGGCCAGATCACCGGGACCCCGACCACCGCCGGGACCTCGAGCGTGACGCTCACCGTCACCGACAGCGCCACTCCGCCCAGGTCGGGCTCGACCACCTTCAGCTGGACGGTGAACCCGGCCGGTGGGGCATGCAACGGTACCAACCCCAACGATGTGCAGATACCGGATCTATCCACTGTGGAGAGTTCCATCGTGATCGCCGGTTGTGGCGGCAACGCCGCGGTCAACTCGACGGTCGAGGTGCACATTGTGCACACCTTCCGCGGGGACCTGGTGGTCTCGCTGGTCGCGCCGGACGGTACCGTCTACACCCTGCTCAACCGCAGCGGTGGCAGCGCGGACAACGTGGACCAGACCTTCACGGTGAACCTGTCGCTGGAGGCCGCCGACGGCACCTGGCGACTGCGCGTACAAGATGCGGCATCCATCGATGTCGGGTTTATCAATTCATGGTCGCTTAATCTCCGTCCATAGGCTGTAACCTGCGGACATCCGCGCGCCGGTCAATTCGAACGGTGCGCGGATGTTCGATATGGTATCGATCCGTGGCCATGTACCTTGCCGACGAGTTCTACCTGATCGCCCATCAGGACTCCACCGGCCAGCCGCGGCTGCACTCGCGGGCGGCCGGTTACGGGCTCGCCGCCGCCCTGCTCGCCGAGCTGCATCTGCACGGCAACCTGACGATGGACGACCACAACGTGACCGTGACGTCCCTCGTTCCGCCGCCAGATCCGTTGGCGCACAACGTTTTGGAGCACCTGCTCGATGAGCCGTACAAACGCCCCGTGCGTGACTGGCTGGCGTTCCTCGGGCGAACTGCCGTGGAGGACGTGGCCAAGCGCCTGGCCCGACTGGGCATGCTCGAAGTGGTCGAGACCAAGCGGTTGTGGGGAGTCAGCCGGACCTACGTGCCGGTGGCGATCAACGACGCTGCCTGGCCCCTCGCCCGCATCACCACCCGGCTCCTCAGCGGCGTGACCCGCCGCGGCGTGGAGCTGAGCCTGCCTGACCAGATCCTCACCGGGCTGTGTTTCGCCACCGGGCTCACCCGCCAGATGGTCTGGGGCGACGAGCAGCACTCCGCCCGCCAGTACCTGGGCCAGGTGATCGGCGGTCTGCCGCCTCCGATGAGAATCCTCGTCACCGAGACGGAGATCGCGATAAGCAAGACAGCCGCCACCCGTGGCTGAATCCTGATTGGAGTACGGATGTCCGCAACCCCACGCTCCCCCGTGGCGACCGCCCTGGCGGCCGACCGACTCGGCGCTGCCTCGGTCGCCTCCTTCGCGCTCACCGCCGCCGCCCCGCTCATGGTCGTCGGCGGCCTGCTCGTCGCCGGCTGGGCCAACATCGGCGTCGTCGGCTTCCCGCTGGCCCTGCTCATCATCGGCGCGGTGCTGGCCCTGTTCTGTTTCGGCTACATCGCCATGGCGCAACGCATCCCCAACGCGGGTGCCTTCTCCGCCTATGTCGCGCAAGGCCTTGGCCGCCCCGGCGGTGTCGCGGCCTCGCTCGTCGCCCTGCTCTCGTACAACGCCCTGCAGTTCGGCCTTTTCGGCATCTTCGGCGCGGCGCTGTCCGGTTTCCTTGACAGCGAAGGGATCGCGGTCATCCCGTGGTGGGTCCTGGCCCTGGTCGCCTGGGTGGTCACGACCACGTTCGGGGTGCTGCGCGTCGACCTGAACAGCAAGGTGCTGCTGACCCTGCTCGCGCTGGAGCTCGTCGTCGTGATCGTCTACGACGCCGCGTTCCTCGCCACCCCCGCCGAGGGTCTCAGCTTCGCCGCCTTCTCGCCGGACAGCCTGTTCGGCGACCTGAGCCTGTCCGCCTCGGTGCTGGTCATAGTGGTCACCGCGTTCATCGGCTTCGAGGCGGCGCCGGTCTTCGCCGAGGAGTCCCGCGATGCCCGCCGCACCGTGGGCGCGGCCACCTTCACCGGCCTGGCCGTCATGTTGGTCGCCTATGTCCTGACCACCTGGGCCATCACCGTCACGGTTGGACCGTCCAATGTGGTCGATGCCGCCACCTCCGATTCGCAGAATCTGATGTTCTCTCTGGCCTCCGACCGGCTCGCCCCGTGGATCGGCACGGCCGGAAGCATCCTGCTCATCACGAGCGCCTTCGCCGCCATGCTTTCGTTCCACAACACATGTGCCCGTTACAGCTTTGCCTTGGCCCGCGAAGGTGTCCTTCCCAGGGCTTTGGCTTTCACGGGTACCCGTTCAGGCGCGCCGCAGGCTTCATCGCTCCTGCAGAGCGGGCTCAGCCTGATCGTCGTGATCGTGTACGCGATCCTCGACCTTGACCCGGTCAACCAGCTCTTCTACTGGGGAGGCGCGCTCGGCGGGTTCGGCATCGTGGCCCTGCTCATCGCCACGAGCATCTCGGTGGTCGTCTACTTCGGCCGCCGCGGCGGCGACGGCGAATCCGTCTGGAAGTGGTTGCTGGCGCCCATCGTCTCGGCGATCGCCCTGGCGATGGTGCTGGTCTTCGTGTGGCGCGACTTCCACAACCTGATCGCGGTGCCGCCGGAGGACCCGCTGCGCTGGATCTTCCCGATGGCGTTTGTCGCCGTCGCGGTCCTGGGCATCCTGTGGGCGCTCGTGCTCAAGGCCACCAAACCCGAGGTGTACCGGAGAATCGGGCTGGGCGCCGAGGCCGGGCCGGCGATGGGGCCGGGCGTCGACTTCCCGGCGCCGGGGCCAGCCTCCGGCCCGGTCAGGCAGATCGAGACCGGTGCTCGCCGTGACCACTGAGGTGGTCGCCGGGGTGATCGCGGGAGTGATCGCCGAGGCGTTCGACGAGATCGCCCCGGCGCAGTGGATCGTCCCCGACGACCGGGTGCGCCGCGGCCTGCTCGCCGCCCAGTTCGAGATCCTGGTCGAGCACGCCGGCCAGCACGGCCGGGTGCACACGTTGTCCGATGACGACGGTCGGGTCGAGGCGGTCGCGGTCTGGTACGACAACACCGCCGACGTGCCCGACATCGAGCGGTACGACGAGCGGCTGGGGTTGGCCGTCGGGCCGGAGTGGCTGGCGAGGTTCAAGGCGTTCGACGCCGTGCTTCTCGCCCACCATCCCCACCGTCCCCACTACCATCTCGCCCTGCTCGCCGTACGGCCGCACCGGCAGTCACGCGGGCTGGGCTCGCGGCTGCTCGAGCGCCATCACGCCTGGCTCGACGAGCGGAGGATCCCGGCCTACCTCGAGGCGTCGAGCCTTCGCACGCGCGAGCTCTACTTGCGACACGGCTACGAGCCGCTGAGCGAGCCCTACCACCTACCCGAGAACGGCCCGCCGCTGTTCCCCCTATGGCGGCATCCCCGGTGATGTCAGAGGTGGGGCGTAGGGTCGGTGACATGCCGAAACCACGCCCCACCGCCGCGACCGATCCCGAGAAGCCCGCGGAGAAGCCGCCGGAGAGTCCTCGCATGCCCGAGTCGCTGGAGCCGCTGGAGCCCGAGCCGGAGGCGGATGATTTCGACGGCGCGAGCTGGTATCAGGTTTCCCTTGAGGGCGTTGACCTTTCCGGGGCGCGGGTGGAGGAGGCGGAGATCGAGCAGTGCCGCCTCACCCGGGTGGGGTTGGCCGGGGCCGAGATACGGCACCTGACCGTCGTGGACTCGGTGATAGACCACGGGGATTGGGCCAACGCGGTGTTTGAATCGTGCGGGCTGCGCCGGCTGCGCCTTGAAGAAAATCGCATGACGGGGATGACTTTCATCGACGGCATGGTGCGGGATGTCGAGTTCCGCGACAGCAAGCTCGATCTGACCAACTGGCGCGCCAACACCTTTACATCGGTCCACTTTGCACGGTGCGATCTGTCCGGTGCCGACTTCAACGGTGCCGACCTGCGCGGCGTCGTGTTCAGCGAGTGCGGCCTGGAGGGGGCCCAATTCAGCAACGCCAAGGCAAACGGGGCGCGGTTCCTCGACTGCGATCTGGGCGGCATCGGTGGCATCGGCAGCCTCGCCGGTGCGACCATCCGCTCCGGCGATCTGCTGACCCTGACCGGCCTGCTCGCCCGTGAGCTGGGCATCACCATCGAGGCCACAGCTTGAGCGCGTCGATGAGATAGCCTGCTGCCCGTGACCACCCCGACGACGACGGCCCCGCCCACAGCCTCGCCGGCAGCCTCGCCGGTGGCCGATGCCGCCCTCGCTCGCCACTCGGCGTTCGGCGACACTTTCGCCGTCCTCCGCTCCGCGCTGCGGCTGCTGTGGCGCCACTGGCCGGTGCTGATCGGGCTCGCGCTGGCCGGGTTCGCCGCGCGCCGCGCCCTGCTCATGGCGTCGGTCAAGGCGTCGGCGCTCAGCCCCACCCTCGCCGTGCTGGTGTTCGCGCTGGCGCCGGCCTCCATGCTGGTGGCGATGCTGTTGATGATGCGGGTGGTCCGCTCCTCCCTGCCGGACCTGGTGCCTAACAACAAGCGTGACGACCGCGACGCCTTCTTCGTGCACATCGCCAGCGTGTTCGTGCCGTTCCTCGCGGTCTACTCGGCCTACGACTACTTCGCCGAGGACCGGCAGGACTTCCGCTACGAGGTGTGGTTCGACGAAACCCTTAACAATCCTGAGATTTTCAGCGATCCGGCGAGCGTGAACACGGCGGAGCGGCTGCCCCCGGGGGCAAGCCTCACCATGGCCACCATCATCGGCGCGGCCCTCTTGGTACGGTTGCTGTTCGGGGTGGTCACGAGGCGAGCGAAGGGCAATCTCGCGATCGGATTCTCCAGGGGGTACCTCGAGGCGACGTGGGTTTCGCTGTCAGCGCTGTCCTTCACCGGCATCGGCAACGATGTGTATCTCTGGCTCATCGAGCGCCGGATGTGGGACTGGGTGGCTAACGCCGCCCACACGGTGGCCTCCTGGTTCGGGCCGCTGTCCCCGGCCGCCCACAGGGTTGTCGACTGGTTCGGGGAGATTCTCGGCTCGGTCGACTCGGTGTTCATCATCCCGATAGCCTGGCTGACCATCGGCTTTGTCATCTACGGTCACGAGCTGGTGTCCCCGCCCCGCACCGCCGGGGAAACGGCCTTACTGGGACGCGTGCCCGGTCCGGTCCGCACCATACTGATCCCGCTGCGCAACGGCACCGACGACCGGTTCGGTCCGATGGTGCGCGGGTTCCGCCTGCTCAAGTCGGCCGGCCTGCGCTCGATGCTGCTGTTCTGCCTGGCCTTCGTGGTAGCTCAGGCGCTGCCTGAGTGGTTGTGGGAGTTGGAGCGGCTCATAATCGGCCCTCGGGATCTGGACGCCGTGTGGGTGCCGCTGTCAGGATCGATGAGCACAGTCAACGAGTGCATCGGCCTCATGGCGACCATCTGCCTGGTGACAGCGGCCGTGGACCACGTGCTGCGCGTGACGCCGCCCCCACCGCCACCGGTCGCCGTGCCGCCGCCCGCGCCCTCGGCCACGGAGCCCTCAGCCGCCGACGCTCAACCGGAGGTAGCGGGGGAACTGGAGTTTCCAGCGTATCTGTACGGCGACGGGCTTGACGCCGGCGGGCGTGAGGAAAAGAACCGTGGTGGAGTACTCACTTGAGGCCTGCTCCGACGGCTTCGCACAGGTGATGAACGCCGACTGCCCACGCACATTGCGCAGCTCGTCGGCGCCCCGGCCATAGAGGCGGTTCTGGTTGTCCTCCAACGAGATTTCGCAGCCCGCAACGGAGCCCTGATCCGGCGCCTTGAACTCCAGCACCGCTTTCCAGACGGTCACCCCGGCCGGCAGTGCGATCGGCTTGTTGCTGGAGTTGACGACGCTTTCCTGCGGTCCGAACTCGGCCAGCCTCAACTGCGCGCCCGCGAAGGTGACCCACTGCTGCCGCGCCACGTTGACGGGGATGTGGGGCTGCGACTGCCAGGCGTACCAGTAGACGGTTTCCCAGCGCACCACGACCACAAGGGCAAGCAGCGGCACGAGTGCGAGGAGCCCGATCCAGTTGCGCCGCCACCAGCCGCGCGCCTTCACGGGTTGAGGCTGAACCTTTGGTTGAGGTTGGACCATCGCCCCCTGACCGGAAGGCAGAAGCCCGTTGGGTCGGCCCTCGGGCGGCGCGGGGTGACCCCAATGTGGCCCACCCCCGGCCGGCGCCGGCGGCGCGGGCAAAGGTTGTTGTCCCCATTGAGGATTGACGGGCGGCTGTCCCGCCATCGGTTGGCCCGCCCACGGCTGTCCCGGCCCTGCCTGACCCGGCCCGGCCTGACCTGACACCGGTTGACCTTGCGCTGGTTGGGCTGGCAACGGTTGACCTGGCAACGGTTGGGCTGGCATTGCCGAGGCTGGCCAAGGCTGCGGCGGCACTGGCTGGGCGGCGGCCCGAGGCTGCGGCGGAGGCCCCGCTGGCGGCACGGGATGGGGGGTGTTGGGGTTGGCCGCGGGATCCGGTTGCGGGTTCACGGTTTTACCTCGATGGGGTCGAGCGTGACCGGCTGGCGGTTGAGGAAGATGCCGTCGTCGATGGATATGGTGATGCCGGTGACGGCCTGCATGGCGCGGTTGAGGCGGGCGTCGGAGAACTGGGCGGTGAGGCCGGTGGCGTCGCGGGGGATTTCGAAGGCGATATCGCCCTCGACGCCGATTCCGGGTTGGAGGATGCGGGAGCCGTCGACGAGGGACTGGTTGACCCGGTCGGAAGCGTAGAAGCTGCGGCCGCGAGCGTCGACGACGGCGGCGTAGGAGATGGACAGGGGCTCGTGAAGGGCCACGAAGCGCATCCGCAGGATAACCCAGACGCCCTGCGTGTCGTGAACGAAGCCGGACGCCTTGACCACGGCTGCGGTGCGGGTCTTGAGCAGGGTGGCGCTGAACATCCGCGCCTCGACGGCCTTGCCCTCCTCGCCCGAGACCACGAAGGGGCGCTCTCGTTTGTCGACGTCGGGCGTGGATCTGACGACGAAGTCGCCGACGCCGAGCGCGGCGAGGACGAGGATGAAGGAGCCGGCGCGCTTGAGGAACCGTTGCAGCGGGCCGAGGTTGCGGTGGCGTCCGGCCGGAGGGGTCATGACGAACCCGCCGTCGCGTCGCGGCGGTCGACCAGGGGCACCACCACGGCCTTGTTGAGCTCGGAGTGCTCCATCCAGCTCATGTGGCCGGACAGACTGTCCTCACGGAACTTCCTGAAGCCGATGTAGACCTTGACCTCCGACGGGATGGGGACGGTGGAGTCGAACTCCCAGAAATACGCGAGCTTCTCCGGCATGCCCGGGTTGAGCTGGTCTATTTTGGTGACGTCGCGCAGGAGGACGATGCCGTCGTTGCGATGGAAGGTGTCGCCGGACAAGGATTTGGTGGGCTTGGCCACGATGCCCTTGGTCGGGGCGAGCTGGACGGTCTCGCCCAGGAACTTCCAAGTGCGGTCGGCCTTGATCTCGACGGTGGCGAGCACGACGATGAAGTAGTTCTTCTCTTCCATCAGGTGCATCGGGCGCAGCTCGCGTGTCAGGCGAGCGCCGGTGATCGTCACCTTCCACGGCCCGGCGTCGATCGCGGCGTTGACCGCGGTCGCCCGCTCCGGCGCGGTGTCGAGCCCGCCGAACAGACCCGAGATCGCCACCAGCAGCACGCTGAGGCCGATCCCCCACTTTTGCGCGGACAGCTGGACCAGTTGGCCTACAGCCTCTCGCGCGATCCCCGTCGACTCAGCCATCTCACTTCTCCCCCTGAGGTGTCCCGCGAACCCCGGTGGGGAGCATACGAGATGGGTGGGACAAGAGCCTACTTCTCGTCCAGCTCCTGGAAGATGGTGAGCTGAAGGTCGCCCGGTCCCTCCAGCCTGGAGTTGAGGGAGTTCCACGGGGTGACGGTGGGTTCGGCGATTATGTCGGCACCGGCCTGCGAAAGCGTGCGGGTCACGGCGGGGGAGTCGTCCACTTCGAACGCGACCCGGATGTGCCCGGCCACGCGCCGTCCTACCTCGACCCGGTCGATGTACTCGGCGTGGGGCCGGTCCGTGATCTCCAGCGTCGCCCGTCCGGCGTCCAAAATAGACACTCGACCGCCCTCGGCCGCGAACGCCGCCTCCTCGGTCAGGCCGAGCACATCGCGGTAGAACGTCAGCGCCTCGTCATAGTTGTCCACCGTCACGACCAGGCGCAGCTGCTTAACCTCCGTCATGCGATCATCCTGACATTATGAAGGCATGCGAGTCAGGCCGATCAGCCGCGCGGGCCTCGTGGACCTCATCACCGGCGCCATCAAGCCGGAAACAACCAACGTGGCGATCGACGGGGCACCGCCGGCCCGGCCCGGCGAGCTGGCCGAGGCGGTGGTGGCGGATCTGCGCGAGCAGGGGCGCCAGGCGGCTCACGTGCGCTCGGCGGACTACCTGCGGCCGGCCTCGCTGCGCTTCGAGCTCGGCCGTACCAACCCGGAGTCCTACTACGAGCGCTGGGTGGACCTGCCGGCGCTGGGCCGGGAGGCGCTGAACCGGTCGGGCTGGATCCTGCCCACCTTCTGGAACCCGCGGACCGACCGGGCCACCCGGGCCGGATATGAGAACGCGGACGTCGTCGTGCTCAGCGGGCAGCTGCTGCTCGGCGCGGGCCTCGACCTCGACCTCAGCATCCATCTGGGAATGTCGATGCTTGTGCTTCGCCGCAAGATGCCCGAGGAGCTGGCCTGGGCCCTGCCCGCGTTCGAGCGCTACGAGGACGAGGTGAGCCCGGCGTCGTTCGCCGACATCGTCGTGCGAATGAACGATCCCGAGCATCCGGCAGTTCAAGGTGTATGACACCGAGCGCATCGCGCGAGGCTACGCCTTCGACCGCCCGCCGGTACACGAGGAGATCCTCAAGGCGGTCAACCCGCCGCACGTGAAAAGGGCTCTTGACGTCGGCTGCGGGGCCGGACGGTCCAAGCAAGCCCTGAAACCGTACGCCGACAAGGTCTTCGGGCTGGAACCCAACGAGAACATGGCGCGTTGGCACAAGGAGCTGACCGTTGTCGCCAAGGCGGAGCAACTCCCGTTCAGGGACAACTCATTCCAGCTCATCACCGCGGCCGGTGTGCTCAACTATGTAGACAACAGCGTGTTCCTGCCGGAGGCCGCCCGCGTCCTGGAACGAAATGGCCTGCTGCTTATCTACGACTGCGATACCGGTTCGCATGAGCGCCTCGCCGGATGGCTGCACGAGTTCCGGGAACGGGCTCCCGACGACCCCGACTACCCGATGGACCCCAGAGACCTCGACTTCGCCGCCGCCGGGCTGAGCCTGGAGTCCTATCAAGAGTTCCAGGTCAGCCTGGAAATGAGCCTCGACGGGTACCAAAGATATATATTGACGGAAACAAACGCGGATATCGCGCAATGGTGCGCCGAGACGCTGCCCCGCGCCTTCGGCACCGCCGCGCTGGATGTGGTGTTCGATACATACGCTGCCCGCGTCCACCGAGATCCGTAATAGCATTCTTGGATGGAGCACCGGGAGGCCGTTGAGCGCCTGCGCAGGGAATATGAGGGTTTACCAGCCAACGCGCCGGTGCGACTGGCCAAGCGCACGTCCAATCTTTTCCGCTTCCGCCAGGATGGGAGCGGAAAGGGCCTCGACGTGGGCGAGTTCGTCCGGGTCATCAGCGTCGACCCGGACCGGCGCACGGCCGAGGTGCAGGGGATGACGACCTATGAGGACCTGGTCGACGCGACCTTGCCGCACGGGCTGATGCCGTTCGTGGTGCCTCAGCTCAAGACGATCACGCTGGGCGGGGCCGTGACCGGTCTGGGCATCGAGTCCACGAGCTTCCGCAACGGGTTGCCGCACGAGTCGGTGCTGGAGATGGAGATCCTGACGGGCGACGGGCGCGTCGTCACCGCCCGCTCCGACAATGAGCATTCAGAGCTCTTCGACGCCTTCCCCAACTCCTACGGCACGCTCGGCTACGCGCTGCGGCTGACGATCGAGCTGGAGCCGGTGCGGCCCTTCGTGAAGCTGACTCACCACCGCTTCACCGACGCGAAAGCCTGCTTCGAGGCCTTGCGCAAGGCTTGCGAGAGCGGCGAGCACGACTTCGTCGACGGCACAGTCTTCAATAGCGGCGAGATGTACCTCACGCTGGCGAGTTTCACCGACCGGGCGGAGCGGGTAAGCGACTACACGGGCATGGGCATCTACTACAAGTCATTGCGGGACAAGGAAACCGACTACTTGACGGTCCGGGACTACCTGTGGCGGTGGGACACCGACTGGTTCTGGTGCTCCCGCGCCCTCGGCGTGCAGAATCCGGTGATAAGAGCGCTCTGGCCGCGCCGCTACCGTCGCTCCGATGTGTACCGGCGGATCGTCGCGTGGGACCGGCGTCACCGCTTCAGCGCCCGCCTCGGCGCCGCGCGGGGCCGGCGGCCCGAGGAGCCCGTGGTGCAGGACGTCGAGGTGCCGATCGACCGCGCCCCCGACTTCCTCGACTTTTTCGGCCGCGACGTCGGGATAAGCCCGGTCTGGTTGTGCCCCTTGCGGTTGCGCGGCCCCAAAACCTGGCCACTGTACCCCTTGAAAGGCGAAACCCTCTATGTGAACTTCGGTTTCTGGTCCAGTGTCCCCCTCCAACCCGGAATGGCCGAAGGCCACCACAACCGGGTCATCGAGGAGAAGGTGACCGCGCTGGGCGGTCACAAGTCCCTGTATTCGTCCGTCCACTATGGACGGGAGGAGTTCTGGCGGCTCTATCACGGCGAGGCCTATGCCCCGGTGAAAGCCGCCTACGATCCGGCGGGGCGGCTGCCGGATCTGTTCGACAAGTGCACGAGTGCAAAATGAGGTGTCCTGATGGGATTGGCTGACGTACTGGCGGATAGCACAGGATTATCGGATGTGATCGAGGTTCGCGCCTTCGACGGTTCCCGGGCCGGGCCTCGGGACGCGGAGGTCTGCATCGAGATCAAAACACCGCGCTCCCTGGCCTACGTGGTGCAGGCGGGCGGCGATCTCGGCCTGGCCCGCGCCTACATCATGGGCGACTTGGAGATTCACGGCGATGTCCACGCCGCCCTGATGGCGGCGAGCACTCTCGATGTGGGCACTACGGTGGGCAAGCGTGTGCGCCTGTTCCGCGCCCTGGGTGGTTTCAAACTGCTTTCCAGGGTACCGATTCCGCCCGAAGAGGTCCGCCGGCTGCCGGGGCGGCGCCATTCCAAGCGCCGCGACCAGGCCGCGATCTCCCACCACTACGACGTTTCCAACAAGTTCTACAGCTGGATCCTCGGCCCGTCGATGGCCTACACTTGCGCCGTCTATCCCGAGGCCGGCGCCGGCCTGGAAACCGCGCAATACACCAAGCACGACCTGGTGGCGCGCAAGCTGGATCTAAGGCCGGGCATGCGCCTGCTCGACGTGGGCTGCGGCTGGGGCGGCATGGTGATGCACGCGGCGCAACACTACGGCGTCAAGGCATTGGGGGTGACGCTGTCGCTGCGGCAGGCGGAGTGGGCGCAGAAGGCGATCGCCGAGCGCGGCCTGTCGGAGCTGGCGGAGGTGCGGCACCTCGACTACCGGGACGTGGCCGAGACCGACTTCGACGCGATCAGCTCGATCGGGCTGACCGAGCACATCGGCAAGGCGCAGCTGCCCGGGTACTTCAAGTTCTTGTGCGACAAGCTGAAGCCGGGCGCGCGGTTGCTCAACCACTGCATCACCCGGCCCAACAACCTTGAGCCGGCGCTCAGGGAGAACTACTTCATCAACCGCTATATCTTCCCGGACGGCGAGCTGGAAGGCCCCGGCCACCTGATGTCGGTGATGCACGACGCCGGTTTCGAGGTGCGCCATGAGGAGAACCTGCGCGAGCACTACGCCATGACGCTGGCGGCCTGGTCGGCCAACCTCACCGAGCACTGGGAGGAGGCGGTGGCCGAGGTGGGCGAGCGCCGGGCGCGGATCTGGCGGCTGTACCTGGCCGGGTCGCAGTGGGGCTTCGACCGCAACAACATCCAGCTGCACCAGATGCTTGGGGTCAAATTGGACAGTGAGATGCGCTCGTATATGCCGCTGAGGCCGACATGGGCAAGTTGAGTGCCGCCATCGGGAGCACGGTCTTCTTCGTCATCGCGCCTGGGACCGTCGTCGGGCTGTTGCCCTGGTGGCTCACTGACGGGTTCGCGTCGAAGGGGACGTGGGGCCGGATCCCGGGCGCGATCCTCTTCCTGGGCGGGCTGCTGATCCTGGTGAACTCCTTCGTGCGCTTCGTCATGAAGGAGGGCACCCCGGCGCCGGTCGCGCCCACGAAACATCTTGTGGTGGAAGGATTCTACCGGTACGTCCGCAACCCGATGTACGTGGCGCTCGTCTCCATCGTTCTGGGCGAGGCGTTGTGGACGGCGCAGGGATCGCTGTTCATCTATGCTGTGGTCGTCTGGGCGATCCCGGCCGCGTTCGTGAAGCTCTACGAGGAGCCCACGCTCAAGCAGCAGTTCGGCGAGGAGTACGAGACCTATAAACGGCACGTGCCAGCGTGGATCCCGCGCCTCAAGCCGTGGGAGCCGACAGCTGGGCCATGAGGGCCAGCGTCGCGCCCGAGCCCGGAATGACCACGTCGCCCAGGTCCTGCCAGCCCCACCGGACATACCGGGAGCGCAGCTCGAGCGCCTGGTGGGTCAGCAGCAGGCGCGGCGAGGGCGCCCGCTCCAGCAGGGTGTCGTGCACCTTGCGCCCGATGCCCAGCCCCTGGAACATCGGCGCCACGGCCAGGTCCACGAGTTCGAAAGCCTTGTCGTAGCCGAACCAGCGCGGGGCCAGACCGGCGCAGAACGCATCGACACAGCCGTAGCCGAACCCGACCAGCATCCCATCTACGCGGCAGGTCACCAGCCGGAACGACGGCTTGTCCACCGAGGCGAACAGGCGGTCGACCACCTTCACGGCCCGGCCCGGCGGGTCACGCCACGGGTCGGCCGCGAAAGCCTGTGCGCACAGGGCAATCAGCTCCTCGCGTAAAGGCGCCAGATCGTCCGGCGAAATGTCCTCGACCGAAACGTCTTCGACGATCATGAGGCAAAGGCTACCGGCTAGTGTGCTCGGACGCGAGAGCGGTCGCGGCCTGGAAACAAACCCATCGGAAAACAGGCGTTTATCGATATAGTGGGAGAGTGAGTCATCCGTCCGAGCCGGCGCGGCACGACCTGCAATCCGTGCTTGCCTGGTTCGGCGAGCCGCTGGCGCTCCTGGCCGCTCCGGACTTCCGCAGCCGCCACCCGCAGTACGAGTTTCTGCATCCCGTCGCGGTGACCTTCGAGCACGTGCTGCGGGGCGGTCGCGTGATCCAGGTGGCCACGCGCCGCAAGCGGGCCTTCATCACCGTGGTGGAGCACCTGTGGTGGACCCTGCGCAACCTGGCCGCCAACGAGTTGGCCAAGCACGGGTGGGCGCCGGCGGAGCTGGCCGTGATCCTGGCCGGTCAGGGCGCGCATCCGCCGGTGTCGGGTATGCGCACGTTGCGGATCGACGGCGCCGCCGCGGAGTATCCATTCATGGATTTCGATGACTATGGCGCCTGCGGGTTCGAGCTCGACAGCGTCCTGGTGGCCGTGGCCGGGCCGGTGACCTGCTTCGAGCCGCCCGGAATCGCGCTGGAGATGGTTTCCTAGCGGTAGTGGGCCAGGTAGTCGCGGACGGGCTGGGACAGATCGTCCCACTCCCGTTCCTCGTCGACGGTCTCGAACCAGGCGAGGTTCTCCACCCAGAACCGGTAGACGAACTGCTCGAAGTCGTGGGCGACGAGCGCGAGATCCTGCCGGGCGTCGTCGGGCTCCACGGTCTCGCTGTAATCGAGCCCTCCCGCGACCACGCCGTGCCGGCCGTCCGGCCACTGGTAGAGGTACCAGAGAACGCAGTATTGCTGATCGTTGAGGAAGTTGACCATCGTGGCGCCGTCGCCGAGCGGGCTCGGGATCGGTTCGTCGGAAAGCGTCCACCAGCAGGCGGTGTTGGAAGGTATCGACGTTAGTAGATCAGCTCGGGACATGAAGGCGCGGAACGACTCCGGCACTTCGAGCTTCTCCAGCTGCGGCGAGGCGTCGATCGGCGCCATATAGTCGTGCTCTTCGGACTCCGGACCATGGGTGGGCAGCCACCGGAAGCCTTGGCCGAACAGCTCGGTGGGCAGGGCCGGCAGGCTGTCCTCGGGGTAGAAGTTGAACATGCCTTCCCCACCCCGGTACGGCCCGAGGTCGGTGAAGATCCATCCGCTGTCGAGGGTCACAGCGCGCACCTTACCGCCTGGCGGGCTGGGTCATCGAGGCCCGCGCCGGGGCCGGGGCAGGTGCCGTCACGGGGATGAGCATGGGTCGGCGTCGGGCTGCCAGGTCTTCGATCCATCCGGTACCCATCACGGCCACCACGAGGAAGACGGTGCCCAACGTGATGGCGAAGGTCTTGCCCAGGGTGTCGTTGAGCGGGTCCAATCCCGACAGTGTGGCCACGATCGTTCCGGCCGCGAAGAGCACCGGCAGGTGCCAGACATAAATGGTGACCGCGCGGGCGTTGAGCGCGGCGATGGCGTTCTTCAGCTTCGGCAGGCGGGTCAGCCACTGCATGCTCGGGTGCAGCCGCATCAGGATGACGACGAACGCGGTACCGATGAACATCTCAGTAACCACATCGGGCGTGACGAACAGGGCCCACGCGCCGGCCGCCGCGCCCAGGGCGGCGGCGATCGCCCCGCACACCTTCCACGACAACCGGTCGAGCAGGCCGGTGTGGCGGGCGAAGCCGAGCATCCAGGCGGTGCCGTAGAGGGCGGTCGAGGAGACGACGTCGAGGGCGCGCGACGGGGGCACGTTAACCATCGAGCTGTGCATGACCACGGCGGCCACCATCGGCGCGAGCAAAGTCGGGATGGGCCAGCGACGGAAGAACCACCACAGGATCGGTGAGAGCAGGACAAACCACAGGTAGGCGCGCAGGTACCACAGCGCCAGAGCGAAGGCGCCGGCCCAGTCGCTGGTGGTCGGGTTGGCCAGGGGTACGACCCAGTACACTAGGTCGGCCCAATGTACCGAATTCCAGCCCACGGCGAGCATGACCGGCACCGCCACCACGGCCAGCCCCCACAGCGGGGGCAGCAGCCTTCGCACGCGTGACCAGACCGTGCGGGTGACCCCGCCACGGTCGAGCGAGACTGCCGTGAGGAAGCCGGCAAGCGCGAACATGACGGACATCGAGGGGAAGACCATCGTGAACCATCCGATCCACAAGGTGTGGTGGATGTAGACGCGAGCGATGGCAAGGGCGCGGAGGGTGTCAACATAGGCGCTTCTTGGCACGTCGTAATCCTCGTCAGGTCGGCTGGGCGGTTCCTCGGTCGGACCTCAGGGGATCCTCAGAGAATCCTATTAATAGCCGTGTTACAACTGCTATCCAACTATCACTTCTTTACACACTATTTAAGTGGGCAATATGGACCCTCGGCATCGTGGAGAATGCTCCCATGACTTACCGCTCCACCAACCCCGCCAAACTTGATGAAGTCGTAACTGAGATAAAACTCTCGGATCCGGAGGCGATCGTGGCCGCCGCGCGGGCCGCCAGGTCCGCCCAGCGGGCCTGGGCCGGCGTGCCCGCACCCGTCCGTGGCCAGGTCATCGCCAACATTGGAGCCTTGGTCGAGGCGAACGCCGAGGCGTTGGCGCAACTGGTGACCCGCGAGGTGGGCAAGCCCATCGCCGAGTCGCGCGGCGAGGTCCAGGAGATTGTGGACACCTGCCGGTTCTTCCTCGGCGAGGGCCGCCGCCTCTACGGCCAGACCGTTCCGTCCGAGATGCCCGACAAGCAACTGTTCACGTTCCGCGAGCCGGTCGGCACCGCGATGATCATCACTGCGGGCAACTTCCCGGTCGCCGTGCCGTCGTGGTACCTCGTCCCGGCGCTATTGTGCGGAAACACAGTGGTGTGGAAGCCGGCCCTTTACTCGGCCGCTTGCGCCGAGGCCATGGCCGAGCTGTTCGTGCGCGGCGGCCTGCCCCGCGACGTGCTGACGGTGGTCCACGCGGATGGCGCCGAAACCTTTGCGGCGCTTGAGAAAGCGCTCGCAGGCGGGCTGGTGCAAAAGGTTGGGTTCACCGGGTCCACCGAGGTGGGGCGCAAGGTCGGTGAGCTGTGCGGGCGGCACCTGCAGAACCCCTGCCTCGAGCTGGGCGGCAAGAACCCGATGGTGGTCACGCCCAGCGCCGAGCTGGAGCTGGCGGTCGAGGGCGCGCTCTTCGCCGGCTTCGGCACGGCCGGGCAGCGCTGCACATCGCTGGGCACCGCGATCGTGCACGAGTCCATCCACCCCGAGTTCCTGCAGCGGCTGCGGGCGGCGGTCGCGGCGGCACCGCTCGGGGACCCGACGCAGAGTGTCCTATATGGACCGCTTTTAGACTTAAAATTCAGCATCTCGTACGAGGACAGCCTCGGCTGGATCCAGAACCATCACTCGGTGGATGGTCCCCTCGGAAGGATCGATGCCGGCAATCCACGGGCGGGCTTTGTCGGGGAGGCCGAACGCGGGCTGTTCTATCATCCGGCGATCGTCGATGGGGTACGACCCGGGGATGCGTTGTTCGACAACGAGACCTTCGGCCCGATCGTGGGCGTCACGTCCTATGCCCGGCTTGAGGAGGCGATCGAGCTGGCCAACGCTCCGGGTTACGGCCTGTCGAGCGCCATCTACACCAGCGATCCGGGTGAGGTGTTCGCATTCCGCCGCGGTATCGGCGCCGGGATGGTCAGCGTCAACAACTCGACGTCGGGCGCCGAGGCGCACCTGCCGTTCGGCGGCAACGGCCGCTCCGGCAACGGCAGCCGGCAGTCGGGCATGTGGGTGCTTGACCAGTTCACCCGGTGGCAGGCGATGAACTGGGATTACAGCGGTCGCCTGCAGAAGGCGCAGATGGATGTCGCGGTCGTCGAGGCCGACCTGAACTTCCGCCTCTAAGCCAGATACATCACGGCCGCGCCCGAAGAACAAGACTTGATCTTTGTGCCGGGCGCGGCCACGTTAGCATTTTCTGGGATAATGTTGCCTCCCAACGACTTGGGACCGCATTTTCGGAGAAAATGCTAGATCACCGGGGGTCAGCCTCGGAGTGCTGCTTCTACGATTCCGGCGTACCCCGTCTGCCCGCTCCGGTTGGGATGGTAGGACTCCCCGATCGGCCACGACGTGCCGTTGATCCATTCGACGTCGTCGCAGACCGCATGCCCGTTGTAGGCGGGTCGCGCATCGACGAAAACGATGCCGTTGGCGGCCGCGCGGCCCTGGATGGTGGTGGCGAGCAGGTCGGCGGCGGAGTTCAGCCGTGCTTGCTCCCCGGGCGAGATGCGCGCGATGACGTTGCACTCCTCACCGTTGAACAGCCGGGGGTACCCCACCGCGATGATCCGAGCGTTGGGCGCCTTGGCCTTGATGGCGCTGTAGAGCTGGTCGAGCAGGCCCGGGAGGTTGTTGCGCATGAAGTTCTCCGCCCGGTCGATGTCGCCCCAGCACGTGTAGGGCCAGGGCTTGGCGCACTGGATGATCACTTGAGTCCAGTTGAGGTCGTTGCCGCCGGCGGTGACGGTGACGTAGTTGGTGGCGGCGTTGAGGCCGCCCAGCTGGCCGTTCATGATGCCGGTGGTCGTCGCGCCCGCGCACGCGACGAACGTGAGCGTGGCACCGATCCGCCCGGCATCGACGACGGGGTAGGCGCGCGGGGAGCGCTGGCAGCCGCCGGAATCGGCGTAGTACTCCCGGGTTCCGACTCCTGAGGAGTACGAGTCGCCGAGCGCGGTGTAGTTGGTGGCGGCGTGGGCGGGGGCCGCGACGCCTCCGACGACACTGACGGTGACCAGCGCGACCGCGGTGAGGGTTCTCCATGCCTTGCGGGGGTTGCGCATGGGGGACTCCTTACGTCGAATGGTGTCAGCAATCTTGAAGTGGAACAGTGGTGTCTGTCAATAGATGCGGCGTAAGCCGTCCACATGAGACATGATCGAGGGATGGCTACGAAAGAGTCGGGGTCGGTGCCGCCGGTGCTGAGGCCGATGCTGGCGACGCTGGGCAAAATGCCCACCGGGTCACGCTGGGCGTTCGAGTTCAAATGGGACGGCGTGCGCGCCGTGGTAAGCGTCGATGGGGGAAACGTGCGGGCGATGTCGCGCAACGACATCGACATCACGCCCAGCTATCCGGAACTGCTGGGGCTGCCCGACCAGCTGGGAACCAGGCGGCGGGTCGTGCTCGATGGGGAGCTGGTGACGCTCGACAAGCGGGGTGCGCCGTCCTTCGGCCTCCTGCAGCAGCGGATGCACGTGCGTTATCCCGATGAGGCGCTGCTTTCGCGGTACCAAGTGAAATTCTATGTTTTCGATCTTTTATGGATGGATGGCGAGAGCCTTCTCGGCTGGCCGTACAGCAAGCGCCGGGCGGCGCTGGAGAAACTGAAGCCCCGCCCCGGGACTATGTCGGTGACGCCCCGGTTCCCCGGGCCCGGCGAGGACCTGCTGGAGGCGGCGCGCACCAACGGGCTGGAGGGCGTCATCGCCAAGGCATCGGAGTCGACCTATGAGCCGGGCCGCCGATCGCCCGCCTGGATCAAGGTGCCGCTCAACCAGACGCAAGAGGTGATCGTGGTCGGCTGGAAGGCCGGGGCGGGGCGGCGCGCCGGGATGATCGGATCGCTTTTGCTTGCGGCCTATGGGAAAAGCGGCAAGCTTGAGTTCATCGGCCATGTGGGGACGGGCTTTACCGACAGCGCGCTGCGGGCGCTGGCGGGCAAGGTGGAGCCGCTGAAACGGGCGACGTCCCCGGTGGACGGGGCCGAGGTGCCCCGCGAGCATGCACGAAATGCCAACTGGCTCAAGCCTTCTCTCGTGGGTGAGGTCGAGTTTCGCAATTGGACACCGGAGGGCCGGCTGCGGCACGCGTCGTGGCGCGGGCTGCGCATGGACAAGACGCCCATGGATGTCGTGCTTGACTTCTCGAAGCTGCTCGCCTGAGGCACCTCATGATCGTCTGATCGCCCATTTTCGGGGAAAATGTTGCCTTCCAAGGCTCTGAGGCAGCACTATCCCGGAAAATGCTAGCGGCGGCGGGCGCGTCAGGCGCTGACGCGGCTGGGGTTGACCGTGTCGAGCAGGTCGGGGACCTCGCCGCGCATCATCGAGCAGACATCGAGGAATGCGCGAAGATGCACGAAGGCCTGGCGCGGGGCCTGGCGGCAAACCCCATGGCCGACTTGGGGAACCACGCGTATGCGGGCATGGCGGATGTAGGAGCCGAGGCGCTCGGCCGCGGCGGCGGGCGACACCGGATCGTGCTCGCCGGCCAGCACCAGGGTCGGGCACTTGATGGCGGCGAACTCGGCGGAGGTCAGCTCGGCCGGACCGCACCCACCCCGGCGGAAGTGTTGCTGGACCTCGTCATTGACCAGGCAGCGGGCCAGGCGTTCGCTGAGGTCGTTCTGGGACTCGGGATCCCCGTAGAGCTTGAGGCAGAGGCGTTGCCAGTCCTGGGTCGCCTCCAGGCTGGTGTCACCGCCGAGGTAGCGCCGGGCGGCCTCGGCGACCTCCGGGCCGCCACGCCGGGAGAACACGCCGATCGTCTCGTCCAATGTGGTGGGTACCCCGAGCGTACTGTCTAGAACGAGACCGGCGACGAGCTGCGAATGCCTGATCGCGCAGTGCATCGCGACCATGCCGCCGCTGGAGACACCGACCAGGATGGGGTCGGTGATGTCGAGCGCGGCGCAGAACGCCGCGACGTCGTCGGCCCAGCGCTGCCAAGTCCACAGCCCCGGCTCGCTGCGGTCGGATCGGCCCGAGCCGCGCTGGTCAAGGTAAACGAGGAAGGCGGTGTCGGTCATCGCCGAAAACTCGGGTTTGAACAGGCTGTGATCGGCGCCGGGGCCGCCGTGCAGCAGGATCAGGGTCTGCCGGCGCGCCATCGACGCGCCGTCAGGTACCAGTATCGAACCCTCGGTGTCGAAGAACAGTCGAACGTCCCCGACCTGTAGCCGCATGGAACCATCATCGCGCATGCCCGCCACCGCGTCAGGTGGTGACGTCGATGCCGTAGAGCTGGGCGAGATCGGCGACGAGCAGGGCGCGGCCGTTGTGGGACATGAGGTTCTCATTGGCGGCCAGCGCCGCCACGACGCGGCCGACGCCCTCCGGGGACTGGGAGCCGGTCAGGTCGAGGTGCTCGGCGAACTGCATCACGCCCTCGGTGCGCACCAGCCCGGGGTGCAGGGCCACCGATGCCACGCCATCCTGGGCGAGAGCGTCGGCGATCGCCTCGGCGAGCTGGTCGTCGGCGGCCTTCGCGACGCTGTAGGCGACCGGCATGCTTGGGGTCTGCGCGACGGAGACCGTGACGACCAGGGCGCGCGGGGAGGCGCGCAGCAGGGGCGCGCACAAAGCGGTGGTCACATAGTGCGCACGGACGCCGCCGTGGAACATCGCGTCCCACAATTCGATCGGCTGCTCCCAGAAGGGCGCGCTCCACTCCGGCCAACCACCCGCGTTGAGCCGCTCGTAGCCGGCCCACACGTTGTTGACGAGCAGGTCAAGCCGGCCCATCCGGGAGATGATCGCGCGCACCTCGTTGTCGTCGCGGTGGTCGCAGGAGGCGACGACCCCGAGCCCGCCGGCTTCGGTTACCGCGCCGGCGGTCTCCTCCACGGTGCCCGGCAGGTGCGACGTCGTGTGCGCGCGGGTGGAGCGGCCGGTGACCCAAACCGTCCAGCCCGCGGCGCCGAGCCCGATCGCGATGCCCCGGCCCAAACCGCGGCTGGCGCCGGTCACCAAGGCGGTCCTCGAGTTCATGGGTTCCAATCTAGATATCCAGGTCGCAATCCCAGACGAGCAGCGCGATATCGCGGAACTCCTTGAAGTACTGTCGGTCATCACCAGACAGCGGTACGCGATCCTTTCGACGCGTTGCTGCCTGGCATCGGCCGAAGCTGCTATGCCAACAGTGTGCCTTGATTCAGAGATCGAGGTCGACCCAGACGGCGGCGTGGTCCGAGGCGGCGTGCCGGGACGCGGTGATCTCGGGGTAGATGGACCAGAGTTTGGGCGGGCGCAGGTTGGAAGGGTCGCCCCACAGGCCCTTGCGGAAGATTCCGCCGTCGGTGACGAGGGCGGCCAGCTCCGGCGAGAGCAAAATGTAGTCGAGCCGGTTGGTCAGGCTGCACGTCTGGAAGCTGCCCGGCCGGCTGCGGCCGATGTCCCTCACGTCGAACAGCCCGGTGAAAGTGGCCAGGCCATAGGCGTCGACCAGCGCCGACTCGGGCGGGAAGAGCGCCTCGAGCGTCGGGTGCCGCGCCGGATCGGCCTTGAGCGGGCCCTTGTTGAAGTCGCCCAGAATCGCGATGAGCTCGGCGCCGTCGGCGCGCAGCCGGTCGTAGATCGCGGCGACCTGCCTGCTTTGCCTGGTGCGCAAGGGATCCGGGTTTCCTGAGGTGAACGACTGGCTCTTGAGGTGGTTGAGGATCACATACAGGTCGGCGCCGCCCGGCAAACGCAGATGGTGCACCGGGCAGTCGCGGCTGAACAACGGGCGTCCGTTGCCGCCGTCGTCGAGAACGTGGACATGGCTTCGCATCCACCGCACATCGATGTCGCCGGAGCACAGGAGCCCGACATCGATGCCACGCGGGTCGTTGCCGTCGATGAGCATGGCATGCCCGTACCGCCCGCCCAGCAGCTCCTTGTTGAACCGCACGAGCGCCGGCCGGCTGTCGGCCTCCACCACGCACAGGATGTGGGCGCCGAGCTCGTCGATCACTTTCGCGGTCATGCGGGTGGCGACCTCGTCCACCGGTTCGGTGATCAGCTCTACCCAGCCGATCCAGTCCGACCGTCCATTCGCGACAATCCGAGGTTCGGCGCGCGTCGGTGCGACAAGGAAATCACCGCGGTTCTCCCGTAGTAAGGCCCAGCCGTCTTCGAACTGGCGCTTGTTGAGCCGTAGCCCGGCTTCGGTCTGGACCAAAACCCGAAGGGTGGTCAGGGCGCGCAGCATGGCGTCCTTGTCGGCGTCGGTGTAGATGGGCTTCTGCGTGATCGTGTTGAACGCGTCGAATGCGGTCAGGGCTGCCTGCCCGTCCACCGAATCGCTGTCGAGCGCCCTCGCCCGGGCGAACAGGTTCTCCACGTTGAAGGAGGCCAGCCGGATCGTCACCCTCGCATTGTCGGCAGGGCTGGCCGCCCTGCGCAGTTCAAGAGGTGACAGCTATCGGAGTCGGGTTTTGGCGGCGGCGTGCTCGGCGATCGTGTCGACGAGGGCCGGCCACAGGTGCTCGGGCACGGTGTGGCCCATGCCCGGGTACACCATCGACCTGGCGCCCGGGATGCGCCGGGCGAGCGCGGCGGCGCCGGACGGGCGGATCAGCGGATCGTCGGCGCCGTTGATGACCAGGGTGGGCGC
>Ga0075418_10001769_pt1 | contig 24565 bp, 18 predicted proteins | sample SoiMetdeltSBSDD2_FD_81776 | JGI IMG/M metagenome (GOLD analysis project Ga0075418, IMG submission 81776) | Bulk soil microbial communities from a Populus tree surrounding site in Tennessee, USA - Soil MetaG P. deltoides SBSDD2 | ecosystem: Environmental > Terrestrial > Soil > Tree plantation...
CGCGTGCTAGCCGCCGCGCTGGCGATCATCCCAGCCAGAGGCTGGGCGACCTCATGGGCAATCGAAGTGGTCAGCTCGCCCAGCGTTGTCACCCGCGACACGCGAGCTAGCTCGGTCCGGGCCGTCTCCAGCGCAGCGTCCTTTTCTCGCAGCCTCTCCTCGGCACGTTTGCGCTCGCTGATGTCGCGCGCCACCTTGGATGCACCGACGACGTTGCCGCTCCCATCGATGATCGGAGACACGCTCAACGAGATGTCCACCAGCGTGCCGTCCTTTCGGCGGCGGACGGTTTCGAAATGGTCGACTCGCTCGGCGCTGCGTATGCGCTCGAGAATGCCGCGCACTTCATCGACGCGATCCGGCGGCATGAGAATCTCGACCGACTGGCCTATGACCTCGCGCGCCGCATACCCGAAGATACGCTCCGCGCCGGTGTTCCAGGTGGTGATGATGCCGTTCAGATCTTTGCTGATGATCGCGTCGTCGGACGATTCGACTATGGCGGCAAGCTTCGCTCTTCGCTCCTCGGCTTGCTTGCGCTCGGTGATGTCGCGCGAGATGGAGATGCCCAACCAACGGGCCCCGTGTGGAAACTGACGACCGCGAACCTCGACCGGAAAAACCGTTCCATCCTTGCGCCTCCACTGCGTCTCTATAGTCACGACGTCACCCGCTTCAACCTGCTCGACGACACGGCGCAGGCCTGTTTTGTCGAGACCTGCATCGAAGTCCGCAGGTTTCATCCCTATCAGCTCTTGCCGTGTGTAGCCGAGGCCTTCACACGCTTGCCGATTCACGTCGACGACTGTTCCATCCTCCGCATGGACCATGAGCGCGTCGGCCGCAAATTCCAAGAAGGTGCGAAAGCGCTCCTCGCCCGCCCGCAGCGCGTTCTCGGCACGCCGGCGCCCCGCACTGAACTCGATGAGCAACAGGCAGAGGGCGAGGAAGATGAAGAAAGCGAGCGCATAGTCCGGCGACATTTCGAACGAATGCACCGGCGGGATGAAAAAATACAGAATTCCTGTTGCGCTGATCAGCAAAGCGAACAAGCCGGGTCCGCGGCCGCCATACCAGGCACTCAGGACCACTGCCGCGATGGGAAGCTGATAGATGGCGGTGCCATGCAGGACGGGAAGTGAGTTGCGGACGAACAGCGCAAGGCTGGCCAGCACCAGGGCAAAGCCGTAGCGCTTGACCACATCTGGCATCGTTCCCGGCAGGTTCATCGCGAGACCGGCGCCGGTCCACGAGGACCATTTTCCATCTCGTCCTGCGGGCGGATCGGAAATGCCCTCTCGCGGATGCTGTCCTTTCGCCGGTGGGCTCGTCCAGGCCCGAATCGAAGTCTCGCGACGGACGTGCGGAAGCGGCGTCTCGGCTTCCGGTTCCTTCTCCAAGCGCTTGCGCTCCATGACTCCCCCTTGCATGCGCCGCAAACTCCATATGCGACCGCGGTTTTGGCGTGGTGCGCAGGACCCCATCGCCACACTTATGATATGCGGTCTCTTGCGTATTGGGGGGGCGGCTCAGACCGGAAGGCAATTGGGGCGCGGACAACCCCAACTTCGCTCGAACTTTGCTGCGAAACGGCGCTGGACCGTCGGCGCCGACTCGATCTCGAAAGGCCTCACCGTTGGCGTCCCTACTTGGGCCGGCTGTCTTTGGGAGCCGCTTGCTCTCGCGCGGGTCGCTCGCTTGCTATTGCCGGCGGTCGGCGAAAAATGGCCCGTTGGATTTTCCTATCCGTTCCCGGACACCAAGCGAAAGGGCGTTTGGATTCCTCCTGACGCTCGCTGAAGAGATGATCCGTCGCGAGTAAGAGGCGCGGTACGGCGCCGCGGTCGAGGGTGAGCGCGAACGTGCGCCGGCGGAGTGATCATTTGGAGGCGGTGCCGACTGGGAAGCCGAGCACCACCTCGAGCACCTCGGTGCCGGGGTTGTTCTCGCCAAGTCCCCCGTTCGAAGCGTGGTAGAGGCCTATCCCGAGCCGGAGACGTGGTCCGACCCATGACAGCACCAAGCCCTCGCGGAACTCGAACTCGTTGCCGAGTTCCAGGCCACTGCCATGGTGATAGACGCCGGCGGCGAGCTTCGGCGTGACGACCCATTGCGAGCCCAGCCAGAAGTCCTTGCGGAGCTCGCCGTAGAAGGCGCTCGCATCGTGTTCCGCGTACATGCCACCCACGCCGGGCGCGATGCCCCAGCGGCCCATCGGCCGCCAGATGTAGCTGAGGCCGACGTTCCAGGGATGTTCGTCCTGGTCGAGGATCTCCGCCGCCCCGCCGTAAAGCTCGATCCGTGCGCGTGTGTCGGATTGCGCCGGCGCTTCGGCCCAAACGACCGGCGCGGTGGTGCCGACGTGGTTACTCGCGCTCGACTGCGTTGCGCAACCGACGACACCGGACGCCATCAGTGCCAGCATCACGAGTTCGAGACTGGTTCTCCGCGCACCGGCGAAGAACGCGAGACGGCGATCGAAAGCTGGCCGAACCGTGTGATCTATGATTGAGTGGTAACTCATCGCTAGCACGCTGTTCAATGCGGTTCAGGGTGTCGCCACCGTTCCGAGGCCTCTCGCCTTCAGCCAGCGAGCGAATCCGACTGTGAACGCGTTCTCGCCGCTGCGAAGGAAGTCACGAAACTGCTGCGTCCCATGGTCGACATGCCAGCGAGCACGGTCCAGATCGTTTTCAGTGATGCCTTGCTCTTTGAGCTGTGCAAGTGTCATGCGAGAACCTCCTCGCCGGACTTGCGTTTGCTCACGCGAGTCGTGAAGCGCACCTGCAATTGCCTGCGAACCGCGTGTGACGATGATCGTCGCGGCTGAACCGCACGCCGGTCTGGCGCGGACGTTTCGCTTGCCGCAACGACGGGACGCTGGAGTTTGGCGTCGGGATGGGGCAAGAGAAATGGCCGGCAACGGGAGTTGCCGGCCAAGGAACGTGCTGCCGTTCGGGGCAGGGGGCAGCATGGGGGGTCAAGAGCCACGCGGGGCCCAGCCACGCAACGCTGGCTCCTCGCCATCCGACAGGAGCCGATTGTTCCTGCAAAGCCTTGCCCGGAGACCTCTTGGACGCGCAGAGTTTCGAGCAGCGCGCTGCTCTCCGCGTTGGCGTGCACGGGGTACTTCGATTCTGAGCTGAGGATCATCGCAGGCATTTCCGTATCGGGAGTTCGGTAGCGAGCCTAGTCGCCGCCGAGCGCCGAATGGTCAGGGAAACGTCGCGGTTCGGTCGGAAGGGGCAGTCTCGATCAGGCCAACTCCGCGCCCGCGAGAAGGGCTCGCGCTCTGGCGAGCGCGGGCGTCCCGCCTGCCTCGGTCATCTGCTCGGTCAGCGCAACGAGCCTGCGTCGATCCTCCGCGCTCGCGGCGGCTTTGCGCTCACAGAGCTCGGTGAGAGCCAGCAGTTCGAGCCAGCCTGCGCCTTGTGCTCGGGCCTCTTCCGTCGCACGCCGGATCGATGCAATGGCGGCATCGGGGTTGCCGCGCGCGTGCGCGATCGCGCCCTCGATGAGCATCAGCTGCGGAAGATAGATGCGTTCGCCGTATGTCTCGACGATTTCAAGCGCCTGATCGAGTTGCCCCTGAGCTGCGGGCCAATCGCCGTGTAGGAGAGCCGCCTCCGCGGCATAGCCGAGGTTCTCGCTGGCGCCCGCCAGCATCCCGAGCGCCGTGTTCTCGTCGTGCGCGTCTCGAATCTGTCTGAAGCCCTCGAGCGCTTGGCCCTTTCGGGCGTCGGCCCACCCACGGAACCAGCGCCATGCCGCCTTGCCCTGCGCCAGTGCGTACTCGTCCACGAGTGCGCGCATTTCATCCGCGATCATGGCCACGCGGTCCACGTTCCCGAGACGGACCTCCGACAGAGCGTCGTACCAGACAGTCACCAGGAGTGCCATCGGCTGCCCGAGCTGGCGGGCTCGCTCGTACGCCTGCTGCAGGCGCTCACGCGCCTGCGTGACAAGGCCAAGGTTCGCGAGCGGCAGGCTGAGCATCGCGAGGAGAGTGACGCACGGGTCGGCGATGAAGCGTCGCTCGAAAGGTGCCTCGGCCCCCTCGATGGCCGGGAGCGCGCGTTCCAGCGCGTCGCGGGCGGCGCCCGGCCGGCCCTGGTGCATGTAGACGTGTCCACGCACGGTGCGCGCGGCGAGCGGAAGAAATGTATCTCCGGTCCGGGAGGCGAGCGCCTCAGCTCGATCCGCGGTGGCAAGTGCGTCGGCGAACTCACCGCGCACGGTGAGCAGGAATCCGAGTCCATGCAGCGCCAGGCCCCGCATGGGATGCGCTGGATGGTCGGCAAGCAGTGAGCAGGCACGTTGCAGGGCGATTTTCGTCTCGTCACCGGCGCCGAGGACGTGGAACGCGGACACACCGCGAAGCGTTGCGAGCGTGATCTCGAGCGAGGTGCGTTCCGCGCAGGCGGGCGTATGGTCCAGCAGGGTCAACGCACGCTTGGTCAGGCTCATGCACTCGGCGGGGCTCAAGAGCAGCAGAGAGGCCTCCGCACCTTCCGCGTAGTAGCGCAGCGCCGCCATCGGCGTGCGGCCGCGCTCGAAGTGCATCGCAAGCTCCGCGGCGGAGACGGCGAGGCCCGCCGCTCGCTCGTCCTCGAGTGCAGCCCCGACTTTTCGATGGAGCTCCGCACGCGTCGATGGCGCCATGCGATCGTAGAGCACTTCCCGAAAGAGCGCGTGGCGAAACGAGTACGGCTTCTCGCGCAGATCACCGGCGCCTCTCGCACCTGGGGCCATGATCCAACGCTGCTCGCGGACGAGCTGGTCGCACGCCTCGGTGACGCGAATGGCATCGCGCTGGAGCACGCGCGCCAGCGTGTCGCTGCGGAAGTCGACACCACATACAGCGGCTGCGGAGAGCAGCGAGCGTCGTTCGTCGTCGAGTCTGTGCACGTAGTGGTCGATGATTGCCGTCAGGTCCTCCGGAACGGGCATGCTCGCCAGCGACGCCGTATCCGCGTCGTTCCTGCCGTGCTGCTCGGCACGCGCGAACACGTCACTCGTTACCGACGAGACGAAGAGCGGCACGCCGTCAGTGCGCTCGTGCAACGCTCGCACAAAGACCTCGTCGGCGGCCATCGAAGGCGAATGCTCCGCGATGTACGCGGCGACCTCGGCCTCCGAGAACGGATCGAGCACGATCTCCTCGCACAGGCCGTGAAGGCGCAGCTCGTGCCGTACCGCGTTGAGCGACTCATTGAAGACGATGACCTCGGTAAGTCTGAAGCTCGACAGCCACATAAGGCGCGCGCTGGAGCGCCGACGGGCCATGTAGTCGATGAGCTGAGTCGTGGCGCGGTCGCCCCAATGCAGGTCCTCTGTCACCAACAAGAGCGGCCGGTGCTCGGTGTAGCGATCGAGGAGCTCGCCCAGCTCGCGGAGCATCCGATCCGGGCTGACGCCTACGAGCTCGCGACGCAAGCTCTCGCGCTGTTCCGCGTTGCTGAGCCAGGGTAGCTGCAGCAGCCAGGCCGGAGCGACGGCACTCAGAAGAGGTGCAACCGAGGTGTCGGCTCGGCATAACTGCCCGAGCGCTTCGAGTACCGGGAGATACGGTTCGCCGGTGCCGTAATGCTCTACGCACTGACCACGCGCGCATGCGATGTCACCGAGGCCGGAAACGAAGTGCTCGATGAGCGCGGTCTTGCCGATTCCCGGCTCGCCGGCGATCCATACGACCGCGCGCTTCCCGCGACTGGCGCTGTCCCACGCGTGCCGAAGGCGGGCGAGTTCCCTCAGGCGGCCGACGAAGAGCGCAGCGTGCGGTTCACTGATTGGCGCGCTTTCGGTAGCCGGCGAGTTGCCTGGGACCTGCGCGGCCGCCACCGACAGCGCCGTAGTGACCGCGATGAAGCGGTAGCCGCGGCGCGCGACGGTTTCGATGTATCGAGGCTGGCGCGAATCGTCGACGAGCACGGTCCGAAGATCGCTGATTGCTGTCTTCAGCACCGAGTCGCTGACGTAGCTGTGGCCCCAAACCTGATCGAGGAGGGCGTGCTTGGTCAGTAGTGAGCCCGGCTGGCGGACCAGGGCGCACAGGAGTCCGAAAGGTGTCGGTGCAAGCGGAATCGCGCTTCCGCCGCGAAGCAGGAGGGCATTCGCCTCGTCGAGCTCGAATTCACCGAAGCGCACACGCAAAGGGTGAGAGCCAGCCGAGGTGCGAGACATGCATCAGCCCTGTGCGGCGCCCCGCGATCGGGCGGCGTTGATTCTCGCGCGATACCAGCGGCGCGACAATCCGTACGTCTACGGTGAAGGAAGCCAGCCCTTACTGCCGGGCGCCTGGAGCACATGTCTGGTGTGCAGACAGGCATCGTCGACGCGCCTGCGTGGCTTTGCCGAGGGTTTGCACGACGGGCCGGCTGCTCGGCAAATCAAGCCAAGTCAGGCTCAGATGCGTGCTTCTGCGGCGGGCTGGCGTGTCGGCCCGGGTTGCGGTGATTCTTAGTTGGTACTTTTGACGGTACGAAAATTTAAGGAAACTCCTAAGCCATTGAAAGTACGCGAGATAGGGCACAGATATGAATGTCTCTCTCTCCGCCAATTCTTAGAATCGGCCAGCGTGATCTTTTCATCTGGCTATAAGCAAGTCAGCGCCAGTTTCGCGCGAAATGCGGCCGTTACCTCCGGCAACTCCCACCTGGCGACTCGAGTAAATTCCGCGCGTTATCCATACCAGGCGCTGACGATTTTCCCTGTCGCTGGCACCCATAAGTCAGAGTTTGCCTAACGGCTGGTGTCGCCTATCTTCTGCCTGGAGGCATACACGTTCCTGGTGATGCCATTTGCAAAACGAATTCTTCATGACTCAGCTCGCGATGTCTTCCGGCGCCATTTGCGTGGACGAGATCCTAGCTAGTGGTAAGCACACCAGAGGATTGACCGCGAGACGATTACGCAATGGCTTGGAGTGAAGGCGGCCGGCAACGCAGCGCGCGCCCGGCCTCCCCCTTGCATGCCGCCAATCCGTGTGTTACATACTGAACCACATGGTTCAGTATACCCGGACCCGCTTCGATGCCTCGTTCGCCGCGCTCTCGGACGCCACCCGACGTGGCGTTCTGGAGCAGCTCGGGCGTGCAGACGCTTCGATCACGGACCTTGCCGACAGGTTCCAAATGACCCTCACGGGCATGAAGAAGCATGTCGGCGTCTTGGAGCTGGCGGGGCTCGTCACCACGGAGAAAGTCGGGCGCGTGCGGACCTGCAAGCTCGGCCCGCGCCGACTGGAGGAAGAGGCGGCATGGATCGACAGGTACCGCCAGCTTTGGGACGCACGCTTCGACGAGCTGGACAAGGTTGTCGAGGAACTGGAACAGAAGGAGAAGGTCGATGGACGCAAGAAGAGAAAGTGAGCCTACCCCCATGAAGAACCGCACGACGGTGGAGCGGAAGACCGAGCGTGAGCTAGTCACCACGCGAACCTTCAACGGCCCGGCGCGCATCGTGTTTGAGGCGTGGACCAAGCCCGAGCTGTTCAAGCGGTGGTGGGTGCCGAAGTCGATGGGCATGTCCCTGCTTTCCTGCGAAATGGATGTTCGTGTCGGGGGCAAGTACCGTCTCGTATTCGCCCACGAGGCCTCAGAGTCCACGTTCTTCGGCAGCTACCTCGAAGTGACACCGCACTCGCGCCTTGTCTGGACCAATGAGGAAAGTGACGACGGCCCCGTCACCACGGTGACCTTCGAGGAAAAAGGTGGCAAGACGTTGCTGGTCATGCGCGAGCTTTATCCCTCGAAGGAAGCTCTCGACGCTGCCGGCACCGGGGCGGCGGATGCGATGGTCGAGACCTTCGCGCAACTGGACGAGCTTCTCGTCACCCTGGGCGCGAGCGTGGGACGGTCATGAAGTCGTCGATCTCGCGGTCGGCCGCCTGGCTCTTCACTACGCGGAAGAGAACCCCGACGAGGTCGTCGCCGCCCTCGACGACAAGACCGAGGTTGTGATCCGCGAGCTCGAGTCGGTGAGCAACGAAGATCGCGGCTGCTGCGCAAGCCCTTTCGCGGCACACGGCTCGAACAAACAAAAGGGGCCAGGAGAAGACTCCTGGCCCCGATCATTCGCTCGTCAAACCCGGATCAGAACTCCTTGGAGAAACGGACTCCGAACTCGCTCGCGTCATTACTAAGCATGACCAGCACGTAGTCGCCCGTGTTGAGCCTCGCATTGTCGTAGCGCTCGTCCGTGACATTGCGACCGTACGCGGCGACGGTCCAGTCGCCATCGGTGGGCCGGTAACTGATGTCGAAATTGAACAAGTCGCGGCTGTCGATGAAGGTAAACCTGCCCGGGTCGCTGCTGGGCTCGCCGTACATGTCGTCCCGGAATGACCAGTCGACGCGAGCCGTCACCTCGCCGCCGCCAACCGGAATCGTCAGCTCGGGACTCACGGATGCGGTCAGTTCAGGTGTCAGCGGGGCAACGGCGGCCGGATTTGGATCGTCGACGTCAGCATCGATGTACCCGAGTGTCGTGTGCAGACGGAAGTTGTCGGTCGGGACCCAGGTGCCTTCCCACTCGACGCCGCGCGAGGTCTGATCCACGACGATGCTCTGCGTATTGAAACCGCCGCCTATCGTCGTGCTCACCTGGTAGGGCAGGTCCGAATACTCCGTGTTGAACACCGCGATGCTCATCTGCAGGCTGTCGAACGGTTGACCCTTCAACCCCACTTCGTAGTTGATCGCCGTGACGTTGTCGTTGGCCACAAAGCAGTTCGGCCGGCTGAGGACGCCCGTGACGAAATTGAAGGAGCCGATCAGGCAGAACGGACGCGCGGGGTACTGACCGGACTGGTAGCCGCTCTGGACGGTGCCATACACGGTCATCCGCTCACCGAACTCGTATGAGCCCGACACGTCCCAGCTCGTCTCCGACCAGTCGCGGCTGTTGGACTCATCGATCGTCTCGAAAAGTATCGTGTGCGCCGACTTGTCGTCCTGGGTGTACCGGACCCCAGCCGCAAGCCGCAATTCATCCGTAATGTGGAATCCGACATTTCCGAAGACTGCCTCGCTCTTCGCGTCCTGCTCCAGGAAGAAGTCGCCGCCGTTGGGGGCCGTGCACGGCCCGGGGAAGTTTACGGGGTCTAGGGGGTCGAAGAATTTCGAACCGCAGTTGAACGACGTGTCGTTCTGGAAGTTGTGTCCTTCCTCATCGTACCAATACAGGCCCAGTACGTAATCGAGGGCACCACTCTTGCCCAGGACCTGCAATTCCACGGATTGCTGATCGGCCTCGCCCACTTCGGGGAACGAGAGGAAGTCGTCGAAGAAGCCGTCGTCGTCGAGTCCACTCTCGTATTCCGAGTGGCGGTCGCTCGTCAGTAGCTTGAAGTTGAGAGCCTCCGAGACCTCGTAATCAACGGTCAGCGAAACGCCGTAGGCCTGGTTGGTCACCTCGATCTGGTCGGCCTGGCCGGTGTTGTTGTCATACGGATCGCTGGCCGAGTCGGAATTTCGATAGCCTTTATCGTAGGCGGCGCCGTTGTGGCAGGTCGTCGGGTCCACTGCAGTTGCCCGGCACGCGGCGCCAATCTCGTCGATCAGCGTGTCGTATGGCCGCAGGCCATTGTCGCCGTCGTTGCCATCCGCGGTCACCAGGAAGGACAGTTGATCCGTCGGCGTCCAACGCAAAGCGACGCGCCCGGAAATGTCCTGCATTTCACCGACTTCCTTGTTCGGATCCTCGATCAACAGAAAGTCCCCGAGCCCGTCACGCCTCTGGTAGGCCGCAGTAAAGGACATGGCGACCTGGTCCGTAAGCCGCAGGTTCGTGTACACGTCGCCGTTCAGCCGCCCGCGGCTGCCGGCCATCAATGACACTTTTCCACCTTCCTCGTCGCCCGGTTTGCGTGTGATGATGTTGATGGCGCCACCGATCGAGTTGCGCCCGTAGAGGGTGCCCTGCGGGCCGCGTAGCACTTCGACACGCTCGATGTTGGTGAGATTCCAGTTCTGGCCGACCTGGCGGCCCAGATAGATGCCATCCACATAGACACCCACTCCGGGTTCCGTCGTGATCAGGTGATCCTGCAGGCCGATGCCGCGGATGAACGGATTCGCCGACGAGGTGTGGCCGGCCGAAAAACCGGTGACGTTCAGGTTGGGCACGAACTTGCCGATATCGACGAGATCCGTGATGCCCTGACGTTCGATGGTATCCGGCGAGAACGCGCTGATCGCCACGGGGACGTCATAGATGCTCTGCTCGCGCCTCTGAGCCGTGACGACGATCTCTTCAAATACCGAGTCGGATGCACCCTGGGCAACCGCGGCCTGATCGACACCTATCGCGGCGACCGGGACGGCGCTCATGATGATCACCAGATTCTTGGTCTTCATTCGAATCCCCCTGATGAATGATGTCCCATTAGCGGATCGGCGAGAGCTTATGTATAAGAATACTTTTTATCAACCAGTAAAAATTTGACCAGCGGTACACTCTTCCACGGGGGAAGCGATGTTGTTCGTGGACGTCATCCGGGCCAAACGCGATGGGGCAGCGCTCTCAGCCGAGCAGATCGCGTTCTTCGTGCGCGGCCTGGCCGACGGCAGCATTCCATCCGAGCAGGTCTCCGCGCTGGCCATGGCGATCTGCCTGCGTTCCATGTCGTTCGAGGAGGCTGCGGCGCTGACTACCGCGATGGCCGCTTCGGGGACGATTCTGCGATGGCGGGCCGGGGACCTGGGCGGGCCCGTGGTCGACAAGCATTCGACGGGCGGCATCGGCGACAAGGTGAGTTTCCTGCTGGCGCCGATCGTTGCAGCCTGTGGTGGTTTCGTGCCGATGATTTCAGGCCGCGGTCTCGGCCACACCGGCGGGACGCTCGACAAGATCGACAGCATCCCAGGCTATCGTTCCACGCCGGACCTCGCGACGTTCGAGAGGGTGGTCAGGTCCGTCGGCTGCGCCATCATCGGGCAGACCGCGGATCTCGCCCCCGCAGATCGGCGCCTCTACGCGATCCGGGACGTCACTGGCACCGTGGAATCGATTCCGCTGATCACGGCCTCGATCCTGTCGAAGAAGATCGCTGCCGGGCTGGACGCATTGGTAATGGACGTCAAGGTCGGCTCCGGAGCCTTCATGGCGTCGATGGAAGACGCACAGGCCCTGGCCCGCAGCATCATCGGGACGGCCGGTAGCGCGGGGCTCGAGACACGCGCACTGATTACCGACATGAATGAAACGCTGGGACTGTCGGCCGGTAATGCCGTGGAAATCCGTGAGTCGGTGCTCTATCTGACCAACACCAGGCGCGAGTCGAGGCTCAACGAAGTCGTGCTGGCGCTGTGCGCGGAAATGCTGGTGCTTTCCGGCCTAGAGACAGACAGGGTCGCGGCCTCGCGGCGCGCCGATGCTGCTCTGACCTCGGGCAAGGCTGCCGAGGTCTTCGGCCGGATGGTCGCTGCGCTCGGCGGGCCGAAGAATTTCATCGAACGGCCCGAGCAATACCTGCCAGCCTCGCCTGTGAAATTGTCGGTTGCCCCATCGGAGGACGGTTATCTGGCCGAGGTGGATGCGCGTGCGCTGGGCAACGCGATCATCGAGTTGGGAGGCGGGCGCCGCCGTGCCGGCGACAAGCTGGATCTGTCGGTTGGATTCACCGACATCGCCACTATTGGTACGGCAGTCGACCGCGGGCATCCGCTTGCCTTCGTTCATGCGGCCAGCGAGGCGGATGCGCAGCGCGCGATCCACAACATGCGCTCGGCGTGCACGTTCACGCAATCGCCACCGCCGCCGCGGCCGGTGGTCTATGAAACGCTCGGCCCGGGTCTCGGGTGACCTTCGACCCACCCGGGTAGCAAGAACATCCGCAAACAAAGAGCGCCAGCACGAAGGGGAGGGAGCGATGAGATGGATGAGTCTTGTGGGGATCGCCGTGATCCTGGGCGCCGCGCTACTCCTGTCGACCAATCGCCGGGCTATAAACCTGCGCATCGTGGCGAGCGCGTTCGCGCTGCAGGTGGGGATCGCGGCACTGGTGCTTTACGTTCCTGCGGGGCGGCGTGCCGTTCTGGCCATCTCGCACGGAGTGGAGGCCGTCATCGGGTATTCGCAGGCCGGCATCAAGATGGTGTTTGGGCCTCTCGCCGATACGAGCCAGGGAATCAGTTTTGCCGTCCATGTCCTGCCGGTCGTCATCTTCTTCGCCGCGCTGATGAGCGTCCTCTATCACCTCGGGATCATGCAATGGGTCGTGAAGGTCATCGGCGGCGCGCTTCGCTGGCTCATCGGCACGCGTACGGTCGAGTCTCTGTGCGCGGCCGCCACGATATTCGTCGGGCAGACTGAATCGCCGCTTGCCATACGTCCCTACCTGCGCCGGCTGACGGAGCCACAGGTCTTTACGGTGATGGCGACGGGCATGGCATCGGTGGCCGGCACGGTGCTCGCCGCCTACGCGCAACTGGGGGTCAAGCTCGAGTACCTCCTGCCGGCCGCGTTCATGGCTGCGCCGGGCGGTCTGCTGATGGCAAAGCTCATCATGCCCGACGATCCGGCGGATGCGCGGCAGACGAGGGAGGACGTGATGCTCAAGGACGAAGGCGCCCGACATGCAAACGTCATCATGGCTGCTGGCGTCGGTGCGGCTGACGGGGTGAAGCTCGCGGTCGCCATCGGAGCGATGCTCATCGCCTTCGTCGGGCTGATTGCTCTCTTCAACGGCCTTGTCGGCTGGCTCGGGGGGCTGTTCGGCATCGAAGGGCTGACGCTGGAAGGGATACTCGGCGTGGTCTTCGGGCCGTTGATGTACCTGCTGAGCGTGCCGTGGGCCGAGGCCCAGATTTCCGGAGCGTTCTTCGGCGAAAAACTGATCCTCAACGAATTCGTCGCCTACCTGCATTTCGGGCAGATCGCGGACACGCTGAGTCCAAGGGCCGAGGCCATCACGACGTTCGCGCTGTGTGGCTTCGCCAATCTCTCCTCCATCGCGATCCAGATGGGCGCGCTCGGCAGCCTGGTTCCGGAGTTCCGCGAGTTCATTGCCCGCTACGGCCTGCGGGCGGTGGCGGCGGGATCACTTTCGAACCTGTTGAGCGCGGCCCTGGCGGGCCTGCTCCTGGCTGTCTGAATGAAAACCCGGATCCGATTGAGGAACGAAGCGCGCATCCTGGACGCGGCCCAGGAGGTGTTCGCGACGTACGGATACCACGGCGCCACCATCGACGAGGTTGCCGACCGCGCCGGGATTTCCAAGCCGAATCTGCACTACTACTTCAAGCGCAAGCGGGATCTGTACCTCGCCGTGCTTCGGCGCACGCTGGAGATCTGGCTGGTTCCATTGCGGGAGCTGGACCCCGCCGGCGACCCTGCGGTCGAGATCGGCAACTACATCGCGCACAAGGTCCAGCTCTCGCGGCGCTTCCCCGCCGCGTCGCGCGTTTTCGCCAATGAAATCGTACAGGGCGCGCCCTTCCTTAAGAGGTATCTGCAGACGAATCTGCGGAAAGTGGTCGAGCGCAAGGCGGCCGTGATCCAGCACTGGATCGACGAGGGAAAGCTGGCGCCGATCGATCCGTATCACCTGATCTTCCTGATCTGGGCGGCGACGCAGCACTACGCGGACTTCTTGCCGCAGATCAAGGCGGTCATGAATGTGCCCCGGCTGAAGCAGGGCCATTTCCGTAAGGTTGAGCAATCGCTGTCGCGGATCATCCTGCACGGGGTGCTTGCCAAGAATGGAAAGTGAGCCCGGGTGACAGTCCGCGCTGTCGATTACGGTGTCCGGCAGGCCTTGATCCTTCGGGCCCAGTGGGCCTTTTCCGAGACCTGATGAAAGTAGTGGCCGTTTCCCTTCGGAGACGTGCGGATGACGATGTACGAGTAACGTTCGACCACTTGCTGCGGCGAGCCCAGATGTGGACGATTCCTGCCCTTGTCCTGGAATAGCCGCAGGACATCCTCACCTGCTCGGCACTCCCGCACGAACTCGTATTGGCCGCTGGTCATGTATGTCGCGACTTCGACTGTGGAGGTGTCGTTGTTCCGGCCTTCGCCCTCCAGCAGACAGGACAGGTCGTCGAGCCACTTGATGTCTGGATGCGCAGCGGCGGCCGTCATCCTGCACTGCGGCGCATCTGTGTTGCGTCGTGCATCTTCGTTCCCCGATGCGGCGGAGAAGCTCAGATACGCGTGGGCAAATGACACCAGAGCGGCTGCCAGGATCGCCTGGAGACGCATCGCGGCTATGTCAGGCGGAACGAGGCGGGCAGGAGCGCGTCCATCGTGTAGCGACGCGGCTGGCCCTTGTCGTCGAGCAGGATGATGCGGGTGTTCCCGTCCGAGAACTCGAGAATACGCTGTCGGCAGCCGCCGCACGGCGTGCCGGCCTCCAGATCCTCTCGGCCGCCTACAGCTGCTATTGCGACGATCCGCGTGCCACCCGCCGCGACCATCGCGGCGATGGCGCTGGTCTCGGCGCAGATTCCTTCCGGATAGGCCGCGTTCTCGACGTTGCAACCGCTGTGGATCCGGCCTTTCTCGTCCAGAACCGCAGAGCCAACGTGGTAGTGGGAGTAGGGCGCGTGAGCGCGCGCGCGAACAGCCTTGGCTGCTTCGATCAGTGCCTCGTCGTCGCTCGTCATACGCTCGCTGTCTCCCGCGTCCGGACACCTTCCTTGGCGTCCAGTCCCACGCTGCCGAGGATCAGTCTCACGACCTGTTCGACCTTCTCGCGGTATTCCTGCTCATCGAATTGGCTACCGCCATTCAGGATGGCGATCTGTCGCTCGAAGTCGGCGTAGTGCTGGGTTGCGGCCCATATCATGTAGAGCAGGCTCTCCGGGTCGACGGCACGGATCTTGCCGGCGCTGATCCAGCTGCGGATCGTCCTGACACGTGCGTTGACCCACGCCTTGAGCGTCGTGCCCAGAAAGCGCTCCATGACCGGGGCGCCCCGCATGATCTCGCTGGCCCACACGCGCGAACCGTACGGCCGTTGTCGCGAGAATTGCATCTTTGCCGTGATGTACATCGTCAACGCGCGCTCCGGGTCCTCGTCGGCCTCGAAAGCAGCTGCCGCTTCCATCCAATCCTGCAGGATGCCTTTGAGGACCTGCCGGTAGAGATTCGCCTTCGTCTTGAAATAGTAGTGAACGTTGGCTTTCGGCAGCCCGGCTTCGCTGGCGATCCCCTCGGTGGTCGCGCCTCGGAATCCGTGCAGGGCGAACGTCTTCTCAGCGGCGCGCAGGATGCGAGCCTCGTTGGCCTCGCGGATGTCGAGCTTTCGCGCGGGCGATGACACGACGTAGTCGACGGCCCGGGCGGTTCTCACGCCGGCCGCCGTCCCGGGTTGTTCGGGTGCGTGGTCCAATCCGCTTTCTCGCGGGCGATCGGGAGACCGGTCCGCGGATCGATGCCGCTCGTCATCGGGCGCATCGTGATGCAGCCTTCCACCGGACAGACGCTGACACACAGGTTGCAGCCGACGCACTCGGCGTCGATCACCTCGAAATGCCGCACACCGTTAACGGACGCCGTGATGGCCTGGTGCGCCGTATCCTCGCAGGCGATGTGGCAGCGCCCGCACTTGATACACAAGTCCTGGTCGATCCAGGCCTTGTCCACGTGGTTGAGGTTCAGGTACTGCCAGTCGGTCACGCTCGGCACGGCCTTGCCGACCAGCTCGCGCACCGAGGCAAACCCTTTTCGATCGAGATAGTTGTCGAGCCCATCAACCAGGTCATCGATGATTTTGAATCCATACACCATCGCCGCGGTGCAGACCTGTACGGTGGTTGCACCCAGCGCCAGGAAATCGACCGCGTCGCGCCAATCGGTGATCCCGCCGATCCCGGAGATCGGCAGGCCCGCGGTCTCCCGCGAGCGGGCGATCTCAGCGACCATGTGCAGGGCAATCGGCTTGACCGCCGGCCCGCAATAGCCGCCGTGCGACCCCTTGCCGTCGGTCGCCGGGTAGATGGTCAGTGCCTCGTAGTCGACACGCATGATCGAGTTCAGCGTATTGATCAGTGACACGGCATCGGCGCCGCCATCCCTGGCAGCCTTGGCCGCGGGCAGGATGTTGGTGATGTTGGGTGTCAGCTTGACGATCACCGGCACACGCGCGTACTTCTTGCACCACTCGGCGGCCAGCTGGATGTACTCTGGCACCTGGCCCACCGCCGAGCCCATGCCGCGCTCGGACATGCCGTGCGGACAGCCGAAGTTGAGCTCGAGGCCATCCGCGCCGGTGTCTTCGACCATCGGCACATACTTCGCCCAGCTCTCTTCCCGCATCGGCAGCATGATGGAAACGATCAAGGCCCGGTCGGGCCAGTCGCGCTTGATCTGGCGGACTTCCTCAAGGTTGACGCCCAACGGGCGGTCGGTGATGAGCTCGACGTTGTTAAAGCCGATCACGCGTCGATCATTGGAGTGCATCGCGCCGTAGCGCGGACCGCTGACGTTGACGATCGGCGGATCCTCGCCGAGGGTCTTCCAGACCGCACCGCCCCAGCCGGCTTCGAATGCCCGAGCGACGTTGTAAGCCTTATCCGTCGGTGGCGCCGATGCCAGCCAGAAAGGATTGGGTGACTTGATACCGAGAAAACTGGTGGTCAGATCCGCCATTTCACGAGCCTCGCCTCAGCGCATCCGGGGGGTCATGCGGGTGCCTGAGAAATCGGTCGATGGATAGGGCGGCGAGCTTCCCGTCCTGCACGGCAGACACGGTCAGATCTGCGCCGCCATGGACGCAGTCGCCGCCGGCCCACACACCCTGTAGGGAGGTCTTTCGTTCCTCGTCGACTACGATTCTGTCCTGCTTCACGTCGACGATTTCGGCTGTCTCGGCGAGCCGCTCCCACAGCACCTTCTGTCCGATCGCCTTGAACACGACATCCGCGTCGAGCACGAAGGTCTGCCCCGTTTCTTCCAGCCTGCCGCCGTTCACGATCCTGGTCGCCGCGAACTCGACCCCGCGGACGCGTCGATCCCTGGTCAGCAGCTTCTGCGGGCTCGACCAGTACCTGACCATCACGCCGCGGACCTGGGCAAACTCCTGCTCGTAACGGCTGGCGTTCATGTGCTCCTGGCCGCGCCGGTAGACGATGGTGACTTCCTCGGCGCCAAGGGCCTTGCTTTGAACCGCAATGTCGATCGCAGTCATGCCGCCGCCGATCACGACGACTCTCCGGCCGACCGGTAACTCCCCTTTGTTCCTTGCCTGCCGTAGGGTTGCGATGTAGTCGACGGCGTTCACCACGCCCTCGATCTGCTCCTTGTCGAGGCCGAGGTCGTTGACCCCGACGAGACCGATGCCGAGAAACACCGCGTCGTATTGCGTGCGCAGCTCACCGAGCGAAAAGTCCTTGCCCAGCGCTGCGCCGGTGCGGGCGTCGATACCGCCGATGCTGAGAATGTACTCGACCTCGCGAGCGGCGAAATCGTCGGGCGTCTTGTACGCCGCAATGCCGTACTCGTTCAGGCCGCCCAGTTTCTCCTTCGGCTCGAACACCGTAACGGCGTGCCCCAGCATCGCCAGCCGGTGTGCGCAGCTCAGACCGGCCGGCCCGCCGCCGACCACCGCGACGGTGCGCCCGGTTGCCGGGGCGCGCTCAAACAGCGGAATTGCCCCGTCGAAAACCGGATCAGTGGCATAGCGCTGCAGCAGGCCGATGCGCACCGGCTGGTCTTCGTGCGTGTTGCGCACGCACGCCTGCTCGCACAGGACCTCCGTCGGACACACTCGGGCACACATGCCACCCATGATGTTTTCGCTGAGGATGGTGCGTGCGGAGCCCTTGAGGTTGCCGCTGCGAATCTTCTGGATGAAACCGGGAATGTCGATGCCGGTCGGGCACGCGGCCGTGCACGGGGCTGCGTAGCAGAAGTAGCAACGATCGGCGTCGATGATCGCTTCGGACGGCGTCAGGGGCGGGTGCATGTCCGCAAAGTTGGCGGCTATCTGCTCGCCGCTGAGACGTCCCGAACGGACGTCGGCGGTATCGGTGCCCGGCTTGGTGCTGCTCACTGAAACCCCGCGACTCCGCTCACTCGCTGACCTCAGCCGTCACGACGGACCGGCCGCGGTGCGGCGAGCTCCAGCTGTTTCCTGACCGCGTCGTAGTACGGAGCAAACGCCGGGCGCTCGACGTACCGGCCCGCTCCGCGTTCGACCCGCAAGTCGCCCATTGCATACACCAGCTTGCCGCCACTCACGGTATGCGAAGCGCAGCCCTGGACGGTCATGCCTTCGAAGATGTTGAAGTCCACGTTCTGGCGATGCGTCCTGGCGGAAATCGTCTTGCTCGCGGACGGATCCCAGACCACCAGGTCGGCATCGGCACCGACCGAGACACTGCCCTTGCGCGGATAGATGTTGAAGATCTGGGCCGCGTTGGTCGAAGTGACGCGAACGAACTCATTCATCGTCAGCCGCCCGGTACTGACCCCGTGGTGCCAGAGCACCTCGAGGCGGTTCTCGATTCCGGCAGTGCCGTTGGGGATCTTGCGGAAATCGTCCTTGCCCGCCGCCTTCTGATCCGCGCAGAACGTGCAGTGATCCGTGGCAGTAGTCTGCAGATTGCCGGACTGCAGGCCGTGCCACAGCGCGAGCTGATGCTCCGGCGGGCGGAACGGCGGGCTCATGACGTGGGCCGCGGCGCGCTCGAAGTTTGCATCGCGGTACACCGAATCGTTGACCAACAGGTGTCCAGCGAGGACCTCGCCAAACACGCGCTGCCCTTCATTGCGTGCACGCGTGATCGCCTCGAGCGCCTGGCGCGAGGAGACGTGCACCACGTAGATCGGTACCTTGATGACTTCAGCGATGCGGATCGCGCGATTGGCGGCCTCGCCCTCGACTTCGGGCGGTCGTGACAGCGGATGACCCTCGGGCCCGATGATGCCGCGCCGGTAGATCTCGTCCTGCAGCTTGAAGACCAGGTCGCCGTTCTCCGCATGAACGGTGACGATCGCTCCCAGCGTCAGCGCCGTGGAGAAGCTGTTCACCAGCGTTTCGTCGTCGCACATGATGGCGTTCTTGTACGCCATGAAATGCTTGAAGCTGTTGACGCCATGCTCGCGGACCAGTGTCACCATGTCCTCGCGCACGCTCTCGTCCCACCAGGTGATGGCGACATGGAAGGAGTAGTCCGATACGGCCTTCTGCGCCCATTCGCGCCACTGCCGGTACGCCTCCATGATCCGCTGGCGCGGATTCGGGATGACGAAGTCGATGATCATCGTCGTGCCGCCCGCCAGGCCGGCGGCGGTGCCCGACTGGAAATCATCGCTGGCCACGGTTCCCATGAATGGCAGCTGCATGTGGGTGTGCGGGTCGATCCCACCCGGCATGACGAACTGGCCGCCGGCGTCGACGACCTCGCTACGCGCGGAGGCTGCGATGTCCTCGGCAATTTCCGTGATCTTGCCATCCGTGCACAGGACGTCGGCGCGGTAGGTCCGATCGGCCGTGACGATGGTGCCGCCTTTGATGAGTACCGACATTCAACGCACCTCCATCGTTCTTGCGCGGTCTTCGTGCAGCGGCGACTCGCTACGCACCGCTCGCGACCGATTCCGCAACGGCGGATTTCTGCATGCTACGCCGGCTGACCAGGTAATAGATGCTCCCGCCGAGCACCGAGCCGGTGAACCACCCGTAGGTGTAGAACCACTGCAGCGCGCCCGTGGTGATCGCGACCAGCGTGCACGCCACCGGGACGAGAAAGGCCACGAATCCCGCAACGTTCCATGCCGGGTACGGACCGCTGTCCAGGTATAGCCCTGGCAGGTCGTAGTGCTGCCTGCGAACTACGAAATAGTCCACAACCATGATGCCGGCGATCGGACCGAGCAGGCTCGAGTAGCCGATGAGCCAGTTCGAATACAGGCTGTCGACGCTGACGTCCGAATCGAGCCAGCCCAGGCGTTTGAACAGCTCCCAGTCCATCAGCGCGATGCCGATGAAGCCGGTGAGCAGGACGCCCTTGGTCCGGTTGATCAGCCTGGGCGCGACGTTCTGAAAATCGTTGGTGGGCGAGACGATGTTCGCCGCCGTGTTGGTCGAGATGGTCGCGATGATGATGATGATCATCGAGAGGACGACCCAGAAGGGGCTGTTGATGCGGCCGATCAGCGTGATCGGGTCGGAAATCGTCTCGCCTACGAGCTGCGTGGAAGCCGCCGTCATGACCACGCCGAGGCCGGCGAAGAGGAGCATCGTCAGCGGCAGGCCGACGATCTGGCCGATGATCTGGCTCTTCTGCGATCGCGCGAAGCGGCTGAAGTCCGGGATGTTGAGGGACAATGTGGCCCAGAAGCCCACCATCGCCGTGAGGCCCGCAAGAAAATACGCGAGGAACGACGCGTCCGCCGGGCGATTTGCGGGTCGCGCGAACAGCTCGCTGATGGAAGCCTGCGGCCAGGCCCACACGAGCAGCCCCGCGCCCACGAGCAGCAGGAGCGGCGCGGCCCAGGCCTCGAGGTGCTTGATCGATTCAGAACCGCGGATCACCACCCACACGTTCGCGACCCAGAACATCAGGAAGCCGAAGACCTCGCCCACCCCGCCGAGCTGCGCCCAATCATCGGAGATTGCCGACAACAGCAGGTGTATGGCAATCCCGCCGAACAGCGTCTGGATGCCAAACCATCCGCACGCCACCAGGGCGCGAATCAGCGCCGGGACGTTGGAGCCGATGATTCCGAACGAGGAACGCAACATCACCGGGAATGGAATGCCGAACTTGGTGCCGCCAAAGGCGTTGAGGATCAGCGGTATCAGGACGATGACGTTGGCAATAAACACCGCCCACAGCGCCTCGCCGACGGACAGACCGAAGTACGTCGTCAGCACCCCGCCCAGCGTGTAGGTCGGCACGCAGATCGCCATGCCCACCCACAGTGCGGCGATGTGCCACGTATTCCAGGTGCGCTGCGCGACACGCGTCGGCGCAATGTCCTCGTTGAAGCGTGCGCTTGCAGCGAGGTCCGCGCCGACTTCGAGCTCGTAGAACTCGCCGACCTGTACCGCCCGGCTCTTTGCCGGCTCGCCCGCCATCACCCTTGCACCAGCGAGCCGTAGGCTTCCGGCCGGCGATCGCGGAAGAACTGCCACGTATCACGCACCTCGCGAATCATGTCCAGGTCGATTTCGTGCACCAGCAGCTCGTCTCGATCGTAGCTGGCCTGCGCCTCGATCTTGCCGCGCGGATTGACGATGTAACTGGAGCCGTAGAACTCGCCCATCCTGTCGGCCCAGGGTTCCTCCTTGCCGATTCTGTTGATCGCCCCGATGAAGACTCCGTTCGCGGCCGCAGACGCGGGCTGCTCGAGCTCCCACAGGTACTTGCTCAGCCCCGCCACAGTCGCGGACGGATTGACGATGTACTCCGCTCCGTTCAGGGCCAGCGCGCGCCAGCCTTCCGGGAAATGCCGGTCGTAGCAGATATAGACGCCGAGCTTGACATATTCGGTCTCGAACACCGGGTAGCCCAGGTCGCCCGGCTTGAAGAAGAACTTCTCGTAGAAACCCGGATCGACCTGCGGGATGTGCGTCTTTCGGTACTTGCCCAGGTATTTGCCGTCGGCATCGATGACTGCGGCGGTGTTGTAGTACACGCCGGTCATGGCTTCCTCGTAGACCGGAACGACCATGACCATGTGGTGCTTCTTCGCGTACTCCTGCATGAACTTGGTCGTGTAGCCGTCGGGAACAGCTTCGGCAGCTCCATACCACTTGCGATCCTGGCTGGGACAGAAATACGGCTGCGTGAAGATCTCCTGGAAGCACAGCACCTGTACGCCGCTGGCTCCTGCCTTCTCGATGAAGGGAACGTGCGCCGCGAGCATCCGATCCCGGATCTGCTCGGGCCGCATCGACACCTCGCCCTTCAGCCCCATTTGAATCAAACCACACTTGAGCTTGCGCATCGGGCCCCCGAAAAAGTCTCGCCGCAATTACTTGTGGGTGGGGAAGACGTACTCGGCGCCGGCACCGATCGACGTGGGCCAGCGCGAGGTTACGGTCTTCAGCCGCGTGTAGAAGTGAACGCCTTCCGGCCCGTAGATCGCGTGACTGCCGAACAGCGAGCGGTTCCAGCCACCGAAACTGTGGAACGCAACCGGCACCGGGATGGGTACGTTGACGCCGACCATGCCCACCTGGACGCGCCTGGCGAAATCGCGCGCCGCATCGCCATTGCGCGTGAATACCGCGACCCCGTTGCCGTAGTGGTTCTCGTTGACCAGGTCAACGGCCTCCTCGTAGTCGCGAGCGCGCACGACGCAGAGCACCGGACCGAAGATCTCCTCCCGGTAGATGGTCATGTCCTTGCGGACGTGATCGAACAGCGATGCGCCGAGGAAAAATCCCTTCTGGCGCGCGGCGGGAGCCTCGCGGCCATCTACCAGCAGCGTCGCGCCTTCGGCCACGCCTTTCTCGATGTACGAGGTGACTCGCTTGCGGTGCTGTTCGGTAATGACGGGTCCCATGTCGGCCTCGGGATCGGAGGCGGGGCCGATGCGCAATAACGAGGCACGGCGGGCGAGGGCAGCGACCAGTCTATCCGCCGTTTCCTCCCCGACCGGCACGGCCACGGAAACGGCCATGCATCGTTCACCCGCCGAGCCGTACGCCGCACCCATCAACGCGTCCGCTGCCTGGTCGATATCGGCATCCGGAAGCACCAGCATGTGGTTCTTGGCGCCACCGAGCGCCTGCACGCGTTTGCCGGCCTTGCTCCCGGTCGTGTAGACGTGCTCGGCAACCGGAGTCGAGCCGACGAAGCTCACCGCCTTGATGTCTGGATGAAGCAGGATCGCATCGACCGCTTCCTTGTCACCCTGAACGACGTTCAGCACGCCGCGAGGCAGTCCCGTTTCGTGCAGCAGTCCGGCGACGAACATCGGTGCTGATGGATCGCGCTCGGAGGGCTTGAGGATGAAAGTGTTGCCGCAGGCGATCGCCACCGGGTACATCCACAAGGGAACCATGGCGGGAAAATTGAACGGCGTAATTCCCGCCACGACGCCGAGGGGCTCGCGGTCGCTGTAAGTGTCGATGTTCGGGCCGACGTTGCGGCTGAAATCCCCCTTGAGCAGATGGGGAATGCCGCAAACGAAATCCACCACCTCGATCCCGCGGGCGACCTCGCCCAACGCGTCCGCGTGGGTCTTGCCATGCTCGGCGCTGATTTGGCGGGCGATCTCCTCCCGATGCTCGTCCAGCAGTGCCTTGAATTTGAAGAGATAGTTGGCGCGCTTTGCTGGCGGGGTTTCCGCCCAGCCCGGATAGGCTGCCTTGGCCGCGGCGACTGCAACGGCGACGTCCTCGCTGGACGAGAATCCAATCCAGCCGGATTCCTCGCCGGTAGCCGGATTGAAGAGCGGCGCGCCGCGCCCGCTGGTCGTCGCTGCAGTCCGGCCAGCGACGAAATTGACGACGACGTTTCCGTCCTGCCGCGCACGCTGTGCTGTAGACATTTCCTTTCCCCGCGGGACTTCGCCTGGGTGGCGACGCTAGTACCAGGAAGAGTTGGGCAGCCGAGCGGACAGCGGACTTACCCGACCTGTCCGATTAGACAGGATTTAGGCACAGACCCCCGTGTGGGTCAAATTCGCGGTGTTTCCGGCGCTCGGCCGGCTCCGCCGTCAGTGCGCCCGCGAGAACCCGCGCTCCGGAGGCGAAGGCGCGGTCGTAGATGCTCGGGATCCAGCAAATGTGGCCTGGACGGGCGCTGTTGTCTCGACGAGCGGCAGGGTGACCTGCGTGCCCGGACGCACGTCGTCGAAATCGAGATCGGGGTTGTATTGCCTCAGCAACCAGATCGGCAGGTTCTGATACGTCTGAGCGATCACCCAAAGCGATTCGCCTCGTCGCACGACATGAACCTGTGTGCCGATGATTCGGTTGACGGCGAAGAAGTCCTCCTGGAGCTTCTGATGGTAACCACGCCGGCGCTGATCAAACTCATCCGTGCTTACACGGGATGTATCGATCTTCAGCCGTTGACCGATCACGACCGGCGTCCCTAGGCGCATGCGATTGACCTCACGCAGGCGCGTCGCACGGACGTCGAGCCATTCCGCGTAGTGACCCAGGGTCTCGGTCGCCTGCACTTCGATCGTGCCATCGCTGGCTACCGTGTAGTCGCTTGGATCTGCACTCAGCGCCACCTTCTCGGCGCCAGTGAGCAGTGCCGGTCCGATCGCCTCGGCCTGCATCGCGGACACCGGCTCCGCGGCCTGTGCGAGCGCAGTCGCGCGCTCGGTCGCCGGCCTTTCTTCAGGCTGCGCGTCGGGTTCGACAATAAGTTCCGGCGGCAGATCAGTGATCGTCACCGTACCAGCCGGCAGCGTATCCTCAGCGTTGCTCGCCACCAGCAACCGCTGGCCTTCGTAGATGAAGTTGCGATCGCTGATCCGGTTGAGCTTCATGAGCTCATCCTCCGTCAACCCGGCCTGGCGAGCGATCGTGGACAAGGAATCGCCGCGCTTGACGACATAGGTACTGGAGGCCGGAACAATGGGCTCAGTGACAGGCGTGGCGGCAGCGACGACGGCAGCGGCCACCGGCCGCGGCTCCGACCCCGGC
>Ga0075418_10001771_pt1 | contig 24558 bp, 27 predicted proteins | sample SoiMetdeltSBSDD2_FD_81776 | JGI IMG/M metagenome (GOLD analysis project Ga0075418, IMG submission 81776) | Bulk soil microbial communities from a Populus tree surrounding site in Tennessee, USA - Soil MetaG P. deltoides SBSDD2 | ecosystem: Environmental > Terrestrial > Soil > Tree plantation...
AGTTTGAGTGAGACGACGAAGATCGACCTCAACATTCCGGTCGAGTCGGCGCTGGTGAAGGGCATCCGTGGCAGAGGCCGCAGAACTCGCTTGTCGGACCAGGGTTCGATGAGACGCAGCTGACGAAATGGGCACGGTGGGCCAATATTACTGAGAACTAGACTCCCGATCATCTCAAGATAATTGTCGCACCTCCGCTCTCCGGCTTGATCAACTGCCAACCTCAATAAGCAGGGACAACTGTCGACTGTGATTTCTGCCGTTTGGTTCGTCCGGGGACCGCAGGCCTAGCGCAATCCCTTTTGCCACGGGACAGCCGGCCTGCATGGTGACGGCCGACTGCTAGATGGCTTGCCAACCGAGCTCGGGTTCGGCAGCTTTCTGCCGGGCACCGAGACACCCTTGGCAACACATCCGAGGTCTGTCGGTTGTAGACGGTGTGATTATGGGATGATGCCACGCGGAACGATCCTCGGGTTTGCAGCCCGGCCACGGTGGCGATGTGGTCGCAGTCGGTGTCGTAGCGCAGCACGATGGCCCCGTTGTGTTCGGCGATGGCGGCGATGAGGATGTAGGCGCAGCCAGCGGCGCGGTGTTGGCTACGCCGGGCGAGCATGGCTTGGATTTGCCGGGCGCGGTGGGCGATCTGTGGTGTGGGTGAGAGGTCGACGAACCCGGCTGCGCGCAGCGATGCGGGTGTACTCGGCCGGGCCCCGGGGGTAAAGGACTTCCAGATCGACCACGACGCAGGTGGCCAGTAGTCCGGCGTTGGCCAGGGCGGGTCAGTTCCGCGCGGACCCGGTCGTGGTGCACGGGGGCGATGGCGCTGGTGTCGGCCAAGTACAGGCCGGCAGGGATTGCGCGGAATTGTCGATCGATGGGGTGGTCACCAGCGTGCGGCCGCCCGGATGTCAGGGCCGGCAAGCTCGGGGCTGCCCCATACCAGCGGGTCGTCGAAAGACCTCGGCGCGGCGGCGTTCGGCGACGAAGGCGAGCACGGCGTTGACCGTGATTGTCTACTTTGGCCAGACCGAGGGCTGAGGCTGCCCGGCGCGCGTCGGCGCAGCGACATTTCGAGCAGGGTCAGCGTGATCAAAGTTACGCTGCACCGGCGCTGTCCTTAACTGACGAGACCAAATTTGTCATGGAGCTGCTGGCGAGTCTCCCGCGACGGCAACGCGCTGTCATGGCCCTTCATGTAGCCGCCCGCGGCGTCGCCATCCCGGTTCCGATCAGCGACGGGCTTTCTGACAGCTTCGAGGGGTACCGCATCATCCCTATCTTCCTGCCCGAAACGCGGCAAAGCCATCCCTGTCAGCTTCCGTATCCACGGGCCGGACGGCCACGCCGCCGACGAGCTACGAGACCGTGCGGGCCAAGCAGATGCATCTGCATCTGATCCGGCAGGACATCAGCGGGTGCCAGCACCAGCACCCCGAGCTCGAAGCAGACCTTTGGTCGGTACCGATCGACATCAACGACGGCGAACCCTGCTGTCTCTATGCGGAGTTCATGCCGCGCGGCTGGCCCGGCCTGGCGACCAATGACCCAGTCATCCTCGGGCTGGCGTTCGCCATCGCCGGTGACACCAAGCTCGTCCCGCTCCCGCCGCCTGCGGCGACGAGTGCCGCCGGCCCGTACACGATGGAGCGGGTGGACGGCGTGAGCAACCTCTACGTCAGACAGGGCGTACTGCTGCGCTTGCGGGTCTCGGGCGCGACCCTCGAGCCGTGCCTTGGCGCCGTCGCACACATGTCCGTGTTCGAGCTGCGCGCCCAGGGCCTGACCCATCTGCACGCGGGCACCGTCGAGCTGGCGTTGCACGCCCGGCTCCCCAACCGTGGCGAGTATGCCTGTTCATCGAGTTCCAGGCCGCGGGCACGGCGCACCGAGCCGCCTTCACCGTCTTGGTGACTTAGCTGAAATACGTCGTGATGTACCTGAGCCGGTCGGAGCCGCTGTAGCCCCGGCCGAGGTAGCAGATGTTGGTGTAGTGCTTCATGACGAGCACCATCGACTCGGCGTCCTTCCTCGTGTCCAGCACCGCGATGTAGCTGGACCCGTCGCGGATCTGCCACCCGGTAGCGCCTAGGTCCACAATGGACAGGTTGCCAGGGTTGAACCTGATGCAGTCGGGGGCGGCGATCGTGGTGGCGATCCCGGAGGGCTCCCGCCAGTAGTCCATGACGTAGCGGTAGCGCTCGGGGCGTTTGTTGTCCCGGCCGACGAAGCAGTGCTGCCGGAATCGCTTGGCCATCGCGAGACCGTCCTTGGCGTCGGCTTCCCGCTTGTAGGCCAGCAGGGAGTGGCCACCTTCGAGCACCTGCCACACCTGCTGCGCGGAGTTGTAGGAGTAGGTCAGGGCGTTGGGGTTGTGCTTGAGGCAGTCCTCGGGCGAGGGCCAGGGCAGTTCCGCGGGGGACTTGCTCGGCGAAGGCGACGGGCTGGCCGAGCGCCCCGGCGTGCTAGGGCCAGAGGTGGTGGTGGTGGTGGTGTTCAGCGACGTGTCGTCGGTCTTGCGGCCACAGATGCCGACCGCCTCGCAGATGGGTGGCCCCCACACCGGCGAGCTGAGCAGGGTGAGGACAGCGAGAATGATCGCCGATATCATGCCGACCGATCTGGATCGGCCTTCTGAGCCATTCCCAGTCATATCGACAGTGTCCGCCCGCGGACCCTTGGAGGCAGTCCACTGTGTGACAGTCACCCCGGAACCTTGCAGAATGACACTATGCGACGTCGTAGGGGCGCTGCACTGCTTGGATGACCCGGTCTCCGGCGAAGGTCCATGCCTTGTACAGCAGCCGAACAAAGCCCGACAGCGGGCTGCTCACCAAGCAACGTATGGTGGCATTCCAGTCCGCCTCTCCTCGATCGAATACAACACCGTCGAGCCCGCCGGTGCGTTGCTGGGCAGATCGAGTCCGAGGTCGTAGAACGGTGGCAACAGCGACTCGTCCCAGCACTGGACGGCCGTACGCAACTGGGCACGAAGTAGTGCAGGTGGTAATGAAGTCGAGCTCGCCTTCGTCCTGAGCTCAAGCACCCCCGACCGCTGCAAAGCGACACCGCCGGCGAAACTGACGGCCAGGTACGGGATCGGCTGGGCCTGACACGCGATGGCTCGGCCTGGTGCAGCGCCTCGGTGTGGAGACCCGCTTCCAGGTCGGCCTGACAGCGGGTCGCCGTGGCGTAGCGCAACGGGTCGGCAAGCTGGATGTAGGGCACACCGCCAATGGTGGCCTTGCCCGCGGTCGGGGTCACCAGGTGGAGAACCGTGCGCAGCGTGGTGTGGCTTCGGCTGGGCATGGTTGGCGTTGCCGGGGTACTAGGGGTTCGACTGCCCGGTCGGGTGATCTTCGTTCATGTGGCTTCGCAGGGTGCGTGCGGCGGGCAGGTCAAGGTGTGCCGAAAACATCGTTGTTTCTCCTTCCTGCGTCTGCGGTTTCGGGCGCGACAACACCCGCCGTTTGCGTCAGCGGGGTTGCTTTGGGTGGTGTGGGTTGGGTTTACGGCGCCGGAATTGACGTCGGGTCGGCGATGCCATCGGTGTCGGGATCGGTGCGCAGGATCCGCACCAACGCCGAGGCGGTGGAGTTGGACAGCGAGTGCCCGTCGGCGCGTAGCCGCGACGCTAGCGCGGCCCGCGACAGCGCGATGCGTTGCGTGGCCAGGGCCTGGGCCGCTGTCCGGGCGGCCGGGACCAAGGCGGTGATCTCCGGCCGGTCCGCGTGGGCTACCCGGGCGGTCCGGGACCGGTCCACGATCTTCGCGGCCTGGCCGCGCTGGTCCGGGACGGGTTGGCCTTCGTCGCGGACAGGTCCGTCCTCTGCGGGGACCGGCTGGTGTTGGGCCGGGACCGGGACAGCTGGTGCAGCGGCTGGCACGGTGTGTCCGGGGTCGGCGCGGCCCATGGCGATTTTCACCATGGCCAGGAACCCGGCAGCCGGCAGTGCTGCGGCGATCCAGCCGATGAGCGAGGGTTCGGCCTCGACGACCTGCGCGGCCAGGGACAAGGTGACCCCGACGGACAGCATCGCGGCGGGGAAGACCGGGCTTTTGCCGATCCGTTTGCGCCGCCGAAGTTCCAGGCTGGACGCGACGCTGGTCAGTTCGAGCACGATCGCGTCGGCCCAGGCGATCCATCCGGGCTGGCCGTGCGCCGCCGCCACGTCGTGCACGTGGGTGAACGAGGCTGCCCCGGCCGCGCCGCCGATGGCCAACATGATGACGATCTGGACGGCGCCTTCGGCACGTTGGCCGGGCGGCGGTCCGGGACCGCCGCCCGGCGTAGGGTTGGGTTCGGTCAACAGCTCACCCCCTCCGGCGGGGCGGCTCGTCGGTTGCTGTTGGGCGTGTTCAACGGCGTTGTGGGGTTCATCCATAACCTTCACCAGGTTGCAGAATGGGCATGTTCTTGTGGCGGACCTGTGTGGGCACGGCGAATCGCGTTCCTTTCATGGGTGCTCAAGGGGCGTGTAGGACATGTGGGGGTGCGTGTCAGTCGCCGGGGTGGTAGCGGCACCGGTCGGTGCCGAGCAGCCGGGCGATCTTGGCGCGTTTGACCTCGCTCATCGGTGGTGCGGTGTCGACGAAGGCTTGGATGGCTTCCTCGATGGCGGGGTCGGTCAGGTAGCGCACGAGCGCGCCCGTGGCGGGCACGCTCGTGGTGGTGTCGGGATTCTCCTGGACGCTGTCGTCGCTGTCGTCGTGGATGGTGTCGTGGTCTGCCCGTCGTGGGCGTGGAATGTGTGCAGTACGGCGTCCAGCGGTGCCGCCCGGAGGGCGTTTAGCCATAGGGCTCCTTGGCGTGTGGTCGTCGGTGGTGTTGACGTTGCGGCGGTTTGGGCATGGCGGGGGGTTCCTTTCCTCTAGTGCTGGGCCGCGAACGGACGTGGTTCTGCCGGCGCTGGGGATGTGGTGGAGGCGAAAAGCGTGGCAGTGCTTCACCTTCCGAGGCGGTCATGACCTGTCGAGACCTGTCCGGATCTGTCGAACCCTATCCGGAACCTGTCAGCGCAGGTCCCGGGCGTCTGAGGCGACCTGTCAGCCGCCGACATGCTCGGCGAGGTCGGCGAGTTGGGCGAGCCGGACCCGCCTGGTGGTGGCGGCGGGTTGCCAGATGGCGGCGGCTGGGTGGGCGTCGCCGCTGGTGGTGGCCACCAGCAACCGCTGCTCGACGATCGCCGGATGCTCGGCGAGCCTGGCCTGGAATGACTTTTCCGCGCGTGGGCTGCACAGGCGGAACAGGATCGCGTCGCGGCGGCTGGTGGCCCGCAGGAAGGCCTGGTAGCCGCCGAGTTTGGCAATGACGCGGTGGGTCTTCTCGGTGCCCTGGTCCTGCTCGAACCAGAAGGTGATCCGCTGGCCTTCCTCGGTCCAGTCGCCGTAGCCGTCCGGGCGGATCAGGTCGCCGGTAAGCTTCGTGCAGTCTTTGGCCGACCACCACGCCGACAGGGCCGCGTCGGGTGTGGTGCGGGCGTGGCCGATCAACTCGACGAACAGGTCGTTGACGGCGAGGCGGTGGTCGAGTTGGGGGCTGGCGGCCAACTTGTTAATCTTGGTGCGGATGGTGGTGAACTGTGGTGGCCCTTGGCCCGCGCGGGAGGCGAGGTAGACCTCGCCGAGTAGGTCCAGCGTCCAGCGCCACTGCTGGCTGCCGGGCCGGACCGCGTTGCGGAACCGGGCCAGGATGCCCCGAGAGTTGAGCAACACCAGCCGGTTGCGGGCGGTGTGCAGGTTGGTGAACGCCAGCGTGGTGATCTGTTCGGTGGTGAAGACGCGATGCTGCCCGAGCAGGTCGATGAGCCACCGGTCGCGGGGCATGAGGCGGCGCATCTCGTCGGCGACGTTGGCGCCGCCGCGTGCAGCGGCGCGTAGGGATCGGATGTTGTGGTGTGTGTCTGTGTAGGTCATCTCATATGTTCCCTTTCGCTGCGGCACGCACAGACCGGCTGTGAGCTGCCTTGTCAGGTGGTGGCGGCTCGGAGGATCTACCGGAGGCCCCGAACCGGGCGAGGGTGGGAGTGAGGGTGGGAGTCAAGGTCTGACCCCCGGCCGTGGGCTTGGCGGCAGGATCGGACCATCCTCACCGAGCACGTCGCCGACCCTGTTGCCGAACTCGTCGCTCTCGTCGAACCTGTTGGTGTCCAACAGATCCGGCTCCAGTTCCGACTCCGTGTCGGGTACCTGGGTTGTCTTGCGGGCGGGTTGGGCGTTGGGTCCGAGCCGACGCGTGTCGGCCAGCTGCTTGCGTTCGGTGGCTGGTAGGCCGCGGGCGCGGGCCGCCTGGCGCAGTAGTTGCGCGCGGCCGGGCCACACCGGGGGTGCGGGGCGGGCGCGTAGGGTGAACGGCTCGCCGTTGCGGCCTGCGATGACCAGGCGGCACACCATGCCGTAGGCGTCGCGGTGGATCAGGTCTTCGGCGGCGAAGTACGGCTTGACGTGATGGGCCAGGTCGTCGGCATCTGCCGGGGCCAGGGAGAAGAACACCTTGCTGCGGGCGTTGGCGTCGATCGCTTGGAACATCGACCGCGATAGCTGCCCAAGATGCTGATGGGCCAACAGAAGCGACAGCCGCAACGCCCTCGTTTCGGCCAGGGCATCGTCGAGGCCGATGGGCAAATTGACGAAGTTATGTGCCTCGTCGATCACCAAGGTGGCGTCCAACCGCTGTGACTCGGGCAGTGCCGCGCGGCGTCCTGCGGTGTGCAGCAACGCCGCCAACAGCAGCGAACCGGTGAGGCGCACGGTGTCCTCGCCCATCGCCTTGGGCAAGCGGACGAGCAGGATGCCGCCATTGAGGATGTCATCGAGGCGGAACGTGGAGCGGGGCACGCCGAAAAGGCCGGCGACGAACCGCCGCGACAGCACCGCCCGCAGCTTGGACAGCAGCGGCCCGGCAAGTTGTGCCGCCACGGCCGGGGACTGCTCATCCCACCACGCCCAGAACCCCTCCAGGTCCACATGCCAGCCGTCACGATCCCGGCCGTCACGATCACGATCGGGGGTGGTGGCAAGGATGTGTTGCCGCACCCGCCGATCGGCCAGCAGCATGGGCAACTCGGCCAGGCTCGCCCCCGGTCGTTGCATCAGCGTGAGCAGGGCGTGGCGGGCCAAATCGTCGGTGCGCGGTCCCCAGGTGGCCGCCCAGACTTTGGCCATGACCCCGACGAGCTGGTCGGCGGTGTCGTACGGGTCGTGGGCCAACTCCAGGAGGTTGAGCGCGGCCGGCGCCACCGTCTCATCCGGGTCGATGAGCACCAGGCGTTGGCCCGTCTCGGGTGGGAGCCGGTCGAGCAGGTCGCGGGTGAGATCGCCCTTGGGGTCGAACACGGCCACGCCCCGCCCGGCCCACACCTCGGCCATGGTGTAGTTGAGTAGCAGTGTGGATTTGCCGGTGCCGGTCGGGCCGAGCACGTGCAGGTGGTGGCGGGCATCGGCCACATGCAGGCCGACGATCGCCCCCGAGGCGTCCGCGTCGGTGACCCCCAACGGTTTGGGCCGCATGCGGGCGGGATCGTCGGAGGGGCGAAGACGAAGGCGGGCCGGAGATTCCGGCCCGCCAGAGCCATGAACGTTGCGTGTGTCGTGTGTGGATGGTTGGTCAGTTCGCATCGTGATCTTCGTCTCCATGTGTTGTGGGGTAACGGCTTTCGCCGTCGTCGTATTCGTCGTACTCGTACTGGCCGGGGTTGCCGTCGTCGGCGTCCTCGTCGTCGGCGTCCTGGTCTGCGGCGTCGTTGTCGGGGTGGAGGATGGCGAGCCCGGCGGGGGTGCTCCACCGGCTGCGGTTCCAGCCGGAGGTGTGTGGGGTGGGCCGCTCGGGTGGGATCTGCGCGGCGTTGGTGGGAAAGGATCTGGTGAGCGCGGCGACGGTGAACCCGTGCCGGGCCGGGTCGGCTGGGAAGTGGAACAGCACTCCCAGCTCCGAGGCGGTGGCCAGCAGCCACTGCCCGCGGTGGGCGTAGCGCCCGGTGACCGCCGAGCGGGCGTGCCACAGGCGACGTGGGCGTAGCTTCGCCGAAACGGCGTAGCCGTGCGCGACCGCGCGGGCCTCCGAACGCGCGTAGGCGCGGCCGGGACGCATGGCCAGGGTGCGGATCGCGACAAGCAGATGCGGACCGGCGACGAGCTTGTCGGCTGCGCGGCGCATCTGCGCCCGCTGCAACGCATCCGGCGGCCGATACACTCCGCTTGGGTCGCCCCGGCCGGCGGCCGGGGACCTGCTGGAGCGTGACAGGATGTCAAGCCCGAGGCGGATCAGGCCGAGCAGGCCCTTGACCGCCAGATCGGCTGCCTTCGCAGCGATCGTGCGGCGCGGTGGTGCCGGTCGCCTTGCCGCCGAAGCCAGGGCGTCGATGCGGCGGCCGGGTGCCGGGCGGGCCAGTAGTTGCAGCACGGTCGGGCCACCGGCGCGGCGCAACGCGTCGAACACCGGCCGCAGCGGGTCGGCATCGCGGGCGGCGTCGCGGCCCATGTGGGTGTCGTCCACGAGCGGGCCGAGGTCGGTGTGCGTGGGCACGAGCCGGTATCCGGCAGCTTTCCAGCCGTCGCCTCCGACGGGCGGCCGGAACGGGCGCGTGGTCGCGCCCGGCCACGCGAGGCGGACTTCGCCGGCCACCGCCGAGGCGGTGACCCAGCCCGGCACCCACACGGTCAAGGCCAGCCGCCCGCTCTGGCCATGGATCTCCATAGCAAGCGGTGGCTTGACCAGGTGCAGACCGCCTCGCGTGCGAACCGCCAGAGACGCGAGCAGCCGCCAGGCGGCGGCGGACTGCCCGACGCTGACCTGCCGGGGCGGTACTACTTCGACCCAGGTACCGGCGTCGACCGCGTACCGCCACCACAAGCGCCGCAGCACATACCACGCGGCTGCGGTCGCGGCCGTGCCGATGGCGAGCCCGGCGAGCAGGGCCGCGTGCGCGGTGACCCATTGCCAGGCGGAGGACAGGTGCCGCCACAGCCAGCCGTTCACATCCGGCGGGCTGCTCCACGGGGAACGTGACGGTGACGGGGTGGGCGAGGGTTTCGGTGCGGCGATCCACAAGAGCGCCAAAACAATGAGGTGGGTGACGATAACGATCACTTCCTTCGCATGGCAGGGATGGGGGACATCGCAGGGACAGGGACCGTGTCGTGAAAGGTCACGGTGTACTCCGGGTGAACGGCGTCCCGGCGGGCGCGACGCCGCGCCCTCGGGGACGAACAGAGCCGCCGGGCCAGATGGCCGGGCGGCGGGGCGAGAGACGCCCTCTCTGTTTCAAGAGGAATTGATCTTGGCTGGACTTCACAAGATCAACCAGGCTTCTTCAAGATTCTTTCCGGGCCTTGCGTCTGCCCGTGTGATCTAGCATGGGGTGCGGCGGTGACGGCCGGAATGTCGGCGATCGCACCGGCGGCAACGAAGGCAGGCTTGGCGGGGGCCAAAAGCCGGGTGCGCCCGGCGGCGACGCCTCGTACGCTTGTTCTGATCCGGCGGATTTCGCAGCACGCCGGAACGCAGAGCAGGTCACCGCCGACCCGCCCACCCTGTCTCCGGCGTGTCCCACGACAACCTTGGCAAGTGTTGCCGCTGGAAGGACACGCTGTGCCGATCCGCCACACGCCGGCTCACCAGCCGGGCGCCCCACCCGGCGAGGACACGACCCCCGCCGACCGGGTCGCAGAAGGGGCCACCACCGCCCCCGCCCACCGGACCGTGCTCGCCGACGAGCACGGCTGGCCCTTCTACGTCTTCGACCAGATCGAACACCTGGCCAGCCGCCTCGCCGTGCCGAGACTGCCCTCCGCCGTCCTCGACCCCGCCGCACCCCTGCCCGCCCTTGACGAGGATGACCACGACGGTGATGGCGGCTGTGATGGCGGCGAGGGTTTGACCGTGCCCTACGTCCTGGCGGTGCTCGGCCCGAAGACCGCTGCGCCGGAGCTGGTGGACCGGGCCTGGCGCTACCTGATCACCACCACTCGTGCCCGGCGCGGCCTGTGGAACCTTTACGCGTTGGGCCTGGCCCGCCTCGGTCTGCACAAGACCGCAGAGGCGATCACCCCGCGCAGGCCGCCTACGGTCAAGGCGCGGGTGCAGCAACTGTTGGCCGCCGAGTTCCTCATCGAGATGCACCGCACCGAACCCGACCCGGACTCCGGCCAGCAGCTGTACGCGTTCGACCTGGACAAGCCCTACGTCTACGCGCGGCTGCGCGACCATTGCGAGTATGTCGCCACGAAACGCCGCTGGGCACGTCAGGCCCGCGCCCGCAACAACATGAACTGGGACGACTTCGCCTACCTCCACGAGATCGAGCCCAGCGGCAACACCGTCAGCCGCCTTTTCCACATCCCCGGCAGACTCGACGCGTACACGGTCCTGGCCCGGCTGGTCACCCAGACCGCCGCGCAACGCCACGGGCGACGGCTCACCGCAGGCGACGCCGCGCTCATCGCCCTGACCCATCTGGTCGGCTACCCGCTATCGCAGGCCGCCGCCATGCTCGGCCTGCCCGGACCCACCGCCAGGATGCGCCAGCACCGGGCAAGACTGCTCATCGCCGACCTGCTCGACGACAGGGACCACACCGCCACCACCACCGACCCCGACGAGGCCACCGAACGCGCGGACCCGTAGCCGCTGCCCTGATCGGTACCCGAACCGGCTACCGGCCCTCTGACCCGTCCGCTTTGGTGAACAGGTCGCCACCGACCGACAGGCGCTGAAGCTGAAACAGCACGTCATACACCATGGTCAACAGTCGTGACTGGACGGCCCGGTCCGGGTCCTCGTCGACGGCGAGCGCGGTGTCGCCCCACTCGTCGCCACACACCCGGATCACCACATCAACCGAGGAGTACACGAACACCAGGCTCCAGTCCGGGCCGTGCACCAACACCACCACCCCGTCACCGGGGTAGTAGACGCGTGTCTCCCCTGGCGTGGCCATCACCTGCTCGGTCACCTTCTCGGCGTCGGCGATCACCCGCTGCGCCAGCGGCGACACCTCAACCGGCACGAACGCACTCGAGGCGCCCACCAGATCCCCACCGTGCCCGTAGCTGGCCACATAAACATCCGGGTAGGCAAACGTGTCGGCCAGCCGCTCCGCGAAGCGCCGCCGCGCCAACGCGTCCGCGCTCAAACCGGCCGGCGGCGGCCCGAGCCGCTGCCCCCGCCGCCACACCTTGAACCAGCCCAGACCACCGACGTAATCGTGTCCCGGCGGCTGCTGGGCCACACTCACGCCTGTGCGCAGCCGTGCCGCCGCCTCCTGCGGCGTACGGGCGGAACGGTCAGCGTCAGCCATCACCCCCACAGCTTGACACCCGCCCGCCCACCAGGCGAGCCCAACCACCCGAGCGCCGACTGGGCGCCCCAGGTCCCCTGTCAGGTTCCATGGCCAAACCGGTCCGCTGCGCCGGGTCCTCGCCTCTTTCGCCAAAGCCACTTACACCACAAGCGTTCGCGTCAGCTTCCTGTGGCTCACGTCGAACTGGCGCGGCAGGGCCGGCCCGGTCAGGGTCAGCCCGGTCAGGGTCAGCCCGGTCAGGGTCAGCCCGGTCAGGGCCGGATCGTTTGCGGTCCTACGCTTTTCCCAGCCATGCTTCGCTCGCGGCAGGCGCCGGTCAGGTTCTTCGATCACCACATCGGCTCAATTCGTGTCTCGGGCGGCTCGGTGGCGTCACCAGCATGCGGCTGGCGGGCCGCGCTGTGGGGCGTGATCTGCTTGCGTACCATACGATTGATGTGTGCGCATCGCCGGCCGGTTAGCGGCCGACCAGGTAACCGCAGCATCCCAGCACCGGTGTCAGCCCCGGATCCGCGATTAAGCTTGGCGTGATCACGGCACATTTCTTGTGGTCGATGTAACGGTTTGCGGTTCGGTGGTGGGGCATGGTGTTGGTTCCGGTGCTGCCGCGCCGGGTTCGCGGGTCTCCTGGTGGTTGAGGGGTTTGCCGTGCTGGGATTGGTGGCATCTGGTGGGATACCCGGGGCTGGGTCAGGTCCAGGCGGGCAGTTTTCGTAGCCGGGCCAGCACTTTGGCCAGCAGTTGCTGGCCTGGGGGTAGCCGCAGGATGGGTTGTCCGGCGTGCCGTATAAGGCGGGCGGGCACGGCCAGCAGCCGGTGGCGCAGCGTGCCCAGGTGGGCGCGGTCACGTCCGCGGCCGTTGTCCAGGCCGGATAGTTCTTGCAGCCACGCGGACAGGTTGATGGCCAGCAGCGCCGCCCACATCCATATCGTGTTGACCGTGCGGTCACCGGAGGGCAGATGGCGCAGCGCGGCACCGTGTTTGGCGTCGCGGATGCGGTCCTCGATGCTGGTGCGCAAGCGGTGCCAGGCCTCATGTGTGACGGCTTTGGTGGGGGTGGACACGTCACGGTTCGTGGCGATGAACGAGTAGGCGTAGGCGTGGTCGCTGATGCCTTCCAATGCCAGGGCGAGTTGTCCTTTGGGGGATGGTGCGCCGGCGCCGGGAGCGTGGGTCGGCCGAGATCTGCTCGGCGGGTGTTTTGACCCGGCGGACCACGGTGCGGGTGCCGGGCGGCCAGCCGGCCGGGGCATAGGCCATGACCGCGACCTGAGCGCCTTTCATCCGTTTGGCCTTACGCCATGCCTTGTCCGGGATCGTGGTCAGGGCACGCCACACCGCCTGGTTACGCGTCACCCCGAGGCTGAAATCGCAGCCGTTGTCCAGCGCGGCCCAGGCGATCTCGGCGGCGAAGTAGCCCACATCCCCACGCGCCACCGGCCGGGTGCTCACCCCGGCGGTTTTCAGCGTGGCCGCCGCGGCGCAGATCAGATCGGCCGCGCCCGGCCGGGGATCCTGATCGCCGGCCAACAGGTCCGCGGCCACCGCGACACCGGCCTCGGCCCAGGAGGCGATGTGCGGCCGCCCCGCCCGTGCGCCCTTGTAGGTGTAGGCGATGCCATCTTTCTTGGCGCCGTAGCATTCCACGTCGGTGCCGTCCAGGTCGATGGTGGCCGGGCCGGTGCGCAGCACGGCACGGCGTTTGGCCGGTAGCAGCCGCACCACCCGGGCGACCAGCTCGGTAATCCCGTCTTCGACCCACAGCAGCTGTTGGGGGCGAAACCGGGCGGCTAGCCCGGCCGCGGTCGTCGATGCCGGTGTGGGGACTGCGGAAAGGAGTTCGCCGGCCGTGTCGGCGCGGCGGCGGTCCAAACTGGACAGGAAGTCCCCACCGAGCATCTGGGTTTGCGCCATCGCCAGCAGCAGCTGCCCGGCGGTCAAACCCCGGTCACGTTGCTTGATCGGGCCGACCGCCTCGTCCAACGCCTGCACTACGCCCAGCCTGCCGGCCAGCTCCGCGACCGCTACCACCCCAGAAGCCGAGGTCAGCGACGGGTCCGGTGCGCCGATCCGCACCCGGCCCGCTACACCAGCTATCCTTTTCACCGAACGGGTGTCCTTTCCAACCAACGAGATTGAGTCTTCGACAAACCCAATTGTCGTTGCTGGCAAGGCATCCGTTCCTCAACGCCACGCAGTATTTACATCCTTAATCGCGGATCCGGGTCAGCGCGTAGCCGCAGCCGATGAAGAACCTGCGATCCAGGCGGGTGAGCCAGGCGATCAGCAGCATGATCACGCTGCTGCTCAGCGGCCCCCACAGCGCGAAACTTGTTCCTGGTCCGCCGTGGCCGGTGGACACCAGGGTGGCCACGGCAGCCACAACAAGATCGAAGACGAGTAAACCTACAGATAGAACAACATCGATTACCGGGTTGTCGGTGTGCTCGACGGGTCGGCTCATGTGCCGGATCCTCCATGGGTTGATGACAAGCTTTGGGCGTGACGGAAGGGGTGCTCTGGGGGTGGGCGGTGTCGTAATGGCGCCGCCGCTGATCGAGTCGGTGCTGTACATGTAGTGGCAGCAGTTCGGCCACGGCCGGATGCGCGGCCAGACATGCCCCGTGAGCATGAGTTGAGAACTGGCAAGCCCCTAGTGCCTACAGCGCTGACCTGCACGCGCATGCGCCTAAACAGGGTCGCGTTCGGCTCGGGCCGCCCCGACTCCGATCTCCTGCACCGTTGTTTCGGCGGTTGCTTTTGTCCTGCGGTCGAGGTGATAGGCGACGGTCATGTCCGAGCATCCGAGCATGCGGCTTATCTTGAGTTTGCTGTAACCCTGCCTCCACAACCGATACACTGCCTCGCGGTCGATGCCCTTACGCCTACTGCGCCGAGCCACGTTCGCGTAGTTCAGCGCTGCGCTGACGGTGCTTTTGCTGACGTCTAGCCCTCTGGCGATCGCGGCGACACTGAGGTCCTGCCGGTAGAGCTGGGCCACCTCGGCGGCGATCTGTTGATACTTGGGCATGTTCGTCGCAGCTCCGGCAGCTCCTGGAGGTCTGGCATGCGCTCTGGCCAGACCTGGGGGATCCTCGTCACGACCTCGACCAGGGGGGTGCGCATCGGGGGTAGAACGGTTCGGCTCGGCTGCGTGCCCGCGTGATGGCTGCGGCTGTGGCTGTGGGTTGCCGTGACGTCGTCCAGGAACAGGCTCGCGGACCAGGTGGGCCTGCCCGCCGAGGTACCGGGGCCGGGCAGCGGCGGGCACGAACCCCGCATTGCCAAACCCCCGAGCCTGCCATGGCACGTCTGCCTCAACGGTGTCAACGGGAACCCAGCGCATGGTGAACCCGGCGCAGTCAGCCAACAGGCACAGCTGCTCCATCAAGTCACCAACATCACGTTGCCTCGAATGGCGGCCCAGACGGTGGATCGTCACGGTGTTGCCGTGTGCGGCCAAGCCGATATCCACCGTGTGATGCTGCCAGGCCCACCGCATCACCGCGTCCAGGATGCGATCCTGTTGCGACCCGAACAGCATCATCCACTGTGGACAGTGGCATGCTTTTCGATCCGGGCCGGGCGCCCGGCCCGGCCCTATGCACTCGCCGACCACGGTCACCAGATCCTGCAACGGCGGCGTCACCAGGCTTTTGGTCATGGGGTTCCCTCTCGCCATACACTCGGCAAATGTGATCAAGTACTGCCAAGATCCCAGAAAGTGGGGCTGGGCCGGATGCGCAGTTGCACTGCGATGTGCGCCCCCGGGGGCCCGGCTGTGCGCCTGCCACGCACATGCCTGGGCGAGGCGTCCGATGTAGACACCCGTGACTCGCGGCTGCGATGTGCGCCCAGAGAGCACAGGCCAATGGTTATGCGACGCTGGGCTCAGCTGCGCTACGGTTTGGCGCGTAGCCGCAGCCGATCAAACAACCTGCGGTCCCGGCGGATGAGCCAGGCGGCCAGCAGCATGAACACGCTGCTGCCCAGTGGCCACCAAAGCGCGTAACTCGATCCTGGTCCGCCATCGCCGATGGCGCCAGGGACGGGGACGGGTTCATGCATGCCGCGCCTCTACCGGCCAGCCAAGCCGACAGCCGGGCCGACAACCGGGTCAGCAGCGGCTGCGCGGCCCATCCCGCACCCGCCGCGCCGGTGACCGTGCCGGTCGCGACGAGCGCCACCTTGACCGGCCGAGGCTGCGCGGCGGCCACCAGCTCGACGACAACGCCGGTCAGCAGCATCGACGCGAGCGGGGCGAGCAGGCCGAACATGCTGGCCACCAGGATCAAGACCAGCACCGGGCGCGGTGGCACAGGGGGCATCATCGGCTGGCCAACACCGCCCGCACAGCCGCCCGCACAGCCGCCCGCACAACCGCCCGCACAACCGCCCGCACAACCGCCCGCACGGCCGGGAGCACGGCCGCAGCCGACAGGGCGACGGGCGTGGTGGCCCCAGGCAGCTCGCAGCGGGCCCGCGGCGGCCCGTGGCCTTGACGGGCGGGCCAGGGTTCGGCTTGGGCTGCACCGTCATCGGGGCTGGCGGGACATTTGGGGATCGGCCGGTAGGAGTCTGTGGGGTCCCGGTGGGCCAGTTGCGGATGTCGGCGCAGTAGGCCAGGTTTTCCAGGACCAGGCCGCTTGCCCGGTCGGTGAACACCAAAGCGGCGGTGGTCTTGCCGGTGGCTGGGTTGGTCAGGCTGACGTACAAGACAGGCTCGTTGCGGCTGAGGGCCGGATTGGTGTGCGCCTGGAGGGCTGGCCAGATCTGGCTGGCCCCCACCGGTGGCTGCGGGTTGACGCGTTTACTTTCGGCGTCGAGGACCTCGCGCACGGTCAGGGCGATGGGCCGGTTGCCCGGCTGCGGCGGGTAGGCGGCCAGATTGGCGGCGCGCACGCTGACCCGTGGCAGCATTGGGCAATCCGGCTGCGGGGCGGCGCCGGCCCGGGTGGCAGGAAGCCAGCCGGCAAGGCCGAAAGTCACGATGGTGGACACCGCCGAGGCGGTCATCAGGTAGGCGGTGCCGATAAACCGGCGCAATGCCATCTCCTCACTAAATGTGTCAACGGCCGCATGCCGACGGCGTTGATGCGCGGGCGTGTCTGCGCACGGTTGGGCTCCCGCGGCCGAAGGGGTGCAGCCATGAAGGCGACTCCTTGAACCTCATGCGATATGTCCCGGCGGAGTGGACGACGGGCGGGTGTCATCGCGGGCAGGTGCGCCCGCACGGCGGCTGCGACAGGTGCAGATGCCGGCATCCCGGCCAAGGCCAAGGTAGCGCTGCATCACCGGTGTCACTGCCGCAGCAGCAGGCCGGGAAGGTCATCGCTTTGGTGGCGCCAGGTCACGCCCGGAAGCGGTGTGCCGCCGTCGGGGCCGGTCATGCGCACCCCGTTGGCGGGGTCGCACGCCTGGCCGATCACGTCGAAGGACAACCCTTGGCAGGCGAAGGCTTGGCGGCATGCGTCCAGCCGCTGCGGGGCCAGGGTGAAGGCCAGCTGGAAATCCGGTGACCCGCTCATCGCCAACGCGATCTCGTCCACGCCCACAAGTGTGGCTACCGCGGCCACCGCCGCATCGATGGCCACCGCATCGGCGTGGATGTCGAAGCCGACCCCGGAGGCCGCCGCGAGCTGCTCGATGGTGGCCTTCAACCCGTCGGAGGTGTCCTGGCAGCTGGTCGCGAACCGGCCCTGCGAGAGCAGACGCCCTTGGGCCACCCGCGCGGTGGGTCGGCGCCAGCCCGCCAGGAGGCGATGCTCGAGGTTGTCAGGCAGCCTCCGGCGGTGGGCGCCGCGGGTGGGGAAGTAGGCCACCGCCGCGCCTGCCAGCCCGCACGGGCCGGTCACACACAACAGGTCACCCGGTTGTGCACCGGCACGGGTCAACACCGTGCCGGGAGCGCATACGCCAAGCGCGGCCCCGGACACGATGATACGTTCGGCGCTGCCGATGTCCCCGCCCACGTTGAGGGTGCCCAGGTCGTCGCAGGCCCGATGGATCCCGGCCATGATCTCGTGGAAACCGTCATCGTCGAGGTCGTGCGGGTAGCGCACCACGGTCAGCACCCCCAGCGGGGCGGCCCCCATCGCCGCGATGTCGCTGACGTTGGCGGCCACCAGGAAGTAGCCGATATCGAAGTGGGACAACAGTCCCTGTTCGTAGAGGGCGAACTTGGGCCCGCGCACATAATCCGACCCAGCCACCAACGTCACCGGCCCGCCCAGGTCGAACACCGCGCAGTCATCGAGGTGGTCGGCGCCGTGGGTCAGCCTCGCCGGCACCGGCGCATCAGATAGCAGCGTGCCGGACTGCCCACGGTGAAACCTCGCCACCAGCTGCGCCACCCGGGTGGGTTCATCAGATCGCATCACACACTCCGCATCGTTACAGGACAAGGATTTTCCAACAAAGAGGAGGCCGGTCACCGCTGATGGCCATTGAGGATCTGCCAGATCTTGTCTATCTGCCTGTCCCGTTGCTGCCCTGCGATAATCTCGTCACGGTTTCGCAGGTTGGTGATCCGCCGCGTCAGGTGTTTGAAGACATGCCCGCAGGGATAGCCCACGACAACGACGGACAGCACACCCGACATGATCATCATCGGGTCGCGGGTCAGGTACGCCTGCAGCGCTGCCACAACGATGGGGACCGCCAGCACCGTTGCGGTGGCCCACACGGCGCAGCGGGCCACCACCGGCGCCCGCCCCAGGTTCGCCGGGACTGTGGCCGACGCCTGCCATAGCATCCACGACGTGCAGGCCATCAACACCAACGCCAGCGACGCGGCAGCCAAGGCGGCGGGCAGAGACCACGGAAAAACGTCGTTGCCGTCTCGGCCTGAGCCGCCTGAGCCGCCCGAGTGGTCGGGGCCGTCGGAGGTGTACGCGGCTGCGGCTGCCAGCGTGCACCACTGCAATAGCACCGCGAAGGCCGCCATGACACTGGCCAGGATCGGATGAAACCGCGAAGGCCGCCAAGGCAGATCAGCTTTCCTCGCGCCACTTGGGTTCTTCTTCACGGCACAGCCTGCCATAGGGACATCGACGGCTGCCCGCGGTGACCGGCAGCCAGAATCCGGGCGCCGCCGGCACAACTCAACGCGCGACCAGCAACCAGACAGCGACGAAACACGCCGCCGTGGTTGCCGACACCGCTGCCACCGCTGCCACCGCTGGCGGCCCCGAGCAGGTGTGGCGAGTTCTCATGTACTTGCCTACCCTGTTGCTGTCTGGCCGCTGCCCTTTGGCTGTTGCCCGATGATGCAGTCGCGGTGCGCCGACTGCACCGCCGTGGTGTGGCAGGGCCGATCGCCGCGATTGGGGACGCAGAACCGACCGGCCAGGACACCGGCCACGCTCGGGTGAAACCTCCAAGGCCGCCCAAGCATGCCGGAAATTCCTTTCTGCCACCTGGGTTTTCCTTGCTGACACAGTCGGTCACGATGTGGCGTGGGCCGGTGAGTGTTGCGGTCGCGGTGGCGGTGGCCGTGCTGGGCCATCGCCATGGCCGCCACACGCGCACAGCACCCGACACAGCATTAGCCGCAGTACTTGCTGCCGTACTTGGCACAGCGTTTGGTATGGCATGGGGCATCGTCGTCAACAGGGCAGCGGTCAGCCTGGTCAGTCTTGGCACACTATCGGCGGGGATGTTGTTGCCGTGGTTGAACATGTCCTCGACCCGCGCCGTGACGATCAGGTTGCCGTGGATGGACACCAAGGTCACACCCAGGTCGGTGTAGGTGTAGCTCTGGGCCGACGCTGTGACCGGACCACCCGACGCCGGACCCGACGCCGCACCGCCTATCGCCGGGAGGTCTTGGGCGGCTTGGCCTTTGGCGAAGTCGACTCGTTTGATGCCTAAGTAGGAGATGCGGGCCAGCTGCACCTCAGCACACACGTCGATCTTGACGGTGATGTACACACCCGACAGCTCCCGCGCAGAGCTGTAGCCGGCCGAGCATTGGAACTGGCTCATCCAGGCCGGGTCGTCGAAGCGCAGGCTTTCGCCGAAGGACACACCCGCCTGACCTGAGTACAGGCCGGTGAACACCTCCCAGGCCACGATCGGGCACACGTCGGTGGGCATCGCGAAGAGCGGCTGCGGCACCGCCGGCACCAAGGCATCTGCTGAGGCTGGGGCTGCCTCCGCCGGCGCTGTTAGCGTGGCCGGCATCGAGTCGGCGGGTTCGGCGGTGATGCCATGTGGGCCACCGGCGCACGCCGCCAGGAGTAAGGTGTGAGCCAGCGCCAGGGCGAAGGTGTGGGCCACCGCTGGGGGCACGGTTGGGGCTGTGGCCGGTACGAGACGGGCACGCTTGGGGTCCATCGATCTCCTTCAAGGGTTTGCTGTGGGAGGGTTCGGCTGGGTGGGGTGGTTCACGCTGACATCCGGTGGATGGTGTCGAGCCGGCGCAGGAGGGTCAGCTCGGTGCGGGTGGGATCGCACGCGGCCCGCAGCTTGTCCCAGCGGCGGTGGTGCCATTGCAGGACGGGCGGGTCGGTGGTGAGCCGCTGTTGGCTGTGCAGGGCCAGGACAGTGGCCTGGGCCAACTGGTAGGTGTGATCGACCTCGATGAGGGTGAACGGGTCATCGGCTGCCAGCGGGTTGGCCGTCTCGAAGGCGATGATGGCCAGTTCGACCTGGCCCGCGCGGGCGTGGTCGAGCAACACTTCAAGCTGTTCGCGCAGCACCGGATATCCCCCGTAGGGCCGGTGGATGACGGCCTCGTCGAGCACCACCTGATACCGGGGCCGCCGGGTTGCCCGGCCATCGAACAGGCCGCGGTACAGGTCGCGGCGCAGCTGGGAGACTGCCGCGTAGGCTTGGCACTGTGCGGCAGTCCAGATGGTGGAAAGGTAGTCCAGCCGGGCGGTGGCGTACCGGTCGGTGTGCAGCGGGTCGGGTAGCCACCCGGACTCACACCAACGGATGAGTTTGGCGTCGTGTTCGAACTGCACCAGATCGTGGGTGTACCCGTCGAGGTGACGCAACGCGGCGTCATGCCATGAGCCGCTGCGTCGGCGGGCAAAGCGTGCCAACGTCACCAGAGGCTCGGCCTGCGACACGATGCCGTACAGGTCCAGCATCGCCCTCAGGTCGGTGCCGGAGACGTTCACCTCGCCGGATTCGATGCGTTGCACCTTGGACAGCGACCAGCCCAGCTTGTCGGCCGTCGCGCCTTGGCTCAGTTGCGCGGCCTCACGGGCGTCGCGCAGCATCGACCGGATGATCCACCTGGCCACCACCGGTGTGCTTGGCAGCCCAGGCGTCCAGCCCGCAACAGTCGTGCCCGCAACCAGGGATGGATCATCACCTGGCCATCGATGACCCTCAGGCTGCGTGCCGTGTGCCGCTTCCTGCCATGCGCGAGCATGCGGTGACACACCGGAGGGCACTACGCGGGAGGTCACCTCGTGACGTGTCACCGCGCAGCTGCGCTATCCGGCGGCGCGGTGGCGGCCTTGGCCCCGAGGGGGACAGCCTCGCCTTGCGGGCCAACCACATCCGTACCCGAGGGCCTCGTGGTGAGGCTGCCAAGGCGCCGAGCACACAGCCGCGATCCTGTCCAATGTAGACCAACGGCGATGACAGCTCCGACGACGTACCAGAACAGGTCCAGCGGTTGAAAAGCGGCGCCGAGGGCTAGGCGCGACAACGTGCTGTGTGCGGCCAGCCGGGCGGGCACCCCGGTGAGCTGATACAACTCGACCAGCCAACACGCGGCAACGGTGACACGGCCCAGCGCGATCGGCCCTAGACCCACCGCGATCGTCGTGATCTTCAGACACGTCAACACGATCAGACAGGCCAACAGCGCCAGACACACCAATAGATACATCAGTGTTGCGTAGAGCACGGTGCCGGCGTGTTCGGCGAAGGCACCGCCGGTCAACTCGCGCACACCGAGCCCAGCCGCCACCACGACACCGGCGAGGGCGGTACACAAACCAAGCAGGGCAAGTCTTTTCCTCACCGAACCACCCTCACCCGCCCCACCCGCGCCCACCCCACCTTCGCCGGGCCAACCGGATACCGCACCAGCCGAGGCAGATCAACGTACTCGGTCTGAAGGTCGCCGACGAAGCCGAGCACCGCCCAGCACACAATCCCATCGAGTTTGATCATCAGTCGGTCCGTCTGCTGTGGTGGGGAAGGTGCCGCCGCAGGCGGCGCGGATCACGGCGAGCAGGTCGGCCTCGCTGACGCTCAGGTGCCGCAGCGGCAGGTCCAGTTCCAGGTCCTCCAGCCGCAGGCACCGCATGATGCCGCTGGTCAACAACGATCGGGCCGGGTTGGGTTGCCAGCGGCCCCGGCGGGTGATCCATAGCCGCCGCTGCCGTGGTGGGCCGACGATGGTCAGGCAGGCGATGTTGGTCCAGCCGATGCAGCCGGGCGCTGCCTTCGGTCCAGCGCACCTGTGTGGCGTCGAGTAGCAGGCTGAACCCGTTGAGCAGCTTATCCCAGCGCAGCAGCGCCCGGCCGCTGAGCAGACCGGCCGACCCGACGACGGTACCGGTCACCACCATTGCGTGGCCGGCGGGGCCGGATCCATTTCCCAGCCAGCCCCACAGCCCCCACAGCGGCCCGCTGAACGCAACGGTCGCCAACACCGCCGCGTGCCAACGCGGCCGCAGACACGGTCGCCGAATCTGCATCGGTGTGCGGGGATAGGCGATCCACAACGGCTCAAGGGCAGGCGAGGCAGTCATAGCACCATCGGCCCGGCTGTTGTCGCCGCAGAAGTAGGGGCCCTCGTCCGGGGTCGTGGTGGAGGTCACCGGGCTCGGCGTGACGGCGGGCGTGACGGCGGGCGTGGCGGCAGGACCAGCCGGGTCGCAGATGCCCACCAGGTCAGGGTCGACAGTGGCAGCCTGCGGTCGTGGACAGCCGACGCCGCTGGGGGCCAGCTGGCCGCTGCCGGGGAGGGCGCCGGGCGGGATTGGCTGCCCGGTCGGCGGCGAGGCGGGCCAACCCGGTTCGGTGGGGGTGACACCGACAACCACGCCCACCGCTGCCGGGCCAACGAGCAGCATCAGGACCGCCAGGGCTGCGGCGGCGGGCTTGCGCCACACGAACCTGTCAGCGCCAGTCGATGGCTGTGATCGGGTCGTCATGTTGAGGTTTCCCTTGAGGTGCTTGGTCTTTGCGGATTGGGTGAGCGCTGGAAGGCTCCCTCGGCGGCGCCGCGCCTGGCGGAACGCGGCTGGCCGCCACGAGGAACCTGTTGCGTGCGCGGCTTGGTCAGCGGGCCACCCCGTAGGGGACGAGGTGGCCCGCAGCGGACAGGAAAGTCTCCCGAGGGGTACGGGACGGGCCGGCCGTGCTGCGTGGCCATGAGGTTGCCGGCCCGTCCCCTTCTCATCTGCCTGCCACCCCCTTGGAAGGCAGGCAAGCACAACAGCTACGGATCGGCAGCGCCGACTGCGGAGCCGACCGGGGACAGGTGGGCTTGTTTACGCTTCCAGGGCAGCCGCCGCTGCCCCCGTTGCTCGCCCGGCACGCCGTGACGCGACGCTTCTAAATCACTAAGAAAATCGTCGATTTGGCTTTGGTCGATGCCGGGCATGGTGATGATGTGTGCCCACGCCCCGTCATCGGCCAGGATCCAGTTGTCGTGCACGGCCGCCGGTGGGCTGCGCAGCACGACGGTGAAGGCGTGGGGGTTACGCCGGGTTTCCCAACCGAGGTCGAGCAGCCGTTGGTGGGTGTAGGCGGCCAGGTTGCGGGCGGCCTGGGCGCGGCGGCGGTGCCCATCGGCGCCCAGACGGGTCAGCGAGTACCACAGCAGCAGCGGGGTGTGCCCGGAGCGGGAGCCGGTGATGGTGGTGTCGGCGCTGGCGGTGTAGCGGATACGCCGTCCTGTGATCAGGTGCGGGGCGTCGGCGTAGAGCAGCACCGCGCACGGGGTCAACGTGGCCAGGAACTTGTGCCCGGACACGACCATCGAGGTGGCACCGGCGGTGAAGTCAAAGCCGGGCCGGTCGGCCTCTGGCAGCAGCGCCAGCGGGAGCCCGGACAGGGCCGCGTCGACGTGGATACGCCGCCGGGTAATGGCCAGCCGATCCATGGTGGCGCTGATCTGCGCGACATCATCGATGGCCTCGGTCATGGTGGTGCCCGCCGTGGCCACCACGATCGCGGGATGGTGACGGCGGCGGCCCAACTCGGCGGCCAGATCGGCGGTGTTCATGCGTCCGGCCTCATCGGTGGCGATCATCACCAGCGGAAGTTTGAGCAGCCGGGCCGCCTTGGCCACCGAATAGTGGGCTGCGGTGCTCGTATAGACCACGACGTCGTGCCATGCCTGCCACGCCTCGTCCAGGGCGTGCAGCGTGCCCTCCGATGAGCCGGTGGTGACGTAGCCCCACCGTGACGGCGGCGCGTCCAGCCAGTCGCCGACAATGTCGATGACCTGTTGTTCGATCTGCTTGGTGTGGGCGTGGCCGTGGATGTCGTACGGGTCGCCGACGTTGTTGAGCAGTTCGCCGCACAGCAGGTCGGAAAGCTCACCGAAGTCCAGGTCCCGGCCGCCGGGGTAGCCGATGTCGCGGCGGCGGTGGGTGGCCAGCCGTCGCCGCAGCTGGCCCAGCACCTCGGCAAGCTGCGGGGCGGGTTGAGTCTCAGCGACCATACCCACCACCGGGATGACCGCCGGGATTGCCCGAATGCCTTGGCCCGCCGGTGGATCCGCCGCCGGATCCGTTGGGCCTGCTGCCGGGGCTGCTGCTGGGTTGGTAGGCCAGGCGGGTGTTGTCGACGCGGCACAGGGTTTCGTGCAAAGGTTCCAGGAACCGCAACACCGCGTTGTGCGGGTCGTTGCGCAGCTCGTCTGGCGTGGCCCAGGCGCTGGGGATCGTGTAGCGGTCCGGCAGCAGTTCCATGTTGTGGGTGCAGTGCACCTGGAAGGCGTTGAACTCGTGCAAACTGCGGCGCTCGCAGACGATCAGCGCGCGTTCGGTGACGCTCTGCCCGGACATGACCATGAGGATGCGGCCGGGGATTTCGGCCTCGCTGTCGGCCGTGTGCAGCACCTCGTGCCACGACCCGGTGTGGGTGTCCAATGTGGAAAGTGCGATGCCGGTGTAGGCGGCTGCCTCGGGCATCTGGTCGGCGCGGTTGGCCAACGCGTGGCGGATGTCAAGCGGCCCCCGCCCCGGCCCGAGTCCCTGTGCTGGCGCTGACGATTGCGTCAGTGCTTGCAGGCCGCACACGTGTTCGTGGAAGGCGAACAGCAGCCGGTCAACA
>Ga0075418_10001772_pt1 | contig 24549 bp, 20 predicted proteins | sample SoiMetdeltSBSDD2_FD_81776 | JGI IMG/M metagenome (GOLD analysis project Ga0075418, IMG submission 81776) | Bulk soil microbial communities from a Populus tree surrounding site in Tennessee, USA - Soil MetaG P. deltoides SBSDD2 | ecosystem: Environmental > Terrestrial > Soil > Tree plantation...
AGAAAGAGTCGAGAATGGATGATTTCAGAATTACCGGGAGGACTTATGCCGGGAAAGGAGGTGCGCGCAGCGAGGGTGGAGATGTGTCGAGGAAAGAGGTAAACGTTTCAGGGTGTGTAATGAGCCTGAGAGAGAGCGGTTTGGGCCGGCACGAGTCTTTCCGACGCTGCCGCTCTGAGAACCGGCGATGATGCAGATGGGTTTCGTGGATCGTTTTCCGCCGGACTTCGGTTGCTTCAAGAACGGGCAGCGACTCGCCTTCAGACCCTGCGAAAACTTCCAATGTCCGAACGGCACTGACGCCAATTCCAGAGCCAACATAAGCAAGCAAAGCCAATACCAAGGCTCTGAGGCGAATACCGAACAAGCGTTGATACTTGGAGTTCGTCATCGATTGTATTGAGATCTTCCGCTCACTCATCTTGCCATTGCGCAGATCAGTCTTGCCTCAAACGTCCGTGCTGGAAGAACACAAGCATTGCAGTGTTTCGCTCGAACCGCTCTTTCCTGAAACCCCTGTGAAGTCGCGCCAAATTATTAGCATGAGCATCGTATGATGTCAAACCCAACTCCCCCATTCCCCCTGTCCTCGCGGGTTCTCAGTCGCTCAACAAAGCCTGGATCGTCCCGCCCCAGAAGAGTTCACTTCATACTCCGGAATTTCGCATGTCCGTGGCTTCTTTTGACTTTCGAGCCGGCAACAACGAACTTGATGGAAGGAACTCTCCTACAAACATGCGCGCTCAATGTTTGCCCGTCAATTCTCCGGAAGGAACGCCACCGTTGCGTTGTTGTAACAGCCCGTCGGCCACGCGATGGCGGGAGGCGACAACCGACGGAGAGAACCAGCCGCCGAGGAAGACCACCAACGCAACGATGATGATGCCCAGGCGTTCGGTCGGAGTCACTTGCAAAGAGACCGACGTGGTTGGGCGCCTGCCCGTGAAGAGGGCGAAGTACGCGCGCATGATGGCGATGCCATTGAGCATAGCGGCGAAACCAAGCCCGAGACTGATCCCCAGACCTTGATCGACGCTGCCGCTGATGAGGAGTTCCATTGGCACGAAGCCGATCGTGCCAGGAAAGCCGACGCTGGCCAGGCCAGTGATAAGGAAGCAGATTGCCAGACCTGGCACCTGTTCGTAGTATCCATGATGCTCGCGCAGAGATAGATCGCCGAATCGGGCCTCCAACGCACGAACAGAAAGCGCCAGTCCAGCCAGAGACAACGTGGTGGAAATCCACAGACACAAGGCGGCGGTGAGACCGTTCGAGGTGTGCAGCATGACCGCGAACAGCACCATCGAAGTCTGGCTTAACGCCAAATGAGCAAAAAATCTTCGCACCTCGTGCTGCACGCACGCCATACCGCCGCCATACACGGCCGTGACAAGGCAGATGGTACTGCCAGCCTTGAGCATCCAGTCAGGCGCCCCTGGCAGGAGCAGACGCAGCGAAGCAAGCACCTCCATCAACGGCAGCACGAAAAGCATCGCTGCTCCAAAGGAAGCGCCTTGAAACAACGTGGACAACCATCCATGCAGGGGCACGACGCCGCCCCGCAATAGCAAGGCCAGTACCAGCAGCCCGATGGTCAACTCAGGTACGCTGGTCTCATTGCTGTTCCATCCGGCCAGGAGCAGTCCAATGAATAGCGCCATATAGATCCAGTAACCGCGTGAGCGCCGGCCACGGCTCTTCAAATCCCAAATTGGTAGCAGCACGGCTGACACCAGCAACGCAACCAGCACCGAACCGGTATGACACGTCAACGCCGACAAGGTGATGCATGTTGCCAGGAGGAGCCGAACACAAGACAGCGGCGAGACACGCGATTTTGCCGTGCCCAGCATGATCAGCAGATGAAGCAGCGTCAGCACCGGCAACATCGGTGCAGAGATCTCATCGATGGCAAATGTGCCGGACTGGAGCTTGGCGCCTCCAGAAGAACCCGTGAAATTGAAAGCTGCTCCCGTTGCGCTGATAAGCGTGATGAGTACAAATCCTAAACACCAGCGTGCGGCCAGCGCGGGTGTCCGAATGAACGAGACCATGATTGCCCCGATGAGGGGCAACAGCAGAGTAAATTCCAGCCATGGAAACGATGGGAAGGTCATAGACGATATTGGCGAGCCTCCACCGCTGCAGAGGATGACTTTGGGCGGCCTTCTATAAGACCTTCCAGGGATCGCTCCAGTTTGTCGAACCAGCGGAACAAGGCCACGAAGGGCCGCGCGATGAATCTTTCCAACATCGTGTCCAGATAACAGCGCTCCAGCGAGAAGCGATATAGCCAGATCTGGATCCTGAGTGGCAAGCGCTGTTCCCAGATTTTCCCTTCTTCACGCGGACGCGAGCCGATCGCATTCTCCAATTGATGATGGTCGTGCAGCAGGCTTGGTGCTCGGAGGAATTGCAGCGTGCGCAGGCAAGCGTGCCCAAGCAGGTGCAGCAACGCCAGATAGCGCAGGCTGAAGCCGATCTCTGCGATGATGATTCCCACTTGAATCAAAGAGGCGAAAGCAAGCGCCGACTTGATGTCGGTCTGTACACGCCCGGCAAGATAGGCGAAGGCCGCCGTTAGCAACCCCAACGTCACGACCAGCACGGACAACCAGGGCGAGCTGTCCAGCACCGGACTGACCCGCAGCAACAGAAATGCGCCGAGATGCACGGACAGCGCGCCGTAGAACACCGCACTGGATGGCGTGGGCCCCTCCATTGCACGCGGCAGCCAGCCGGAGAAGGGCACCAGGGCGGATTTTCCAGCGGCTGCAATAATGAACAGCACACCCAGCAACCCAAAGTGCGGCCCTACCAGCAAGGGATCATGTTCAGGCCATGCATGCGTTCCCACCAGATGATCAAAGTCACCCGCCCCGTTAATCTCATGCATCAGGACGGCGGCAAGCATCAGAGCAGCGTCACACACGCGGTAGACGACCCACACACGCAGCCCGTTGCGCGGGGGCGACGGACGCTCTTGAAAAAATGCGATGAGTAACACCGAGGACAACCCCACCATCTCCCAGCCCGCAAATAAGGTTTCCACGGTGTCGGACAGAGCTGCCGTGACCATGCCCAACAGGAAGACGGCGAACAAAACGAAGAAACGGTTGTAACCACTCTCGCGGTGCATATAACGCGTGGAAAACGCGCCGATGGTGCCGCAAAGCACAAGCGTCAGCGTTACGTAGGACAACGAGAGCAGATCGAGGACAAACTCGAACTTCAGGTGATAACCCGGTGTGATGACCCAATCACCCAACTCGATGGAATGTTGTGGTACCCCCACTGCGAGCATGATGATGACCGCGCTCAGTGTGGCCAGCAGGCTGGTGGTGACAGTGGCCTGGATCCATCTGCCGATGGTGCCTTCCTGCATCCGTCGGTCAGCCAGGAACGCGGCAAAGAACACTGTCAGGAGCAGCGCCGGAGCGGCGACGATCAGAAGCCCGAGGAAGAAAAGAAGACTTTCGTGGGTAGGCATGGTTTGGGTTACTTGGAACTGGAAGCCATGGGAGCAATTTCAGCGAACTCCAGATGATCACGCCAGCCGGTATACCATTCTCCGGAGGACGCAGCGACGGGCAGCGGCCCGGCTTCGAATGTGTGCGGCTCGAAGACTCCGTTGTGATAAACACTGAGCGCACCAGTAGCCGGATCCATGGCGGCAAGCTGCACCCAGAGATTGCACACCATGGTCTTGATCGCTGGATTGCTTGCCATGATGGCTAGCAGCGCGCCAGGTGTGGCTTCGATCACGAATAACAGGCGCACCGGCTCATGGATTTCCACCATCTGCCAGGGTAAACCCGTGCGGAGATCACTTAGGGCGCCATCCATCACACCCAGCAGGCCGGTGAGGTTGTGTGGCAATTTCGATCCCGATCCCCATCCGGAAGAATCGACGTAGGAGAAGTAGTATTCGAGACTGATACCCGAGCACACCGGCACCACCGCGCCAAGAATCCGCGCCAGGATTGTGGTCGCAGCGTCATCCTGCTCAGGGTCATACGAAACCAGGAACGCTCGCCGATCCAGGAACAAGCCGCGAGTCTTTTGGCGGCGCCCGACAATGCAGATGGCATTCGTCGCGTGTCCCCATTCGGGCCGCACCTGGGACAGATCCTCCGCCCGCCCTTCCACATGGTACTTGGCTGCAGTTGGGGTCAGTCCCAGGGGGGCAGAAACGAAACGGCGGGCGCGCTCATGCGCGTTGCGCACGCTCGCTTCATGGAGTGCCTGAGACGCCACCTCGAACTCGAAGTGATGGCTGGAGGGCACCCAGTCCACATCAAAGAAGGTCAGCTTGTCATTGGCGCTGTTGTGCAGACCGCCCACGAATACGGTGTCTGCCGGGATTTCGACAGAGCGTCCCTTTAGTGCCTCGCGTACCCGGCGGTCGTTAAGCATCTGCGCCACAGCGCGCGCGTTTGGTCCGCCAACACCGCCGCCGCATGCACCGCAGTCATGCGCCGATTCATGCGGATTGTTCAGACTCGTAGACCCGTGGCCGAAAACGACAATCAGTCGCGCAAAGCGCGAGGTCAGGCCAATGTCACGCAGCAGACGTTCGCAAATATTGATCATCTCCTCCAGAAGGAATCCGTGGTTTTCCTCTGCAGGAGACGATGCCGGAGTTGTGCGCTCCAAGGCCAACCGGGTCAACTGCGGTGGAGCAATGAAGCTGCCGAAGAACCCGCTAAAGCGCGCGGTCAAACGCGGGAAAACCACGCGCGCGACGAGCGGCACTGTAGCCAGCAACCCTATCGTGGTGGCGAAAAAGGCACCACTGACGATATGCCTGCTGCCGCCGTGAAAGCTTTGCAGAGCCATACCCAGCCGGCGGCGGGTGCTGCGCCGGCGGCGCTCCTCATCCAGCAGGCGGCGGTCGACCGTCTCCGAAACCCAATGCTGCGGCCGCACGACCACCGGGCAGAGCGGCACAAAGTCAGCTGCGGCGGCCCCCCGGTAGTACATCACCACGCCAAAAAAACCAGCCGCGCCAAATGTCTCCGCTGTTGGTGCGACCTCTTCCACATGGCGGCGAATGGATTCCTCGCGCTCATCGATGCAAAACACTGCCTGAAAGGAGGGCCGCTCCGGCTCCTCCGTTATGCGACCTGCGCGTGATGCCAGTGCGTCCAACGTCTGGTTGCGAAAGCGATGCTCGTAAGCGAGATGGAACACACGCCGGCGATCCAGCTCCGTGAAGCTTTCTGCTTCATCGAACAAAACGACCCAGCTATCCCGGTTCAGATGGAAGAGCTGTTCCGGCGTCCACCCGAGAAGTTGCGCCAGTTGAAAGACAAGAAAGGCACGCTGCTTCTCGCGATTCGGCCGCGTGGAAGGAATCTTCGAAGCAAGGTCTGTGCGCATCGTGGCAAGATCACCCCGGTAGGCCAGTGAGGCTCGTGCTGCAGCCTGCAGTGCGATGCGCTCCAACAGCAAGCGCACCGCAATGAAGTCAATCAAGCTGCCGCGCGGCACAGCGTGATGCACGCGGTCTGCGCGCTCTTCGACATGCCAGATCATGCCACCCCATCCCCGCAAGGCCAGCAGTGTGGCAGATAGGAAACTATCCGTTTCATCAGAACTCACACCCAGCAGGTTCAGCGATTCCTGGATGCTGGCCAGTGCGCTGGTGCCATCGTTTTGCAGTCGCTCCACCTCTGCGCGCAAGCCCTTAAGCCACCAGGGTGCCATCCCGCCTCCCTGCCGATGGATCGCACAAAACGCGTGGAAGAGGCCGCAATCACGATCTGGCAGCGCCCGATGTGCAATGCCTTGATCCAGAAACGCAGCACAGAAACGAATCATCACTTCGTTGACAAGCAGATCGCTGTCCATGCCGCCCAGCGCAACCAGGACGTCCCGATGACGAACCCTTGGCTTCACAAAGAGGCTCTGCTGGCCTGCCATGCCTACCCCTTCACCGCAAACCTCCCAGAGGGCGGACAGCGTGAATGCCTCCCAGCGCACATCACTCCAGTCTTCGATGCGGGTTTCCTCGAAACGAGAGAATAGACCATCGATCCATCCGGGGCGCTCCACGCCGGGCAGCGAGCCGCGTAAACGGCGCATAACCCAGTGACGTGTTTCAGTGATCAAACGCCGACGCTGAACCTCAGACACATCACGCCGCACATGCTGGAGGGCGTCCGTTTCGGCCATGAACCAGTCCAGCTCGTGGTCCTCTCCGCTGGGCAACGGATGCTGCAACATGGCCAGACGGAGATCCAGCCGTGTCGAGAGCCCATGCACGGTCTCCATTGCTTGCGGGCCCAGATCGCGTTCCAGCACCGTGCGCAATTCGGAGAATAGAATACGCCCCCGGCTCAACTCTGCGCGGTAACGATCCTCCGTCAGGTAAGGCTCGCAGCTGAATACACGGGAACCAGTACGAACGGCTTCATCGAAGGTCTGATGCTCGAAGGCATGAAGTGTGTTGTGATGGATGAAGACCCCGATCGGACCTTGCGCGGGCAGCAGGTGCGCGGCATGATGAATCTTTTCTGAGAGCCGGCGTAGGTCCGCAGGTACTTGATCACGTGAGGCTGTGTCGGGATGGTGGTCTTGCCCGGTCATGACCGTTTCCCCTGGGCCACCTTTTGGATGAACCTGTTCTTTGAGAGAGTTCGGTTGTGCATCGGTTCCCTAATCGACTGATGAGCTCAAGTTATGGGCCTCAAAGGCTGTCCAGGACACCAGGGCCCTTGGCAGACTCTCGCAGCCTCTTCCGATCCAACAAGCGTGAACCACAAATTCGGTGCAGCTTTCGATCGCAACCTTGCTCTCGAGAGAGTCAGAGATGGATAAATTCAGAATTACAGAGGGTGCTTACGCCCAAAAAGGAGGTGCGCGCAGCGAGGGTGGAGAAGTGTCGAGGAAAGAGGTAAACGTTTCAGGATGCGTGATGAGCCGAAGCGAGAGCGGTGTGGGGCGACACGACGGTTTCTGGCGCTGTCGTTCTGAAAAGCGGCGATGATGCAGATGGGTCTCGTGGAACGCTTTCCGCCGGGCTTCTGTCGCCTCGAGAACCGGCAGCGATTCGCCTTCAGATCCTGCGAAAACTTCCAAGGTCCGAACGGCACTGACGCCAATTCCAGAGCCAACATAGGCAAACAACGCCAATACCAGGGCTCTAAGACGAATACCGAACGAGCATTGATGCCTAGAAGTCGTCATCGGAAACTTCATCTTGCCGAATAGTGCTCTCCCAAACCTACCTGAGGTTGCGGCAAATTAGCACGGGCATCCGGTGATGTCAAACACCGCTCCCAGATCTGTTGGCCTCGGACACTGACGAAATGATCTCTCGGCGCCCATTTTTCAATCCGGGTCGACTATCCCGCTCCGTGTTTTGGGAGCACCAGCTTAGGCTCCACTCATGTGCCCGGGAGCCGTGGTACGAGCCCGTCAGATCTTCTTCCTCTGTGGCTCTTTGACGAAGAACAGAATCACCAGGCTTGAGATCGTTAGCAGGCAAGCCGAGAACGCTCCGACCCACGCATATCCCGACGAAGCAAACAGGTAGGACGCGCTTAGCGTGGATGCTGCGATTCCCAATTGTGACAAGGCATTGCGTAATGCCAGAAAGGTTCCACGTTCGCTTGGATTTACCAGTTCCGTCGTAATAGCCAGCAGAGGAGCCATGCGAAACGCGATGGAGAGTCCAGCCACCGCGAGGACCACGAACAACCCAGGGCCCCATGCGAGCTTGGGCACAGCAACAACGCAAGCGGCCAGAACCAGTCCGCTAAGAACCAGGAGAGGTTTCTTGGCCCAACGGTCTGCCACGATTCCTGATAGCGGGGCCCCCGCCAGCGACGCCACTCCACAAAGCAGGAACACGAGGCCGACCTGCTGCACGGACACGTGTTGTTGATGAATCAGGTGGCTGGAGAGAAAAGTGATGAAGGCAACGATCGCACCGGAGGACAGAGGCGACGCGACAAGCACCGACAGCGTGTCGCGACGCCGCACGCAGAGGCCGAAGACCTGTCGAATTCGATTGAGGCTCAGGCGGTGCTGAGAGTCAATCGCGTGCACTTGGGCTGCCGTCTCACCTTGGATGAACTTCCAGACCAGGAGGCCGCAAATCAGGGCTGCGGAAGCTGTGATAAGAAAGAGCGGGCGCCAACCCCAGCGACCGGCGACTGCGGTTGCGGCCGGAATGCCAAGAATGGCCGCCGCGAAGTAGGCTGTTGAGAGTATCCCCATAGCCCGCCCTCTCCGGTCGTAGCTGAAGTAGTCCGCGGCGTAGGAGGTTGCCGCCGTGACAATCGCGCCCGTGGTGACTCCTGAAAGGAGCCGCGCAAGCAGAAATATCTCGAAAGAAGCACTGGAGAAGGCTCCAGCGCAGGTGACTGAAAAGCAGAGCAGACCTGCCTGGATGAACCGCTTTCTTCCGTAATGGTCCGACAGATAGCCGAACAGCAACGAGAACACCGCCGAAGCAACCGAATACACGGGGACAACACGGGCTGCATGACTGGCTGTGACCCCGAATGTCGTGGCGAGCAGTGGCAGAAGTGGAGGAATCATCTGGTAGTCGACTTCACCGAGAAGACCGACGCAGAAGAGCAACAGCAGAATGAGTGCCGGGCGGGCTGGATCCTTTGTCATTCAATGAACCAACGTCAAAGAGGCCACAAGACGCAGGGAACTTATAGCATTGAAGACATGCTCGGCGAAGGGCTTTCGGTCCGCCACGGGCTGGCGCAGAAAGGACGCTCTTTCATTTACAATCGGTTTTGAAACCGATACCTTTCCTGCGCATCGGATTCGGATGCAAGAAAGATTTCGCAGACAGCACCATTACGAGGGCTGACAATGGCCGGTTTGAATCATCTGACGATGGTTGAGTTGCAAGCAGGGTTAGGAAAGATCCGGCAGTCGCCTAGAGATGCTGGCGTTCTGGAATTAATTGTGCGACGACCGAAGACTGGAGCCAGAGAGCTCTTGCAGGAAGGACGACTCGACTTGGTTGAGGGTTTGGTCGGGGACAATTGGTCGACGCGTGGATCGTTTTTGACAACCGACGGCCTGGCGCATCCGGACATGCAGTTGAACATCATGAACTCCCGGGTCGTTGCCTTGGTCGCACAGCAACTGGAACGGTGGGCCTTGGCTGGAGACCAGCTCTTTGTCGACCTGGACCTAAGCGCTGACAATCTGCCACCTGGGGCAAGGCTGGCACTCGGTTCGGCGGTGATTGAAGTCACCAAACAGCCCCATACGGGTTGTGCCAAGTTCGTGGAACGATTCGGTCTGGACGCAATGAAGTTTGTGAACTCAGACGAAGGAAAACGTCTACATCTGCGGGGCATTAATGCTCGAGTTGTTTCGCCGGGCGTGATTCGAGTTGGGGACATCGTGGGAAAAACGTAAGTGGTGCTGCAAGGGGCCGATCTAAGCGTCTACGTTGAGTCGCAGCACGCATCCCCTGGACCCCCCTCTTTATCTCCCCTCATTCGCGCTTCGCGCAAGGGGGGAGAACTCATCTGCACAATGAGCATTGAGGCCCTGGGTTGGACGAGCCAGGGAAAGCAGGGAGTTTGCTGAGTTGAAAGGTCTGAGGTTTGACAGATATGAAATCTATTCGACTGCTATTAACGATTTCCTTCACCCTGACACTGGTGAGTGCACCTGCTCACGCGCAGGCAAGGGTTTCATTTCGCCCCCAATTTACCAGCCCTGACGCCTTGGCGCAGTTATCTTTGGATGGTTCCGGCTCCTGGACTGTCACCGATGGCAAGCTGGTTCTGGATAAAGCAGGTAAACCAGCCGGCCCCATACGACGGCCTGCCGCACTGGCAATCTTCAAAACTGATCCTTTCAAACAGGTGACACTGAAAGCTGAAGTTCGATCGACAGCCCCACAGGATGTGATTCGAAGGGACCTCAACCTCGTCTTCGGCTATGAGTCTCCCAGCCGTTTCTACTACGTGCATCTTTCCGGCATCACGGACGACGTGCACCACGGAATTTTCCTAGTGGCTGACGCGGACCGCCGCAGGATCGACGATGGCAAGGGCCAACCTCAGCTCAAGGACCAGAACTGGCATCGCGTGCGCTTGGAGAGGGACGGTGCGACTGGGCGGATTGAAATCTATGTAGATGGGTTTAAGGCCCCAGTCCTGGCGGCTTCAGACACGACGATTCGAGCGGGTCGCGTTGGGCTGGGCTCCTTTGACGACACAGGAGAGTTTCGTAAGATTGAGATCACTGGATCGAAATGAGTGCAGGTCGTGTGGGCTGTAGCCAACTCTTGCCCGGTCCCGTAAGAGTGAGACATGTCAATCTTTTCGAACAGTTTGAAGCGATACGACGCGCGCAAAGGAGTTTTGAATATGACGAAAGAAGGCTCCATGTCTCGCCGGTTGTTCCTGGCGCTGGCTGGTACTGCGCCGCTGACGTTTGCCAGACCCACAAGGCAAACGATTCCTGTCGGACTTGAACTCTATTCGGTTCGCGACGAGCTTGGAAAAGACCTCATGGGGACGGTGCGCGCCGTTGCCAAAATGGGTTATGCGCTGGTGGAGTTTTACTCTCCCTACTACGACTGGACACCCGGCTACGCCAAGGAAGTGCGAAAGCTCTTGGACGATCTCGGTATTCGCTGCCTTTCTACGCACAACAGCGCGACTGCCTTAGGTGCTGAAGGCCTGAACAGGGCGATCGAGTTCAATCAGATTCTGGGATCTCAGTTCATCGTCATGGCGAGTGCCGGCAGAGTGAAGGGACTCGACGGCTGGAAGACGGTGGGCGACACGCTCAGCCGGGCGTCGGAGAAACTGCTGCCGCTGGGAATGCGAGCTGGATTTCACAATCATAAGCTGGAGTTCGTGCCGCTGGACGGAAAACGTCCGATGGAGGTGATTGCCGCTCACACACCCAAGGAAGTGATGTTGCAACTCGATGTCGGGACGTGCGTCGAGGCCGGCTCCGACCCGATCGCATGGATCGAAGCATATCCAGGACGCATAAACAGCCTTCATTGCAAAGACTGGGCACCGGGCGAGGACAAGGGCTATCGCGTCCTGTTTGGAGAAGGCGCGTCACCTTGGAAAGAAATATTCGAAGCGGCGGAGACTGTCGGCGGTGTGGAGTTCTATTTGATCGAGCAGGAAGGGAGCCGCTTCCCGGCCATGGAGACAGCAGAACGGTGTCTTGCGACCTGGAAAAAAATGAAGATCTGATCAATTAAGAAATGAGTCATTGACTCATTGATTCAATGAATCCCTGCCTCAATCAATCGCTTTTCGATGGAACTGACGAAGGCCAACGACGAGAAACAGAATGTTGAAGGATGCCAACCCCGCCACAATTGCCAGTAGAGAAAGATGAGGGAACTGCGGGACTAGAGTTCCTCGCAATCCTTCGCTTGCGTACACCATCGGGTTCAGCAGTACCGCCTTCTGCAAGATGGGAAAGTTTGTCAGCGCACTCCAAGGGTAGTAGGTGCAGCCGAAGAAGATCATCGGAGCCACCACCATGCTGAACATCAGGCCCACCTGGGCTTGGCCAACACTGCAACCCAACGCCAGGCCACCCGATGCCGAAAACAACGCCACGAGCACGGCCACGAGGACAAAGCTGAAGGGAGTTTGCAGGCTCAGTTCAACTCCTGGCCTAAGCAGCAGCCAGCCGGCCGGAATCACCGTCAACCCTGCAGCTAGAGCTTGAAGCATTCCCGCGACAACTTTTTCAACGGCCAGCCAGGAAATATCCATCGGAGCGAGTAGCCGGTCCTCGATTTCGTGCGTAAACTGGAATTCGGCGATCAGGGGCATCGCGACTGACCAGATACCTGCCGAGACCATGCTCAATGCCATGATACCTGGAAGCAGTAGGCTCTTATACTCAGGTGGCAGGTAGCCGCTGCCGACCATCACCCGGCCGAAAACGAACACAAACATCAATGGCTGCAAAAAGGTTTGCAGCATCAGGGGCACGAAGTTACGACGAGCCACGTGCGCGTCGCGTGCCAGCATGGCGATGAACGCTTTACGATTCACGCAGACTCCTCCCAGTGTGATGCAGAAAGAGATTTTCCAAACTCGGTTCCGAAATGTGTACGTCGCATAGCTCGACCCTGGCAGTCGCGGCGAGATTGGCAAGCTCCGGGATCAACGATCCACCGCGGTCGGCATAGAGATCTGCCCCGTTGTTTTCAGTGGCGCGTACCTCCCTGACTCCAGAGAGAGCTTGAAACTTCTGGAGCAGTTCATCTGAGTGCTGGCCGAAGCGCAAGCGCAACAGAAAACCTCCAGGTACGGAGGCCTTCAGCTCTCGTGGCGTGCCCAAGGCAATACTGCGACCATGATCAACAATGGCCAATCGCTGGCACAAAGCGTCGGCCTCCTCCATGTTGTGGGTGGTCAGCAACACCGTTTTGCCGCCCAGATTGTACTCGCGGATGATCTCCCATAGCAGCAAACGAGTCTGCGGATCCAGGCCAGCGCTGGGCTCGTCCAGGAAGAGGACTTGGGGATCGTGCATCATCGCCCGCGCGATGGAGAGCCGTTGCATCATCCCGCCGGAGAAGCCGCGAACCAACTGGTCGGCACGATCACGCAGCTTGAACCTATCGAGCAGAGTCCTGGCGCGATCCGTTCGTTCCGGCGCAGAGAGCCCGAAATAAGCGCCGTGGAAGGTCAGAATCTCGAAAGCAGTCAGGGAAAAGTCGAGGTTGGGCCGCTGGCCAACCACGCCGATGAGTCGCTTGGCAGCAACAGGTTCCTGCCAGACATCGTGCTCCCCAATCCACGCTTGACCGCTGGACGGACGCACACGGGTGGTCAAGATGCCCACGGTGGTTGACTTCCCGGCGCCGTTCGGCCCCAGGAGCCCAAAAATCTCGCCTGGTGAAACATCCAGCGAGAGGCCATCGAGGGCGACGATCTGTGGCTTTGGCTGTCGCTTCCGGCCTAGCGTTGCGGTAACGAAGCTGCCAGCACCGGCAGCGAACGGCGGAGCCGAGTTGTAAATTTTGCGCAAGTCTCGCGTGCGTATGCCCACCATCATGCCGATTTTCCTCAATGTGTAGGTGTCCCGGTGTTCTGCAGCGCGCAGACATTGCTGCCCAACGGACTTTTCGTTCCCTTGCTCCTCAGCATGCTTGTTCAGGAAAGTCCTTTGCGTAGCGCATCAGTAAAGCAGGAATGTTGTTGGGGACGTAGTACCTTGCAAAGGGTGCTGGCTATTTCGAATTGTTCGTCCGCAGGTTGGATCTGATTTGCGGCAGGCTGCGCGTCAAGATAGTTACCCAGGACGTAACCTGAGTAATCGAAATTCACCTCTTCCACTAACGCGGCCTGCCAAGCCAGCTTGAATTCGTTGACGCCGACAACGGCAGTCTTCTTGAAGAGCCATCTCCCGCTGGATTCTGAATGAATGTGTCGTGCGTGTTCCGCGCAAGCTGCGAAATTACGACACCTCAGGACGGCGTAACTACCGATGGCACTCATCGAGATCTCGGTCTGGCTGCTGTTGCCGAGCGCATTCCTGTTTCACTTTGGCGCTTTCTGGATTCGATAGACCCGGTTGTGAAGCTTGATGAGAACGTCCTCGGGACGTGAAATCACCGCTTGATATGGAGCAAGTTGTTTGCGGTATTTTTCAAAGTCGGGCGAAAGCATGTTAATCACAGTCGGCCACGGATCACCTGGCAGAATCGACGCGTCTCTCCAGAGGCCGTCCCTCGAGTCGAATCGCTTGCCTCCAACTTCGATTTGACTCACGGCCGTTGCTTCAGAAGCGGCGAATGCTCCCGCCTCGCCCTTGCCTTCAGCAAGGACTTGCTTTTTCTTGGGTGCAGCATCCGCAGCGCTTGCCTGTTCCACGTTGACAGGCGTGTCCTGTTCCATCTTTCTTGCCGGGAGTGTTCCGCGCATCGAACGTGCCCCAGCTGGTGCTGCGGGCTGCACTGTTTTGGTATTCGCAGTCGTTTCATCGGCCTTTGTCTCGAGCTGCGAATTCTGACGACCAACCGCCGAAGCAGACAGAGACTCTTTTTGCAATTGTTCAGGCAAAGCCTGAGTTGACACCGCCGTATCACGACGTTCCAGTCTGTCATTAGCGTTGCGATTCGGCTCGGCTGGAGCGGCCGCGGGCGGTTCTGCTGCGAAGCCATCCTTCATCTCACGGTCCTGGCTGTTCGACTTCATTTTATTGCGGAGGTCTCCCGATTGGGCTTGTGATTCCCGCGCTGCTTCCAGCCGGTCGTCGACAGCCTGACGACGAACCATAGACGGTTCAGGTGTGGCGCTCGGCTTTTGTTCTGGCGACTTCTGATCATTCACAGATGATGGCGCCGGTGCCTTCTCTGCTTCGGGCCAAACGGTTTTTGGCGTCTTGGACTCAGCTGTTTCGACTGAACGCTCGCTGAGGATTCGATCGTCCCGAAGAAGCCGGTATCCGACAACTCCTGTTACTACGCTCACCAGTAAGATTGCAAAGACTGGTCGGAGAGTTGCGGCTCTCGTCCAACCAAATAGAACGGAAAGCAGATTGTTACTTGGACTGGGTTCAGCAGTGAGGACAGACGGCACTGGCTTGGCTTCCGTCTCGTGCGTTTTCAACAGAAAAGCCATTTCCGACTGGCAACGATCGCATTGCAGCAGATGCTGCTCGAAGGTCTTCTTGAAGTGGTCGCTTTGCGAGCCTTCCAAGTAAGCAGCCATCCAATTCTCATCCGGACATGGCTCGGCCGGAGGTTGCGAGAGCGACGCAGACAGATGGCTCTTCAAGAGCTGCTCGAAAGGATTTTTCTTCTCCGGGCTCATTTTTCCCTGGTTCTGCTTACTTGCCTAGCCTTCAAAGACTCATGCCTTGCCATAGACTAGACGGCGTATCTCCTGAGAATTGCAAACTATTGAGACAGTATTTTCTTTAAGTCGATCTCCAGATGTCCTTGAGCCAGTTCGATCAGGTGCGGAACCTCAGTCTTTCGCACCTTGAATTTCTCCTGGAGTTGCTTGTTTACGGACTTGTTCAACTGAGTCTTGAGCCTTTCTATCAGTCTGCTGGCGGTGGACTCGTGCGCCTTCAGGAACTGGCCGATTCCCTTGAGGTTCACACCGTTCAGGTAGTACAAGCTCAGCACCAGTCTCTCTTGAGCGCTCAGTTGCTCCAAAGCGCTTGTGAGGCATTGAGACACCATGTTGCGGGCACGTTGGGTATCTCGTTCTTTGATCGATTCATCCGTCCTGCCATGCACGCTATTTGATGGCAGTTCGCCTTCCAGGTCTTCGATCGGGATGTCCCGTCGATGGAGTCGAATCTGATCAATGGCCATCCGATGGACCACAACTTTGATCCATCCTTCCAGAGATCCGAGCCCATGGTATTGCGCAATCTTGCTTTCTCCACACCCGCTTTCGTGTGGTAAAAAGAGGTCAGTGAGTAATGTATCGCCGAGTTCCGCAGCCTCGCTGGCACTCGTCGAAGTCTTGAGGGCGGCGCTGTGAATGACCGACTGATATTGTCTCCGAAAGACTTCCCAAGCTGCACTGTCTCCAGCGGCACACGCGGTGGTAAGGAACAAGTCAGACCACTTCAAATTGTCGAGCAGTTGCAGCACTGTCTGTTTCTGCGAAACGTCCTCCGTTGCCAAGCTTGAGACATGCTTTTCCGCAACACGCAGCACTTTCTGCGCGAACTGTTGAAGTGGCAACGTGATCTGTGAATGCGTTCGCGAAGCGATGTGCCATTCTTTCTCCACGCGCGTCTGGATTGGAGTGACCAGCTCAGACAGCAGCAGACTGGGCCATGGCAAAGCCGTGTTTCGGCCGCAGTTGGGGCAGATCTCGTCAACGGCTCCTGGCAAATTGCAAGCCGGGCACATGGGACTGGGACACATCGCCCGAGTTTAGCCGAGCCGTTGCATTTATTCTATGCCTTTGCTACACACCACCAAGTGTTTCATGACTGCTGACGTCCGCCGTGTACGGTGAAAGGCGCAAACCATGAGGCTAGAAACGCCAAAGCGTTCGAAACAACTGGAAATCGAAGTGAAGCTCAGGATCCGCAATCTGCAGCTGCTGCGAAGAGATCTGTTGGAAATGGATTGCAAGGAGACAGTGCCTCGAAGCTTGGAGCGGAATTGCACATGGGACTTCCCCGGCCAGCCGTTGCGACAGCAAGGAAAGCTACTGCGTGTGCGGGAGTTTACCGGTCAGTGTCTTCTCACGTTCAAAGGTGCAGCCCAGGAGTCGCGCCACTTCAAGATCCGGGAGGAACGGGAAACTGAAGTTCAAGATCCAGAAACTCTCGGTGTCATTCTGGGACGGCTCGGGTTGGAGGTTTTCTTTCGCTACGAGAAGTTCAGAACCTCCTACTCATTGAGAGTCCGAGGTAAGCGACGCTCCGTCGATCTATCGGTCGACGAAACGCCGATTGGTAACTTCTTGGAAATTGAGGGGACGGAGGCTGACATTCATAGAGTTGCTGAAAAGCTGGGCTTTGAGGAGGGCGCATTCATTAAGGAGAGCTACCTTGCGCTGTTTGCAAAAAGCCGATCGCGCAAAGGCCAGCAGGACATGGTTTTTCCGAAATTCGTGAAATCAAAAGCACGGAGAGTGTAATTCTTATCGACACGGTGATTCCTTGTGCCTTTGCTAACTTATTGTCACGTCGTCGGTTGCTTGAGATTTGAACTTGGCAGCTGTTTTGCAAGGTGTCAGATGAAAGTTCAGTTCGACTGAACCACTAGGAGGGACCGTGAGAGACAATAAGACGAAACGTATCGGAATTCTGGCAGCAGGTATGGTGATTTCCGGCTTGATGTTGCCAAGCAGCACGGAAGCCGGCATGGGCAAACTTTGGCCCTTTGCTTCGAAAAAGCACATTAAGCAGCAGGTTGACCCTGTGAGCGGAAGGGTCTCTGAGCTGGAAGAGATCAGCAAGAAGCATGGAGCCCAAATCAAAGAGATCGACGAACGAACACAGTCCGCACTCCGGACTACGATGGGCCAGGTGGAGGCAGCCGATGCGAAGGCGATTGCCGCCGGCCAGAAAGCTAATGAGGCTGGAGTGGCTGCGGACAAGGCCTTTGCGTCCGTTGGTGATGTGGAAAAACGCCTGGGCAGCCGCTTGGAGAACGTGGAAAACTACCGACTTGTCCGCACCGTTCAAGTTGGTTTCAAGCCAAGCCAGACCGAAATGGACGCTGCCGCAAAGGAACAGCTCGATACTTTGGCTGCAGAGATCCGTGGATCAAAAGGGTACGTTCTCGAGGTGCAAGGTTTCGCCGATCCGCGGGGTTCTCAGCAAGCGAACTTGGAACTGAGCCGCCAGAGAGCGGGCGCTGTGGTTCGGTATTTGTCAGAGAAGCACGAGGTGCCGCTGTTCCGAATGCGGACGCTGGGCATGGGTGCCGCCAATGCTGTCAAGGACGAGAACGGACGCCTGAGTAACGAGAAGAGCCGACGTGTCGAGATCCATGTGCTTCGCAATGACTCAACTCAAGTGGCCTCGAACTAGGCCGGGTGAACGCTGCTCTGAGAACTTTGACGCGGGGGTTTGACGGAGGTCTGAATTGCGGGGATTCAAATCCAAACCGGGAGACGTACAATGAAACGATGGACATTGATGGTTTTGTCACTGGGCATGACGCTTGTTTTCAGCCAGTCTGGGTTGATGGCCAAGGGGGGGCGTGGGCAAGGGGACGGTCTGGGACGAGGGCATGAAACCGGATCATCAGTATATGCTCAGAACTCACATGGAAATGGCCAGGGTACCGTTGATCGAGACCTCGGAAAAGATCGGGCAACGGAGGTTGGAGGCGGAAAGAAGAACTGCACAAGGACCAGTATTCGATCGGGGACGGTAATGACAAGGACCACAATCGGGATTCCCACAAGAAGGACAAAGACAAGGTAAAGAAGCAGCCCAACGACAAGAAGGACAAAAACTAGTCCCGACAGCGAATGATTCTGAGCCGCAAATGCCGTTGTTGGTATTTGCGGCTTAGTTGTTTCTGGGCCTCAGCCGAGTTTCTTTCAGTACTGTTAAAATCAGCCAATAAATCGACGCAGAGCTTCTGCGACGCCCCCGGCGTCGTTACTAGCGGTTTCTTCAAATCCCCGGTTCTTGAGTTCTGTCACACAGTTTGCCACCACCACGCCGATTCCTGCATAGTCCAGCATTTCCAGATCGTTGTGATTGTCTCCTATAGCCAATGTTTCTTCGCGGGTGATGCCGTAATACCCAGCCAAGAACTCCACAGCGATGCGTTTGGAACAATCCTTGTCCAGAAGATCGATGATCCCAAGATTCTTGTGCGGATAGTACGTTTTGGTCAGCCTCACCTTTTCGGCCAGTGCTTTGGATTGAAGCATCGCTTCAACTTCGAGGATGGCTGGAAGCTCTCCACCGAACATGATTTGAATCAGATCTGAATCGGCCCACGGCAGCAGCGACTCGGTTTCCATCACCGCTTCTGGGAATTGGCCCAGATACCCTTGCATCAGCAAGTTTTTGCGGCAAGCGGGGTGGATGACCGTTTGGCCCCTGAAATCCTGATCGCGGTGCAAGACCAGGTAACTGAAGTGGACCTCTGAAAAGGCAAGAATCTCGGCGGCAAGGTCTGGCTTAAGGAAACAGCTCGCGAGACGATGAGAGTCAATCGGGGAACGAATCAGAGCCCCATTGTGGGCGACGACCGGAAAGCTTAGCCCGAGAGCAGCAGACACTTGGCGAGCCATACTCCAACGCCGCCCGCTGACCAGGATGACCTTCACACCTTTCTCGACAGAATCTTTAATCGCACAACCATTTTCGGGGGGCAAATTTCCGCGGCTGTCCAGTAGTGTGCCGTCGATGTCGAGCGCTACCAGCTTGATTGCCATTTGAGGGTTTCAGCGCGCACGGTGACACTTCGGAAAGACCGTCTGGAAGGCCGTCGCCGACACGTTAGATCTTGAGCAAAAGAAAACTTCGGCACAAAAACAAAGAAGGCCAGCTTTTGGGCTGGCCTTCCTTGGGGGGAGTGAGGAGAGAACAACGCGCTGCGAGACGCTTCTCTGAACTGCCCCTTAGCTGCTATTCTAACTTCCTTATCAATAGAGTCAAGCGGTGTTCTTAGAAAACTTTCGACACTTCAGCTCAGAGCAATTGAAGAAACAATCCTTCTGCGTGCGGTAACGAAGGGAACCAGACCGCAGGCAGTGAGACTCCTGAACTAGATTCAAATGTTGTACTTAGATAGTGTTCTGATGAAACCAACTCAGTTATTGGCTTTCCTGCCATTCAAAAAGCGCGGTCTCCGCGACAAATCCCGGACCAAACGCAGCCATCAGCCCGAGGTCTCCGCTCTTGGGCCTCAGACAAGTCTGAATTTCTCGCAAAACTGCCAGCACCGTGACGCTGCTCATATTGCCTTGGTTGTACAACACGTTTAGGGTCGGGGCGACTTGCTCTGGGGACAAGCCCATCTGTCGGCCAATGATCTCGACAATGCGGATGCTGCCAGGGTGCAGAGCGAAGTGCTGGAGAGATGCAGGTTCGACGTGGCATGCATCGAGGAATCCCCTCAACGTTGGCTCGATCTGACTCTTGACGAACGGAGGAATGTCTTGCGAGAGACGGATGCTGAGGCCGGCGTTTGTCAACTCAAAGCCCATAAAGTGCAACGTCTCGGGGAAAAACCGGGTTGCACACTGTTGCATCGCGGGCAACGGCTCAGAAGTTTTCAACTTGCTGGAAACGACCGTAGCGGCCACTCCGTCGCCAAAGAGCGTTGAGCAAACAATGTTGGTCATACTCAGATCATTGAGTAAGAAGGTTTGTGAACAGAACTCATGTGCCAGCAGAACGACAGTCCGGTTTGGATAAGCTTTGCAGTATTCCCACGCCCGCATCAGGCCAACGGCACCACCGGCGCAGCCATGCTCGGTCAAGATCATTCGTGCAGAGCTGATTCCTAACCTGTTCATAATATATGCGTCTACGCCGGGAATTGAAAATCCCGTGCAGGAGACACTGATGAACATGTCCACATCTTTCGGATGAATTTCATTCACGTCGAGCGCTTCCCGAACGGCCCGGGTACCCAATTCGATCGACGCCTTTATGTATTGCTGGTTGGTTGTGTGGAAGTCTCTCGGCTCAAGGACTTCGTCGGGAGAGAGCAGAATGTAGCGTGTTTTGATCTGGCTGCGGTCCAGGAGAGAGTTAAGCTTCGTAATCAGTTCATCGCTCTTCCCTTTTCCCCGCAGCCAACGCTGGAGGTAGTCCCGGCTAATCTCGGCTGAGACCTTATGGGGCGGATGGACAACAGCGACTCTTCCCGTTCGGATGTGGCTTTGCAATGGAAACCTCCGGTACTTTTACCGACGGGGACACAAGACGCCTCTACGACCCCAGGGCCGGATTGCGTAGCGAAGCAGTAGAATTAATCTGCGACGACTGAACTATACCTTCAGACATTTCATTTGACAAAACGATTCTTTACAAAGCTTTTCGAGCAGGGGGTGGGCAGTGAGCGATGCAAAGGTAAACCGAGAGGAAATTCTGCGGGCGTATGTCGCTTATCGTCCGCGCGGAAAGTATCCCTCCCGCGTTCGAACGACGTAGGAAGTGTCTTTCACGCGGACTTGGATTTGACGAAATTCTGACTCTGCCGAGGGAGCACGCTGAGGATAGTAGCCGAGGTAATACTGAGTTCGCAGCTCTTCGCTGATCTTGTCGAAAGAGGTTCGAATCGAATCGGGTGAAAGCACCCGGAAGAACCGGCCGCCGGTTTTCTCGGCTAGATAGTACATGGCGTGCTCTCCACCCAGATTCCTTCCAGGCTCGCTTTTGATCGGCTGGACGACCAGACCATAGATTGCAGCCTCAGCAATTTGCGCCTGCTTCAAACAGTCCTTGATTTGCAGATCGCTGGTTGTATCGGTTCCATCGGTGATGGCGACGATGACCTTTCGGCCCTTGGAACTGCCCAAAATCTCTGCTGCCAGGTAAATGGCGTCATACAGCGAGGTGCCCCCGCCCGGTCGGATTGAGCGAATGGCACTGCTTAGGCGGTCCATGCGGTTGCTGGCGCGCACGACTTCATCGACATCTTCAGAGACGCGCAGAATCGAGACTCGATCGACCGGCCGCACAATCGAAGTCAGAAATTGGATGGCTGCTTCCTGCTGGGTTCGCAACTCGGTCGCAATGCTGCTCGAGCTGTCGAAGAGCAAACAGAGCTGCAATGGAAGTTGGGATTCCTTCCCGAAGACCTTGATCTCTTGCAGTTTTCCATCTTCGTAGACCTGAAAATCGTCTTGCTTCAAGCCTGCCACCCAGTTTCCATCCGGGGTCGTGACGGTCGCCAGGACACTGACCAAACTCACGTCGACTACGAGACTGAAGTCGCGATCCTTCGCTTTGGACTGACCCAGAGCAGCACTCCCGGCAAGCGAGAGCAGGGCAGTACTCGCGAAAAGGAGTCGGAGTGAAAATTGTTTCATCATGAAGCACTTCAGTGGCAGCGGCCGTGCGATAGGATGGAAAGACTGCGGTGCCGGGTTGTAGGGGAATGTCAGTCGCTCAAACGCAGGCATCGAGCGAACCTAACCATAACTGGCTGGAACCTCACCTTCGACCCAGACTTCGCCATCGGCAAAAAACTCTTTCTTCCAGATGGGAACCGTCTTCTTCAAGGTGTCGATGACGTACTGGCAGGCTTCAAAAGCGGCCTTGCGGTGAGCCGATGTGACGATGATAACGACGCTGGCCTCGCCGATTTCGAGCCTTCCCAAGCGGTGCACAATACCGATCCGATTCAACGGCCAGCGGCTTCGAGCGCTTGCCTCAATCTCGCCCATCTTCTTGAGCGCCATCGGCTCGTACCCCTCGTACTCTAGGTACAGCGTCTCCCGACCCTGGCTGTGGTTGCGCACAATGCCATCAAACACTACGACGGCGCCATCCTCGGGCTGCCCGAGCTGATTCACCAACGGTTCGATCTGGATGGGGGAACGTATGATTTGGATCAGGTGACGACGGCGTGCCTCCTCGCCTCCGCTCACGGGCGGGAAAAAGGCCAATTCATCTCCCTCCTTCACCGCCGTGTCCCACGCCGCAAACTCATGATTCACGGAAACCAGCAGGCTCTTTCCAAACCCCTCGACCTGCGGGTACTGGGCGCGCAAGCCATCCCAAACATCCCGAACAGTGATCAACTCCTGCCGTTGAACCACGACTCGATCATGCCCCACCAATTCTCTGAGCCGCGCAAACAAAAGGACTTCAATGTTCATGGCTTTCCATTGGAAGGTATCGTCGGCGCAAGCGTCAAGGCAAAAATCGACCAGGTGCACCGGCGCACGCCGAAGGCAGCAAATTCGTCCATGAAATGCTAAACTTCCGCCTTCCACTCTGATCTGGATGGGTTCAACAAGCAAGGAGGAGCCATGGAAGAAACGTTGGAACAAAAGCTGGCGCGACTGGAAGCAGAGAATCAAGCTTTGAAAGGGAGGAGATCGGGCAATCTCTCCTTGAAAGTCAGTGAAAAGGGCGGGCTTTCGGTGTACGGATTAGGTCGTTTCCCGGTAACTCTCTACAAGGAACAGTGGGTGAAGCTCCTCGGATTCGCAGGCGAAATTGAGAGCTTCATCAAAGAAAACGAGTCACAGCTTAAAACCAAGGGTGAGTGAGTTCACGGCGCATCTTTCAAACACCAAAAGATCGCGTCTCGCCTCTCCCTGCGGTTGCCTAACGTTTCAAAGAAATACCGATGACGAGAACGATGGGGCCCCAACTCTCTGCTCTCACGCTGACTTGAACAGTTCGAGAACCGGTTTGCCTTTCCCGTCTTTGGTTGCATGCACTGGGCGTCGTTCAACTTCGTAAGCCAAATCTGGCGGGATGCCCAAAGCGTGGTACAGCGTGGCGTGCAAATCGGGAATCGTCACCGGGTTCTCGAGAATCTTGCAAGGTCGCTCATCCGCGGTTTTGCCATATAGAAAGCCCTTCCGAAAACCACCGCCGAACACCAAAATGCTGCTGGCCTCGGTGAAATGGCGGTGCATCCCATAATGCTTGGGCTCGGTCATGATCTCAGGTTGTTGAATCTGATCCTTGACCGTTTTGTCCGGCTTGCCCTCGATCATCATGTCGCGGCCGAACTCACTGGCTAACACGACCAGCGTTCGGTCCAGCAAACCGCGTTCCTCCAGATCCAAAATCAACTGAGACACCGGGCCATCGATCGTCCGCTTCATCGTGAGCGCCCGCGTATGCCCATTCTCGTGGGTATCCCAGTAGCGGAACGGAATGTATTCTGTTGTGACTTCAATGAATCGTGCGCCCGCCTCCGTCAGTCGTCGTGCCAGCAGGCAGCCCAGGCCAAACCGGCTCGTATTGTACGTGTCGTAGATCTTCTGCGGCTCGAGCGAGAGGTCGAAGGCCTTGGCTGCCGGCGAATCCAAGAGCCGATGCGCATTCTCAACAGAGCGCAGCAAGGATTCTTGTTGATAATCGCTGCCTTGCTTCAGGATCGGGCTGCTCTCTACCAATTGTCGATAGCGCTCATGGCGCTGGCGAAAGCGTAACGCGCTGATGTGCGCCGGTGGGCGCGTGCTGGCCACCGCGTCTCTTGGATCAGAAATAAAGAAAGGGCCGTACTCGGTGCCGAGAAAACCAGCTGTGTGGAAGGCCTTCAAAGAATCGCTCTCTGCGCCGATCTCCAGGTTCTGGCCGATATCGATGAACGCGGGCACATCAGGGTTCTTAGGTCCAAGAGTTCTGGAAATGAATGCACCTAGATGAGGCACAGCCACAGACTGAGGCGGCTCATAGCCGGTATGCCAATGGAACTGGTGGCGCGAATGCAGAATGAAGCCGAGATCTCCCACGCGGTGACTTCGGATCAGCGTCCCGCGATCCATGACGCTGGCAAGCCGTTCCAATCCTTGAGAGAGGTTTATGCCATCAACCGCTGTAGGGATGCTGGGAAATGTGCTGAGCACCCGCTTCGACTCGAGTCCACCTTCGTAGCGTGTGTAAGCCTTCGGGTCGAATGTCTCGGTTTGCGCCATGCCGCCGGCCATCCAGAGGAGGATCAGCGTGTCGGCGCTCGGCTCGATTTTCTTTCCCACTTCCGACCCGAGCAGCTTCGGGGCAGTGCCTGTAAGCGCGGCCAGAGTCGCTGTGGTCGAATGCTTCAGAAACTGGCGGCGATCCAGGTTACTAAAGAAATTCTTCTCTTTCATAAATCAACTCCTGACTCGTGCGTCACTATTTGCCCGAAAGAACGTCATCCCAGCAGATGTCGGCGGCTGAAAAACATCGTCATTCCGGCGCCCGGAATCCAGCGAGTCTGGAGATTGATGTTTCATTGGACAAATGCGCTCCTATTCATGGGCTCCCGATGCATTCGGCCTCACTGAATAAGCTGAAACTCCGGTAACAAGCAAAGAGACCACAGCAAATCCTCAAGCCCATCGGAAGAAATCTTCTTCCCCTGCTGTGGGCGCGCCAGGAAATCCCGCGCGATGGCTTGCTCCTGAGGACTGGGATTCCGGCTCAACAGACGCTGGTACACCTCTC
>Ga0075418_10001774_pt1 | contig 24539 bp, 22 predicted proteins | sample SoiMetdeltSBSDD2_FD_81776 | JGI IMG/M metagenome (GOLD analysis project Ga0075418, IMG submission 81776) | Bulk soil microbial communities from a Populus tree surrounding site in Tennessee, USA - Soil MetaG P. deltoides SBSDD2 | ecosystem: Environmental > Terrestrial > Soil > Tree plantation...
CAGACTCACTCGCTGGTGCTGACCGACATCAATGGCGACGGCCTGCCTGATTTCGTCACCGGCAAACGCTACTACGCCCACAACGGCCGCGATCCAGGAGAAGATGAGCCGGCGGTCATCGCCTGGTATGAGCTAGCCCGCAAAGACGGCAAGCCCGAGTGGACCCAGCACGTCATCGACCGCGACAGCGGCGTCGGCACGGCCTTCGAAGTCCACGACATGAACAACGATGGACTTCAGGACATCATCGTGGCGAACAAGCGCGGGGTGTTTTACTTTGAACAGGCGAGGGAATAGGTGATGACAAGGCAGGCGAGACGCCTGCCCCACGCTACGCCTCAAACGACTCGCTCGACGTTCCAAACGTGCTCAGCGTCTCCATCGGTCGCGTGGCAATCGTCAGGGCCTCGACGTCGCTGGCGATTCCACGGTAAGTGAAGTACGCAGCCACCAGCGCCGCCACGCCGGAGACGATCAGCAGCCCCGACCAGAACCGCCCCTCGTCCACGGTCACGATCACAAGACCAACGGCGATGAGCGGCACGACTGCCGCCAGGAACAGATACCAGCCGGCTTGCTGGGGGATGCCGTGCAACTGCCTTACCTCGCGTGCGTCCGGCGTGCTATTGACGAGCAACCCAGGATAAATAACTCGCAGGGCCAGCCGCGTCGTGCCAAGGTAGGGAAATGCCGCGGCAATCAGACCGCAGGCGGCCAGCGACAGGAAGAAGTGGAGGTAGCCGCGCGGGGAGAAGCTGCCGGCCAGCAGGTGCAGCAGCATGGGAAAGACGATGCCGGCCACCAGCCACTCGCCGACGCCAATGGCGGCGATGATCCAGCCGATGGACAGGGCGCGGCGCCGCGCCCAGGTAAGCTGCTCGGACGGGACCTTCTCGCCGTGCCGGGTGCGCAGCAGCGTGGTCATGAGTTGCCACGCGAAACCAACCCCCAGGATTACTCCCAGCGGGAAAGCGATGCCGTTGACGATGACCGCCACGGTATCGAAATACGCTTTAACCTCGTCCGGCGTGCCGCTGCCTGCCCCCATGATCGTCGCCTGATTGAAGAAGTAGTTGTAGGCGCCGGCAAAGAGGTGGGGAATCAGATTGACGGCCACCAGCGTCGCGAGCGGACGGCGGCCCGCCAGCTTCCAAAATCCGCCGCCGAAATTCTGGAACATCTCCCAGCTTGCGCCGTGCAGGCAGAGCATCAGCTCGCGCGCCAGGACGGTGCCGCTGGGCTGCCGCTGGCCGCGATCGTAGGACAAAGCTTTCCTGAGCACCTGCTGGATCCGGCGGGCAACGGGATCGGCATCGAGCGCGTCGGGCGGATCCTCGATCTGGCCTTCCCGTCTGCGGGCGGCCATGCTTTGGAGCGTGTCGTCCCAGCCTGACTCAAGCTGGCCGTCGGCAAATGGGCGAAATCCGAACAACAGCTCCCACAGCAGCACCGCCAGCGAAAAGAGATCGCTGCGGCCATCAAGTTCGTCCGCCTTCCGCGGGTGCTTTGGGTCGCAGGCTTCAAGCTGCTCGGGGGACATGTAGGCCAGCGAGCCGCCGAAGTAGGCCGCCGGAGTGGCGCCGGAAACGTGCGAGCCGAAGCTGATGTTGAAGTCGGCCAGCTTGGGCGATCCGTCGGCCGAGAGCAGGACGTTGGCCGGCTTCACGTCGCGGTGCAGCACTCCTTGGCGGTGGGCATAATCGAGGGCCAGGGCAAGCTGCATTCCGATCCGGCAGACGGTTTGCGACCAGGTTGCCGCGGCGACGTTTCTGCGCCACACCGCAGCTTCGTCCACCACCTGACCCGCCCGCTGCATGGCGGCATCGACGGCGGCCAGGAGTTGAGCCCCGCTGCGGGACGACGGCGGCGTTTGCCGCGCTTGGCCGATGACGTCCGCCAGCGTGCCGCCCGGAACGTACTGCATGTAGAGCAGCCGCAGCCGTTTTTCTTCGAGAGATTTCTGATCGTAGACGCGGACGATGTGCGGATGGTCGAGCTGGGCCAGCGTCTGCGGTTCGTCGCTGCGCTCGGCCGAGATCTTCAGGGCGACCAGCCGCTGCATTGACCGCTGCCGCGCGAGGAACACCTGCCCAAACGCGCCGCGGCCCAGATCCGAGAGCAGGTCAAAATCGTCGAGCTGATCGCCGGCGACAAACTGCCCCAGCCAGCGCGACGGCTTTCTGTCGGCCACGGCATTGGCCAGCCGGCCGCTGGACGTGTGCCGGTCGGTTTGAAATGCCGCGAACATGGCGGAGGACACGGCCAAACCGTCGCCCAGCAGCTTGACGAGCCCATCGCGGCAGCCGGGAAATCGCTCGAAGTACTCGCGGGCGTGCACTTCCTGGCCGGCTGCGCGGCGGATGTGTAGTTCCTCGTAGATCAGGTCCACGGGAGGCTCGCCGCCGGAGAGCAATTCCGGAAATTCCGCGACATAATCCTCGATGCGCCGCGCCAGCCCCCGCCGCAGGCGCTGCTCGAGGTCCGCTTTGATCAGCTCGATCAGCGTCAGCCGCCGAATAGCCGCCGGCTCGGCCGGCAGATGCGCCGCCAGCGGCGGCGCGACGCGCTCGTCCCACGCCGATAGAAACTCGGTAATCCGCTGGGCAAGTTCGTCCCAGTGGCGCGTGGCAAGGTCGGGTGAAAGTTCGATGGACATCCCTCGTAGGACAGGTTTCCAACCCGTCCCAATTTCTTCAGGTCGTAGCTGGCGTTCATTTCAGGACAGGTTGAAAACCTGTCCTACGTCATCACCTGCAAAATTCCGCGACAGAAGTCCGGCAGGTCGTCCGGCTTGCGGCTGGAGACAAAGTGCCGATCGACCACGACCGGCGCGTCTTCCCAGATCGCCCCGGCATTGACCAGGTCGTCCTTGATTCCCAGCGAGCCGGTGACGCGGACGCCGCGGTAGACCCCGGCCGAGATGGGAATCCAGCCGCCGTGGCAGATGGCAGCCACGAGCTTGCCAGCGGAGGCGAAGTCGCGGACCAGCTTGAGCACGTGTGGATCGCGCCGCAGCTTGTCGGGCATGAAGCCTCCGGGAACGACGACGCCGTCGAAGTCAGCGGCATTCATCTCGGCGATCGATGCGTCGCTGACACACGGATAGCCGTTTTTCCCATCGTATTTCTGTCGCGCCTTGTCGCCGGCGACCACGACGTCCGCGCCCGCCTCGATCAGCCGCAGCTTGGGATACCACAGCTCGAGGTCTTCGTAAGTACCGCCGACGAAGATCAGGATCCGTTTGCCGGCCAGAGGTCGATCGAGGGGCATGGATGCTCCTAGTGATGATATGCAAACCGGAAGCCCAGGCGAAGGCACTCGACGACCACTCTCCCACGCCGACCCTGGGTAAGTTCATCCCGCGCTAACGCCAGGGTCAGTATGTGTTCTAACAAGCGCTGCCAGGACTGCAACGCCGGTACCTTGCCGCAGCGCCCGCACAGCCGTAGATTGCCGTCAGGCCTTTGCTGTGAAAGTCAACATGAGCGAAAATCCAATTTCCGCCGCGAATTCGCCCGAAAAGAAATGGCAGCCACTGAGCTCGCGTCAGCGACGAGTGCTGGGGGTGCTGATTGAGAAGGCGAAGACCACTCCCGACGCCTATCCAATGACGCTCAACGCGATCGTGGCCGGCTCGAATCAGAAGAGCAATCGCGAGCCGGTCATGGAGTTGTCCCCCGAGGACGTCGAGCAGGTGCTCGAGGAATTGCGTGCCATGGGCGTCGTGACCGAGGTGCAAGGGCAGGGGAGGGTGGCCAAGTATCGCCACCACGCCTATGAATGGCTCGGGCTGGAGAATCTCGAATCTGCCGTGATGACCGAGCTGCTCTTGCGCGGCGAGCAATCTCTGGGTGAGCTGCGCGGCCGCTCTGCGCGCATGGGCACGATCCCCGACCTGGCGGCGCTTAAGCCCATCGTCGATTCGCTGCTGGCCAAAGGGCTGATGATCGAATTGTCGCCGCCTGGCCGCGGGCAGGTCGTGTCGCACAATCTTTACAAGGAGCGGGAACTGGCGGAGCTGAAGGCGCAGACGGCAGGGCACAGCGGGGCAGGCGTCGCATCGTCGCCAAATTCCGCCGCGGCAAGCGAGTCGCCTGCGCCACGAGTGACCCGCGACATGTTCAGCGAACTTCAGCTCGAAGTGGCACAGCTCCGCAGCGAGGTGGCAAAGCTTCGCGAGCGGGTCAAACACATCGAATTGACCAGCGGCGTAATTCATAGCGAGCTGGAACTGGGTACCGATCTATGATCGACCTCGCCGGTCATTCAGCCCTCATCACCGGCTCGACGAAAGGGGTCGGCCGCTCGATTGCCGAGGCTTTTGTGCGGGCCAGGGCCAGCGTGGTCCTCCACGGCCGTGGGGCAGGCGTCTCGCCAGTCTCGGATCTGCTTCTGGCAGGCGGAACGCCTGCGCCACTGATTACGAGCGATTTATCCGGTCCGACGACGGCGGCCGTCGAAGAAACGTTCATCAAGGCGATTGCCGCCAACCCGGCCATCGACATCCTGGTCAACAATGCCGGCAACTATAGCGACGTGCCATTTCTGGAGATGGACTACGAAAGATTTGAGCGGACGATGCGGCTGAATGTTTTCTCGGCCTTTTTTCTGACGCAGCGGTTCGCCCGCCACTGGATGGAGAAAAAAATCGCCGGCCGCGTGCTGATGATCGGCTCGATCAACGGGCGCCTGGCCGAGCCCACGCACTCCGCTTACGACACGTCCAAAGGCGCCGTGGAGATGATGGTCAGGACGCTGTGCGTGGAGCTCGCGCCGCTGGGGATTCGCGTCAACGGTCTGGCGCCGGGGCTCGTCCGCACACCGCTGACCGGCGTCATCGACAAGGACGAGCGTTTCCGCCGCTGGATGGAATTGCACACCCCCAACCACCAGGTCCCCGGTAGCGACGTCTGCGGCAGCGGCGCGGTCTATCTGTGCAGCGACGACGCCTGGCACGTCCACGGCCAGATGCTGCTAGTGGACGGCGGCATGAGCGCTTGGCAGCAGCCGGATATGCCGGCGGAGTTCAAATGACCAATGAGGACTGATTATCGATGCTCCATTGGTCATTGGTGCTTGGTCATTGGTCATTCCCACAGTAGCCCATGCACGCTCTAGAGCTTTCCGCCCCTCGCGAGTTCCGGTTGATCGAGCAACCCGAGCCGCCGCCACCCGGCCCTGGCGAGGCCCTCGTCCGCGTCCATGCTGTCGGCATTTGCGGCACTGACCTGGCGGCCTGGCAGGGGAAAATGCCCTTCGTGAAGTATCCCCGGATCCTAGGGCATGAACTGGGCGTGGAAGTGATTGGCGTTGGCGAGGGTGTGACCAGCGTCAAGGTCGGCGACCGTTGCTCGGTCGAGCCCTACATCGACGACCCAAACAGCTTCGCCAGCCGCAAGGGGCGGCCGAACTGCTGCGAAAAGCTCGAAGTGCTCGGCGTCCACTGCGACGGCGGGATGCGGCGGAAGATCGTCGTACCCGCACGCAAGCTGCATCCAGCGACGAAACTTCTGTACGAGCAGCTTGCTCTCGTGGAAACGCTCGCGATTGGCCGCCACGCGGTGCAGCGTGGACAAGTGGCGGAAGACGATGTTTGTCTTGTCATCGGCGCTGGCCCTATCGGTTTGGCGGTGCTCGAATTCGTGCGGCTCAGCGGCGCGCAAATGATCGTGATGGACAAGTGCCGCCCGAGACTAGCGTTCGTCCGGCAAATGTTTCAGGCGGTCCAAACGCTCGAGCCGTCGGCTCGCACGCCCGACGAACTGCGCAGCCTGGCCGGCGGCAATCTGCCCAGCGTCGTCCTCGACGCCACCGGCAGTCCCGGCTCGATGTCCGCCGCCTTCAGCCTGGTCGCCCACGGCGGACGGCTGGTTTACGTCGGCATCACCGGAGAGGAAATCCGCTTCACCCACAGTGATTTTCACCGGCGCGAGGGAACGCTGGTTTGCACGCGCAACGCACTCCCCGAGGATTTTTCGGCAATCATCGGGCTGATCGAAGGGGGGCGGATCGACACGCGGCCGTGGATCACGCACCGCACGACGCTCGAACGGCTGCCCGCTGAATTTCCGCAATACTTGGAGCCGGAGTCGGGTGTCGTCAAGGCAGTCGTTGGCGTTAGCTGACGCAGGCCGAAATGGTCGGTCTCAACGCGCGGCGGGATGCGCAAAAAAAACCCGGCGAGATGAATCTCGCCGGGAAAGTGTTACTCAACTTCCGAAAACAAGGCCTTGCGACCGCAATTACCTGGTGTCATCCAAGTTGGCAGGCTCGCCATCGTTGCGGTAGCCGTAGCGATGGAGCGTCAACTGATCAACGTTATAGCTCAGGAAACGCACCGAAGCGTCGCCCAGAGCGATGTTGAAGCCGCCCGGGTGCGAAGAGCCAAACCGCAAGTCGTTCGAGGGAATGGCGCCTACGCGGAGGTCGGGAAGCGGCTTCTTGGTCGCGTTGGCCAGAATGTCCTGGTCCCAGCCGGAGGTATATCCCTCGTTGTCATGCGACTGGTTGTCACCCAAGTTGGAAATGCTCACCCGCTTTTCGCCGAACAACAGGACGTTCGTCGTGCCGTCCAGCAGCCCCTCCATCCCGATCATTCCGAGTCGAACTTGCGGAGGCGTGCTGGTGGGATTTGTCTCCAGGATAATCCGCACCATGGCACCGCTGCGCTGGACGAAGTTGTTGCCGGTGGGAACAAAAAACTGTGGGAAAACAGTCGTGTCGATTCCAGCGTTGGCCGGATCGACATAGGCCGAGACATAATCTGTCTGGGCGTGCGGGTAGCTCATGCCATTGGTTCCCCAGCAGTACTGCGTGCCCGCCCAGCCGGTCGGACCATAATTCGCTGTGAAGGCCCGGTTGGGCTTGGGCTGGCGGCGCGATGGGCAATAGAACGTATTTACCGGAGTGGTAATCGCCTGAACCGACCTGTCCAAATCCGTGTTCTTGTTGGTTCCAGAGTGGAGCGCTAACTGCTCGATATACGGCAGAAGCTGGAACCCCCAACCAGCCCATTGCTGGTCCTTCGTTTGCACCTCGCCATTGATGTACATTGGCGCTGTTCGCCAATGGTACCCGGCATGCGGCAACAGTCTGAAACCGTCCTGGTGAAGGTGGACGGCGGTTGCCAGCTGCCTGAGGTTGTTGGAACACTGCATTCTGCGGGCTGATTCCCGCGCGAATTGCACTGCTGGTAACAGCAGTGCCACGAGGATGCCGATGATGGCGATAACCACCAGCAGCTCCACGAGCGTAAAAGCGGAACGTTTCCTCATCGAACCCTCCCCCAGAAGAATCTGGGTAAAACGAAAATAAAAGGGTGGTGCGCAACACAAGCGCACGCACACCAAGATGCGCGGGTCAGTCTAAGGAACCCATTTCGCGTCTGCAAGAGAATTCTGGGGATTTTTTGACAAATCAATCAAGCGTGATCGGATGCGTTGGAGCGGCAGCTTGATGGGTGAGTTCCTCGTTTACTCGAAGTGCAGTGGAACTCATAAAGCAGCCGCCAATTTGTCGGGGCTGTCGCGCCTCCTGAAGGTTCTGAAAACTCTTTTGCCGGACCGCCAATCCACGATTTTGCGCTGCCGGAAGCTACTCCCAGTTGTGAACGACAAAGCGGGGATAAACGGCAGTGTCGGTCCTGCGAATCATCCGATACGGGGATGACGTCGAGCAATGCCTAGGGAGTGGCAGTGGGGGGCGAGTCCAAATCGATGGTTCCGAAGTCGTAACTCCCGCCCACTTTATTTTCGGGGACAGTCACTTCCATCTTCGACTGCTCGAGCGAGTACTTTCCTTGAAAGGCATCCAGATCGTTGGTTCCATCATTGAGGGCGACGGTCAGCCGGTATTTTCCAGGGGGCATACCTCGCCCCGCATACTGAAACTTGACGGTCCCGTTCGCACTGTATTCGCCGCCAGCGGCGTCGCCCGGCGATCCGTCAGGCCTTGCTGTGAGCGGACATAACTGGATTTGAAGGTAGCCTCCCGAGTCGACGCTCGGGGCGACGAGTGGCTGCCCGCCTTTGACAATCTTTCCCGTAACGGTAACTCCCGTTTCAGGAGTATATCCGCCACAGCCTGCAACGAGCGAAACCAGAATTCCAACCAGGACCGCGAAGCTGCGCATGAAGAATCCCCCCTGATTGAAGGCGAAAGCAGAGCGAAAAACAACGACAATCCGGAGAATTTAACGCTCTCAACAGCCGGCTTCAAGCAGCGCCGCCAATTACTGCCAACTGGCACGGCGATCCATCAATTCGGTCCCCCAGCAGCGTCGGGAAGACAATCACCCCACTTTGCCGGTGGCCAGCGAAGACGCCACCGCCCGCGGGTCACGAAGAATGCGAAGCAGCTTGTCCACTCCGTCCTGCTCCTCGTTCAAAATGTCTTCGAGCCAGACCACGAGAGCCCGATCACCTTCAGCCAATGCCAGGGCCTCGGTGTACATCTTCACCGCCTTGCTTTCAAACTCCAGGGCGGCATTCAGCATCTCCATCACATCCTCGGACTGTTTGATCGGATTGCGTTCCACCGTCGGCACCCCCCCGAGGGCGACAATCTTTTCTCCCACTAGACGGGCATGGCCAAACGATTCTTTGGCGCTATCAAAGAACAAGGCTGAATACACTTCGCGCCACAGTCCCGCGACCACAAATCCGGCTTGAGAGTATTGAGCGACACCGGTCCACTCGTGCCGCAGGCAGTCGTTGAGTTTTTCGATCACTTTGGACTTATCCATATTTCTCAATCCTTTGCTCGAGTGGTTTCATGACTTCGGCTGCGGTCGCAGCCCTATCGGTCTCAGCGGTACTGACCCAATCATAGCGGTCCATCGAACGCTGTCCAGGGAGAACCTAAGTCATTTCTCCAAAAACAGTTAGATAGCGCTGCTAACGACAATCCGTCTCGCCATTCGCGACTGGTTAGCCCACTTTCGGGCAAGATGCAGTCTCAATAAGAATCCGCTGAGGCAAACCTCGATTTCGACCGGTTCAGTGCCCGCATCATCGGCATGCGTAAAATTCTGTATCGTCAAGCGATTTGATTGACAATCGCCCTGTCGCCGCTAAACTGTTGGCCGACTTACGGTAACGATTGGTCATGAACGGGATCGAGACGGCTGGAGGCAAACCTTAATTTCGATATCCCGCGATGGATGTTCTCCGCGGGAAGTGGCAATAGGCACTACACCTTTGCAGCGGGCGCGCCGAACGCACCAAGCGTCCAATGCGGCGCTGCTCAGCGGATTGCCATCATGAAACTTTCCCGCACCGTCGCTTATGCCGTTCGCGCTACCCTGCAACTGGCGCAGCTCGAAACCCAGGGGCCGGTTCCCTGTAGCCGCCTGGCGACTGAGGGAAAAATGCCAGAGCGGTTTCTGCTGCAGATACTGCGGAATCTGGTGACGCACGGGATTCTCCGCTCGACGCGCGGAGTTGACGGCGGCTACTCGCTGGTGAAGCCCGCCGATCAGATCTCGCTCTTGGAAGTAATCGAAGCCATCGAAGGGCCGTACGACGCGACGCTGGAAATGGGAACCGGCCTCTCCGAAGATTCACAGAACAAGCTTCAGACGGCGCTCAAGGACGTTACCACCTCGACCCGCAAGCAGCTCGAGGCGATCAAGCTCTCGCAGCTTCTCAAGCCGCCGGAATTGCCCGGGGAGGAGCAGGCCGAGTCTGCGGGGAAAAGCGAGACTTCGTAAAATCGGTTTGCGCCCGCGAACGTTGTGACTCCTCGCTGTTTCGGATATCGAGATTTGGATCGTGCTGGCGCGCGCGACGCCCCCGGCTGGATGAATCGGCGCTGCGGGGCTACGTTGTCGGAATGAGCCAGCTTCCTCCCCAGGTCTCCGCCGCCGATCTCACCAGCCGCCTCGAATTGGCGATCACGGCCGGCCGCGCTGCGGGCGTTCTCACTCTGAACTGGTTTCAAACCGAAATTGACATCGAGCGCAAAGCCGATCAATCGCCCGTCACCATTGCCGACAAGAGCGCCGAGCAGCTTCTAAGGCAGCGAATTGCCGGCGCTTTTCCGTTCGACGCCATTTTGGGGGAGGAGTTTGGCGAGGCGGCCGGCACTTCCGGCTTTCGCTGGATTCTCGACCCGATCGACGGCACGAAGAGTTTCATCAGCGGCGTTCCACTGTATGGCACGATGGTCGGCGTCGAGCATTCGGGAGAATCGCTCGTGGGACTCGTTTACCTCCCGGGTCTGGACGAAGGGATTTATGCGGAGCGAGGCGGCGGGGCGTGGCACTTCCGCGGCAACGAAACGCCCCGGCGCGTCCACGTCTCCCGCAAAAGCTCACTTTCCAGCGGGCTGTTTGTCACCTCACAAATCGACAACTTTGCCGACCGCGGCGCACAAGGAGTCTACGAACAGCTCCAAAAGGCCGCGTCGATCACGCGAACCTGGGGCGATTGTTACGGCTACTTGCTCGTGGCCACGGGGCGGGCCGAGGTGATGGTCGATCCGATCATGAACTTGTGGGATGGCGCGGCAGTGCAGCCGATCGTCGAAGAAGCCGGCGGAACATTTACCGACTGGCAGGGGAACCGCACGTTCCACGCCGGGGAGGGAATAGCGACCAACGGGGCCGTGCTCGAGGAGGTGTTGGCAATTACACGCCCGATAGCGAGCCGCCGGGCCTGAATCAAGCGGCACAGCGGTCGCGGGTCTGGGCTGACTACTCCAACAACTTGCCAATCACCTTATCCAGCTCCGCCAGCCCTTCCTGCGGAGTCACGTCGTAAAGGCCGGCGCGGTATTCGGCCACCTTACCGTCCTTGCCGATGACGACGAACACCGGCAGCTTGCCTCCTGCGTTGCGCGGATCGCCGAAACGCTTCAAGAACGCGCCGTCGTCCAGGACGATCGGGTAGCCCAGGTTCATGAAGTCGCGGAATTTGCGCGCGGCGGCGGCCACGCTGCGGCGCTGCGTTTCATCCGCCACGCGCTCATCGACCGCCACGCCGATGATTTGCACCGGGTCCTTGGCCCGCTTGCGCAGCAGGAAGTCGAGATAGCCGACCTGCCCGTACGGCTCTTCCAGCGGCGTGTCGCGATACGGCCAGAAGTGGAGCACAGTGACCTTGTCCGCCAGCGCGTCGTGCGTCACGGACTTGCCCGCCAGATCGGCCAGCGCGAATTTGCCCACTTCCTTCCCGACGATCTCCTCCCGCAGCGCAGCCGCGGCGGCACTCCGGCCGCGCTGCGCCTGGAGATCTTTCTGAGCTGCCGCCAGTACCGTTTCCAGCGGCGTCTTGGCCGCATCCTTGGCCAGGGCGGGCAATTCCTTGCGGATCGCGGCCAATTGTTCATTGGACAACTCACTCCGATCGCTGCGCGGCTTGTGACCGACGGCTGCGCGCAATTTGATCGCGGCGGCAAAGGCCGCTTCCGCCGATTTGAGTGCTGCGGCGTCAAGCGACCTGGCCTCCGCCAGCTCCAGCGCCACCGCGTGCTGCTCGCCTTGACCGATGAAGACGGTCTCGCGAATCGCCACCACCAGCGGAGAATTCTGATCCACCAGCAGTGTCCGCTTGTGGCCGATGGGACTGCGTACATCGATCTCCCAGCACTTGCGATCGGCGATTTCCTTCGTGCCGCCGACGCGATATTCCAGCCGCCCTTCGGTCCAGGTTGCGCCCCGCGCGATTTCGCCTTCGCGAGCAAACAGCAGTCCCGGCAGCGGGATCACGCTTGTGCCTTGTTCACGGACGTAAAGCAGTGCTGGCCCGCTTTGCCCATCATCGCGTGTCCGCGCGCTCACCTCCCAGGCGCCGAAGTGATCGAGCCAGAGCCAACTGCCGCGGCCCGATTCGGCGAGGGTCCAGAGGAGCGTTTGCCCTCGTGCAGCCGGGCGGTCATCCGCCGCCGAATCGCTGACAACCAGCGTCAGCTCGAACTCTTTTTTGGTCGGAATTCCGTCGTCCTTGACCGGCACCATGCTGCCGCGGTAGACGAGCTGCGTGCCCAGGGGGAGGGAATCGTCCGCCGAAAGCAGTTGTGCGGACAGGAGAACGAGTGCAGCGAGTTGCATGCGAAGGTCCTGGTGGGGCAATGAACGGCAGGTCGATTGATTGTAGGTTCCATCTGCTGCGGGCGGCTAGCCGACGCTATCGCGGCAGGCTTTTGCTTGAACTTCTGCGGCAAACCACGTATCTTGTCCCCGTCAGCCAACCGCGAAGCAAGCCATTATCCTCTGCGGAGCCGGTTCATGCGAACGCTTCTCTTTGTCCTGCTTGTTGTTAGCGTCCCGTTTTCCGTTGCCGCCCAGGATCGGCTCACCAAGGTCCGCAATGACCGCCAAAACGTGATCGACGACGGCTACTGGATTTACAACGACCTGACCGCTGCGAAAGAGCAGGCGAAGGAGAGTGGCAAGCCGATCCTCGTCGTCATTCGCTGCATCCCGTGCGAGCACTGCGCTGGGCTTGATCAGGACGTCGTCAAGCCCGACTCGGCCACGAAGAAGCTGATGGACCAGTTCGTCCGCGTGCGGCTCGTGCAGGCCAACGGACTGGACTTGACGCAGTTTCAGTACGACTTCGATCTCTCCTTCAGCGCTCTGGTGATGAACGCCGACGGCACGATCTACACCCGATATGGCAACCGGTCGAGCGCCGAGGATGTAGCTGACAATCCAATCGAAGGTTTTCGCGCGACGCTGGCGGCAGCACTCGATGTCCACAAGAATCTGGACACGTGGCGAGACGATTTAAAAGACAAAAAGGTGCAGCTCACGAAGTTCGATCGGCCCGAAAAATATCCGACGCTGGCCCGCTACAAGCCGACGATCGATTTTGCCGGCACGGTGGTAAAGGACTGCATGCACTGCCACCAGATTCGCGATGCCGAGCGCGAGCTGGCTCGCAGCGAAACCGGCACGATTCCCGACGAGATTCTGTTCCCGTTTCCGCGGCCGGAGGTGATAGGGCTGCGACTTGATCCAGGGACCAAGGCGATGGTGAAAGGAGTCGCCAAAGATTCAGCAGCGGCAGAAGCCGGATTTCAACCAGGTGATGAAATTGTGGCGATCAATAACCAGCCCATTCTGTCATTAGCCGACGTGCAGTGGGCGCTGGAAGTAGTTGACCGTGGGTTGGTCAAAGTCGGTCCGATCGGATTCGTACCTGCGTTTCGCGATCACACATATATTCCCGTCGAAGTGAATCGTAACGGTCCGCGGAAGCGACTCACCCTCACGATGGCCCCCGGCTGGCGCAAGGCCCAGGACATTTCCTGGCGTCCCACGACATGGGAGCTACGGGCGATGGCGCTGGGCGGCCTGTTCCTCAAGGAGGTTAGCGATGCCGACCGCAAGAAGCTTGGCTTAGCTGATGACGCGCTGGCCGTGCGCGTTGAACACGCCGGCATGTACGACAAACACGCCGGCGCTTATCGGGCCGGCATTCGCAAAGACGACATTCTCATCGAATTCGACGGTCTCAAGGATCGCCGCAGCGAGTCGCAGCTCATTGCCCGCGGCGTGCAGGAGCGGAGGCCGGGGGACAAAGTTGCGATTGTCGTGCTGCGGGAGGGGAAGCGGCTGGAGTTCGCGGTGGCGATGCAGTGACACAGCTGTTACGAAACATTATTGGCCCTCTTTCGTCTGAACTCTCGCCGGGCTGGGCGTATTTCATCGTCACCCCGTTTACTGGAGAGTTCGTCATGCGGCAAAGTGTGAAATCGCTGGTTGCCGTCGCGGCCTTGATGTGGTTGCAGGCCTCGTTTGCACTCGGTCAAGAAGGAGCGGCGCGAGAGGCCGCAGTCAAGTCGCGGATGGCACTGATGCAGGCGACGGTTGCCGGCTACGATTTCTCCTCCGACGAGCTGAAAGCCGATCCGAGCGGAACGTTCGTCCCAAAACCTCTGTTGCGATATAGCGATGCGACCCGCGACCTGATGGACGCCAAAGCCAGCGGTCTCGTCGATGCCGGCGTCTGGCGGCTGGGAATGGAAGGGCGGCCAACGGCACTGGTCGTCCTGGAGATCTACCTTTCGGCCGAGGGCAAAGGAACTCTTGCCCACGAATTCGTGTCACTTTCGGAAGAAAAATTCTCGCTGACTCATCCGCAGCACTCGGTTGCCTGGGAGGCCAGCGGCACCGACCTAGAGCTGGCCCGGATTACGGCCGACCGTCCGCCGGCCAGGAGCGCCCCCTTGCGGCTGACGCAGATGCGCTCTCTGGCACATCGGTTCACGGCCAAGGAGACGATCAACGACAATGTCATCAAGTGCCGACTGTTGCCCCAACCACTTACGCGGTACGAGTCGGAGACAAACGGTATTCTCGACGGCGCCGTCTTTGCCTTCGCCAACGGTACGAACCCGGAAATTGGGGTTGTGCTGGAAGCGGACAAGGAAAGCTGGAAATACGGCGTCGTGCGCCTGGGTGCTGCGAAGGCGACGGTCGATCTCGACGGTCGCGAGGTCGCCAGCTTCCCCTTCTTCGGCGACTATGGCCGCCGCGACGGCACCTACACTTCGACCAGTCACGCGGTGGAATTGCCGTAGTGCCGAGGTCGTCCGCCACTGCTCGCAAAGCGCGCGGATGGCGTGCGAGCGGCACGGCAGACGCTAGCGCCACGCTATTCATTCGCCTGCCAGGCCGCTTTGTAGGCCAGTCCCAAGCCCATGATGCGCCGCAAAAGTTCCTTGTACTTGATCCCCACCTTCTGCGCTGAGTCGGCAAAGTCCTCGCCGTGGGCCAGATTCGGATTGGGATTGACCTCCAGCACATACGGCTGCCCCTCGGCACTCAATCGCAGATCAACGCGCGCGCAGCCGGTAAGAAAGAGGGACTTGTAGGCCCGGTGGCAGAGCTTGAGGATATGTTGCTCGGCGCCCTCGGGCAGATCGGTTGCCGCGCGAGTTTCGACGCCGATCTTCTTCTGATATTTGGCGTCCCACTTTACCCTGGCGGTGGCAATCAGCGGCACATCGTCGGCCTTGGTGAAGTGCATTTCCCAGATCGGCAGCATTTTCAGCCGCTGGTTTCCCAAAACGCCGACGTACAACTCCCGTCCTTCAATGTATTCCTCGACGAGGGCGTCGGACTTGACGTTCTCGTAGATGAACTCGACGCGGTCCTTGAGCTTGTCGCGGCAATGGACGACAGAGGCCTGCGAAATTCCCAGGGACGCTTCTTCGGTGGCCGACTTGACGAGCAGCGGATATTTGAGCCGCTTGGGCTCGTGGACCTTTCGTCCACGCGGAAAGAGAGCGAACCGTGGCGAGGGAATGCGGTGATAGCTGAGAATCTGCTTACAGAGGGCTTTGTCGTGGCACAGCATCAGGCCGCGGGGATTACAGCCGGTATAAGGCTGCTTCATCAGCTCCAGGTAGCTGACGACGTGCTGGTCATAGACGGAGACTCCGTGGAATTCCTCGAGCAGATTAAACGCGAGGTGCGGCTTGAATTCCTCGATCGCCAGACGGATTTTGCCAAGGTCCGCCAGCACCCCCAGCGACCGCACCTCGTGCCCCATTTTTTTCAGGTTGGAAACAACGTCGAACTCGGTCTTCCATTCCTGGATCTCTTTTTCGCTGTGGCCGTTGAGCGTGTCTGGCGGGACGAGATCCTCGTGCATCAGCGCCAGCACCCGCAGCTTTTTCATGGGACGCTCCTCGTCCGTGCAGCGGTAATATCCTAGGGCGGACCTAGATGTTTAATCGGGTCGCCAATGAAAGATACCCGCAAAGGCCAACTTTTTGCGACGCCAAATGGTGGTTTCGAGCCCGAAACCTAGCGCCGCGACATGGCTTTCAACCACGTGCCGCAAGAAAAAGAATGGGCCGCCAAGGTGCGGGTTACCCAGGCGGCCCTTTCCAGGCGGGAATAGATCTGGCGGGAAAGAGAAGTCGCGACTCTACCCCGTCGCGACCAGGTTGCGTCCCCGATTCCTCCTGGGGACGTCGGACGTTACTCGATAGCTTGCTCCTCCTTGAATAGGCTAGCGGGGATTGGTTCCATTCTCGGCTTCCCAGATCGACGATCTGGGAAGCGCTCGATGACTCGTGCCTATTTCAATTGCTGTGCCAATTCGTCGGCCCAGGCCGCGAGCGCTACGTTGCAATCGCGCTAAGTGCTTGATTGTTGGCGGTTTAACAGTCGTGGTCGCTGTTGCTTCGCAGAGTGCAGGTTGATCGCCAAACGCTTGTAAAACTTTCCCGGCAGGTCGGATTGAGATCGCCACCGCGATTGTCGCGGCACATGAGCGACGCGTGCAGAGACCGCATCGAAATGCCTTGTCCCGTCGCAAGTTAGGGCATTCCTTGCAGTATTCCCCCGTGCCACTTATAGTGGCCCTGCTCACCCGGGGAAGTGATGTCGCCGCGCCTTCAAGCCGCTTGAACTTTTTTCAAGGTCTTGAACCTGACTGCATTCCGACACGTAAACACGGCGGTAGCCTGCGGTTGCGACAATCGTCCGGCTCTGCCACGTTCGTACTGCCTTCCGGCTGGTTTCTAGGATCCAACTTGTCATCTATGGCTGCCACTCAGATCGAACCTCTACCGGTCAAAACCGCGGCGCATGCCACCGACGTGGTCATCGAGACTCGAAACCTTACCAAGGTCTTCCGCGATTTCTGGGGACGCCCCAAAGTTCGAGCCCTTAACGCGCTCGATCTTCAAATCCGGCGCGGAGAGATCTTCGGTCTGCTAGGTCCCAACGGCTCCGGAAAATCGACCACCATCAAACTGCTGCTGGGGCTCTTGTTTCCGACCAACGGACAGGCGCTGGTATTTGGCAAAGAAGCCACCGACGTCGCCAAGAACGAACGGATTGGATATCTGCCCGAGGAATCGTACCTGTATCGTTTCTTGAATGCCGAGGAGACACTGGATTTCTACGGACGGCTATTCGATATGCCCACGGCCACGCGCAAGCGGCGGATCGAGGAGCTGATCCAGCTCGTGGGACTCCAGCACTCGCGTCGCCGTCAGTTGCGAGAATACTCCAAAGGGATGACGCGGCGCATCGGTCTGGCCCAGGCGCTAATCAACGATCCCGAATTGATCCTGCTCGATGAGCCGACCTCCGGCCTGGATCCGATCGGCACGCGGGAGATGAAGGACCTGATTCTGAGGCTCCGCGCCCAGGGGAAAACGATCCTGATGAGCAGCCACTTGCTGCCTGACGTGCAGGATGTGTGCGATCGCATTGCCATCCTCCACCAGGGGGAGCTGAAGGAGCTGGGGAGGGTCACCGACCTGCTGACCGTGCAGGACGTGACTCAGTTCCGCGCTCAGGGACTTTCCAAGGCCGCCGAAGACGAAATTCGCGAAGTCATTGCGCGTCACGGCGGCCAGGTCGTGGGCATGGACCACCCGACGCTGTCCTTGGAAGAGTTGTTCCTCAACATCGTGAAGGAGAGCGAGGCGCGGCCAGGACGTCGGGCTTCGCAGAAGTAACCACTCACTCCTGCCGCCATATGCCGTTTGAACATCATGTGATGACGTTTTGGTATTGGCTCTTTGGCGACCCGCTGAAGATCCGATTCCTGGACGCGACGACGTGGACGCACATCGGCTTCTTGCTGGGCGCGCTCATCATTCTGTTTTTGATCGCCATCGGCGCGCCGTTTGTGTGGTTTCTGATGGCCGCCGTCAAGCATGGCCCCAGCGAAGCCTTTTACCTGGTGGCCCGCGCGATTTACGGCGGCGCGACCGATGACCTGCCCCGGTTTTCGCTCCGCCGGACGCTGGCCGTGGCGCGCGTCGCGGTTCAGGAAGCAATCCGTAACAAGGTGCTCATCGGTTTCGCGGTGTTCCTGGTGCTGCTCCTGTTTGCCGGGCTGTTCCTGGACGTTAGAAATGCCAATCCTGCGCGGGCCTATTTGAGCATCGTGCTCACGACCACCAATTATCTGGTGCTCGTCATGGCGCTGCTCCTAAGCGCGTTCAGCCTGCCCAACGACATCAAGAACCGGACCATCTATACGGTCGTCACCAAGCCGATCCGCGCCGGCGAGATCGTCTTGGGAAGAGTGTTTGGCTTCATGGCCGTGGGCACCGTGATGCTCGCCGCCATGTGTGCGATCAGTTACGTCTTTGTGGTCCGCGGACTTTCTCATACGCATACGATCAAGGCGGCAGACATCAAGCCTGCGAGCTGGAAGAACGCCCCGCCCGGCTCCAAGGAGGGGGTTACCAGCACGAGCAATCATCATCAGCACGAATTTCGCGTCGAAAAGGATGGCACGGTTTCCCAGACCGACTTCATTGCCGGGCACTTCCATGAGAATTCTGTCACCCAGCAGGGAGCGGAGACAGTCTATCGCGTCGGTCCCAACCGCGGCGACCTCATCGCCCGCGCGCCGGTGTTCGGCAATCTCGTCGTGCATGACCGGGAGGGAAACGTCGTCGAGAAGGGGATCAACGTCGGTGACGAGTGGACCTATCGCGGCTTCATCGAAGGCGGTGCCAACAGGTCGGCGGCAATCTGGACCTTTTCCAACATCACGCCGGAGCGTTACAAGGACGGGCTCCCGCTGGAGATGAATCTGGCCGTGTTCCGCACGTACAAGGGGGACATCGAGCGTGGGGTGCTGGGCGAGATCACGATTCGCAATCCTAATCCCGAAGCCAAGGTCAAAAGCTCAGGTCCGATTCCCTTTGAGTCGCGCGAATTCGTCGCCCATCGGTTTCCGATTCCTCGCGAGCTCAATGCGGCTCCCGCGGCCGACGGCAGGTCGCGCAAGATCGATCTCTTTCGCGACCTGGTTTACGACGGAAAAGTCGAAGTCTCGATTCGCTGCGTTGAACGTTCCCAATATTTCGGCGTAGCCCAGGCGGACGTCTATCTGCGACCCAGCGACAGCCTGTTTGCCCTCAACTTTGCCAAGGGCTTCTTCAGCATCTGGCTGCAAATGCTGCTGGTGACGACCTACGGCGTGATGTTCAGCACGTTCCTCAGCGGACCGGTGGCGGCACTGGCGACTGCCGGAACGCTCGTGCTGGGCATGTTCGGGCATTTTGTGCGCGACGTGGCGACGGGCGCCGCCGAGGGGGGCGGACCCATCGAGTCGTTCATCCGCATGATCATGCAGCAGAACGTGATGACCGAGCTGGAAGTCGCCACATGGATGGACCGGGGCATCAAGATCTGCGACAAAGCGATGATGGGAGTGATCTACGCGCTGACCTTTGTGTTGCCCGACTACCTGCGTTTCGATACGTCGCAGTTTGTGGCCAGCGGATACAATATCTACGGCGACCTGGTCGGCCAGCATGTGACCGCGGCACTGGTCTATTTCGCCGCAGCCGCTGTCGTCGGCTACTTCTTCCTCAAGACCCGGGAGATCGCGGGATGAATTTTCAGAATCCATCCTTCGTTCGCAAGGTCATCTATCTGGCCGCCATCGCGGTGCTGCTGCTGCCCATTGCCTATTTGAGCCAGCCGGCGACGGTCGCGCGCGGGACGGCTGACAGCAAGGGGTCGCCCGGGGGCAAGCTCGCCCAGCTACGGGTCCGCTACAACCTCTCTCAAGCCGAGCTGGGTGAGATCGACCCGGCCAGCGAAACGATGAAGCTGGCCACGCTCGGACTGCGCGGGGTGGCGGTCAACGTCTTGTGGACGTCAGCGATTCACTACCAGAAGGTCAAGGACTTCAACAACCTCGAGCTGGCCGTGAAACAGATCATTCGGCTCCAGCCGAATTTCCTGAAAGTCTGGGACTTCCAGGCGCACAACCTCTCCTACAACACGTCGGTCGAGTTCGACAACTTCCGCGACCGTTACCAATGGGTCAAGAAAGGGATCGATTTCCTGATTCTGGGGACCCACTATAACCGCGACGAGCCGGGACTGCTCAACACGATCGGCTGGTACTGCGGCCAGAAGCTCGGCCGGTCGGACGAGAGAATCCAGTTCCGGCGGCTGTTCAAGGAGGACAAGGAGTTCCACGCCGAATTCTACAAACATGGCGTGGACGTCGATCAGGCTCTCGTCCTGGGCAAACCCGACAGCTGGCTCGTATCCAAGCTCTGGTATGACAAAGCCGAGGAGGCTGTTGCCCGCGGCAAGCCGTTGCGCCTCAAGCAGCCGCTGCTGTTCTACAACAGCGGTCCCATGGCGCTGATCAACGCGGCAACAGCACTGGAGAAGGAAGACGGCGTCTTCGGCCAGGAAGCGCAGTTCGCCTGGCGCCGGGCCGATAGGGCCTGGGACCGGTATGGGAGCCGGGAGCTTTTGGCCAGCGCCGGGTTCATGATTCGGCTGAACTCGGTTAACGAATTGAGACAAAGGCAACAGGGGCTGCACGACGAGCTCGATCGCATCGTTCCCGGCGCGCGAGAACAGTTAAAGCAGGAAAAGCTGGCCGCCCTCAAGCCCGAGGAGCGGGCGATTTTGGAGAAGCCGGCGAGCCAGGTGACCTACGAAGATACGATGCGAATCAACTTCGAGCTTGGACCAAAGGTCGCGGTCAGCCCCGACGAAATTGCGTCGCGGGCTGCCAGAGAGAAGCGGACGCTCGCCCGGGATATGGCCGACCGGATCTCCAGTCTCACCGAAGTGGTGCAGACGACCGGCAGTTACCGCAACATTGTCAATTACGAATACTGGGAGAATCGGTGCGAGGCGGAGCAGCTTGACATCGCCCTGAAGGCCCGCGCACTGGTGCGTGACGCGGATCTGATTCGCCGCGACGCGGGCAAGTTGTCCAAGGCCCGGCAGATGTACGAAGAGGCATGGGAAAATTGGGCCTTGCTGTTCGAGAAGTATCCAGTCCTGCTGGATTCGGTTCAGGGGCAGGAGCTGGTGGAATCGATCGCCCATTACCATGATCTACTCAGAGCGCTGGACGTCCGTTTTCCGGCCGACTTCAAGTTGAACAATCTGCTGGACATGGTGCCTGAGGGGCGGATGTTCAAGGACCAGATTCGCGTTGTGGAGGGCGCGCCCGCACCGCAAAGTCCCGGTCAAGGCGCCGCGCCACCGAAATCGGAGTCGCCACCAGAAACGAAAGACAAGACAAACACTCCTGAGAAGCCTGCCGAAAGTCCAAAGCCGGGTGCCGAGGGCTCCCCAGGAGATGCTGCGGCCGCCGGCAAAACAGAGCCTTAGAATCAACCGAAAGAAGACGCTGCAGCACCCACAGGCAGCAAAGGGGGCTGATCCGCGGTGCTTTTCTCGGTCGGGGGCTTTCACCATGACTCCGCCGCAAAGGATTGCGTCCCTTCTTCCGAGCGCAACGGAAATCCTCTGGGGGCTCGGACTGGCCAGCCGCGTCGTGGCGGTCAGCCACGAGTGTGACTATCCACCTGAAACAGCGACCAGGCCCCGCGCCACACGGTCGCGCATCGACTCGACCCAGGCCAGCGGGCAGATTGATGAGCAGGTCCAGAGCCGACTGGCCGCCGGTCAGCCCCTCTACGAGCTGGATGCGGCCCTGCTGCGGCGACTTGTGCCCGATCTGATCGTCACCCAGGCGCAGTGCGACGTGTGTGCCGTCCGCCTGGCGGACGTCCAGGACCTGGTGCGGACGGCGCCGGAGCTGGCGACGGCGCAGGTGCACGCACTTGAGCCCTCCGGTCTGACGGACGTGCTCAGTGACATTCTGCGAATCGGCCGTTTTGCTGGCGCGGAGACGGCCGCACAGCAGTACAACCGCCAATTGCAGGCACGCGTTGAAGACGTTCGGCAGCGGACTTGTGCATTGCCGGCGGCAAAGCGGCCGCGAGTGGTGTGCATCGAGTGGACCGAGCCGCTGATGACGGCCGGCAACTGGGTGCCGGAGTTGATTTCAATGGCCGGCGGCCAGCCGTGCCTGGCGGAAGCCGAAAAGCACAGCGGCTATGTGAGCTGGGAGGCGATCCGTGCGTGCCAGCCGGAGATCGTGATCGTCGCGCCATGCGGTTTTGATCTGGTGCGGACCGTCGAGGAGGCCGCGGCACTAGCGGATCTCCCCGGCTGGCGCGACCTGCCCGCGGTGCGCAGCGGCCGCTGCTTTGCTCTCGACGGCAACGCCTATCTCAATCGGAGCGGCCCGCGGCTGGTGGATACCCTGGAGATCCTGGCACACTTAATTCAGCCGGAGTCATTTGCCGCGCCTCCAATTGCCGACAGCGCGCCAAAGCCTTTTGCACGGCTCATTTGACGGGCGAGAAGGCAACCACCAAGTCACTAAGGCACGAAGGATTCACGAAGTTAGGACGGATGCGAAGTTGGGTTCTTGCTCTTCTTTGTGATCCCTTCGTGCCTTCGAGTCTTTGTGATATTCTCTCAGAAAAGCTCCTTGATCAGCTCCCCCCCTTCGACGAGCTTCAGCGGCTGGTCCTGCTCCGTGACGTACTCGTCGTGCGGATCCATGCCCAGAATGTGGCAGAAGGTGACAAACAGATCCGAGACGCCGACGGGCCGGTCGTTGATATTTACCCCTTCCTTGTCGGTCGCGCCAATCACCTGCCCCATCTTCACGCCGCCGCCGGACAGGCCGACCAGCCACCCTTCGCTGTAGTGGTTGCGGCCCCCCTTGTCGTCCTCGTACTTCGGGGTGCGGCAGAATTCGCCCATCCAAACGACGAGCGTGTTATCGAGCATGCCGCGGTCGGCCAGATCGGTCAGCAGCCGCGCATACGGCTGATCGGTCTCACCAGCGAGAATTGGATTCTCGGCAAAACCCCGCTTGTGCGTGTCCCAGCCCTGGTCGTTGAGCGTGCCGCTGTTGATCACTTCGACGAAGCTCACGCCGGCTTCGACGAGGCGGCGGGCGAGCAAACATCCCTGGCCAAATGGTCCGCGGCCATATTCCTCGCGGAGTTTTTCCGGTTCGCTGTCGAGTTTGAATGCCGAAAGCAGCGGACTGAGGACGAAGCGGCTGGTGCGGTCGTAGATTTCGCGCTGCTCCTGCGCGGCTTTCTTCGAGCCGGCCGCGGCAAACTGCTCGTCGAGCTTGCCGGAAAGAGCCAGCCGCCGCTTGAGCACGTCCGGCGGCACCGTCGGATGCACATCTGGCGGCAATTCGCCGGGCCTATCGATCTTGAACGCCTCGAACCGCGCGCCGAGCACGCCGGCATTTACATCGCGTGTGGTAATCCGCGGCTTGCCGATGCGGACGAATGCCGGCAGGTCATAGCCCGGGTCGTGGCGATGGCGGGCGACGACCGCGCCCCAGGTTGGATAATTGATCGTCGGCTTGAGCGGATAACCCGTACGGACGAGCTTGATGGCCCGGAAGTGGTCCCGCTCGTCGCTCTTCATCGAGCGAATGAGGGCGATCTTGTCCATCACCTGCGCCGTCTTGGGCCAGTACTCGGCAATCTCGACCCCAGGCACGTTGGTCGCGATCGGCTTGGCCGGTCCCTGGTACTGCGACTCGGGCTTGGGATTGAACGTATCCCACTGGCTGGGCCCGCCGTCCATCCACAGGAGGATCATCGACTTGCCCTTCTTCCGTAGCTCATCCGCCCGGGCGATCAGCATGTCGCGCCAGGAAAGGGTCATCCCACCGACCCCGCCTGCCACAGCCAGCGACTTGAGAAAGCCGCGGCGATTGATGATTCCGTCGCTGGTGACGTCGGCGGAGGCGAAGGTGCGGAGCATGGTTTGGTTTCTCCGGGGATGTAGCCACGGATGGAACACGGATTTTCACGGATGAGAAAGCAACAGGACCTACGATCCGTGTTTCATCGGTGTTCCATCCGTGGCTGCTATGGATTGCTTCACTTAACGAAAAAGGGACATAGTGTTTGGCCTAGCCATTTTTGGGAAAGACTCCTTGCGCCAATAGCTCGAACTCCGGACGGGTAATCATGCCTTTAGGCACTCCTTTTTCGTGAGAATAGTTCACGAAGATCGCGTCGATATCCAACATCCCCGTTGCCATCACAAACAACTTCTGGCAGGGCATTTCAGCATACAAGGAGCCCCCAGGATCCCATTCCAGCAGTCGTTGAACGGAAGTGAATGCCGGTATGCATCCTTCTCCACTTGGGAGACGAAAGCATCGCACGGGAACGTCTGTTTTTCCTTCGTGAGTCGTCAAGTCACTGAACAAGGGGACCAAAAGCCGACCGGAAACCAACGCACGATAGAGCCCCTGAAGCGATGAATTCGACCGTTCGCGAATGTGAGTTAGCGCGGCTGCTTCAATCGCATCCGACAACCACTCATCGGTAAGTGGCATGGACTTGTTCTTCGGCCCGCTCATTGCTCACATCATCTCCGCGCCACAAACTCCGCACTGTTCACCATGCTCCACAGCAAATCCTCAAACGCCGCGCCGCGCTGACCCACGGCAGATATGTGCTCTCCGGCGATCTTCTGCTCCCTTTCGGTTGGCTTGCGGCCTAGGACCCGCTCGTAAAGCTTGACGACCGCCGCCGCATCGTCCTTTTCTTCCACGAGCAGCTTTGCCAGGACCGTGCCGCTGGCCGGATCGGCATTGATCTGCTTCTGAATCTGCTCGTTGTTCATCAGCAGCATCGCCTGCTGCATCGTGCGGACGACGTTGGTCTTCTCGCTCGAGGGGTCGTAGCCGAACGCGTCGTTCACCAGGTCGCGCGTGCTCTTGGGGGGCGGC
>Ga0075418_10001778_pt1 | contig 24526 bp, 17 predicted proteins | sample SoiMetdeltSBSDD2_FD_81776 | JGI IMG/M metagenome (GOLD analysis project Ga0075418, IMG submission 81776) | Bulk soil microbial communities from a Populus tree surrounding site in Tennessee, USA - Soil MetaG P. deltoides SBSDD2 | ecosystem: Environmental > Terrestrial > Soil > Tree plantation...
CGGCGATCGGCGCCGCGGCCGAGCGGCGCTGCGCCTCGGCGAAGCGCACGTGGTGATGGACGAACTCGAAGCGGCTTTCGACGCCTTCGGCGTTGCCGCCGCCACGGAGGAGCCGGACATCCGGCCGGTGGGACTCGTCAAGCGTGCCTGGTGCGCCTTCGAGCTCGATCGCTACGAGGAAGCGCGCCTCGCCCTCCGCGCTCTGCTCAGCAGCGACTCGAAGGGCGCGGTGGATCTGCAGGCGGAAGGCTTGGAGCTCTTGGCCCTCTGCTTCGCCGCCGACACGCGGGGACCGGAAGCGGCGGCGGAGCTGGAGCGCTGGGGAAATCCGCCGTTCCGTTTCGTCGTGCTGCGCCGCATGGGCCAGCTCTTCGCCGCCCGCGCTCAGTACGACGATGCCATCGCGACCTGCCGCACCCTGGAGGAAGAGTTCCCGCTGCACCCGCGCCTCGCTGCGGTGGCGGTGGAGGAGCTGCGTCTCGTGGCGCTGCACCAAGGCCAGGAAGCGGCGCATGCCCGCGCCGCGGTCCTGGCGCCGCTCTTCGCCCCCGAGGGTGCTTGGGCGCGCGCGGTCGGCGCTTCCGGCAGGTTGGCGGAAGCGGGGAAAGCAGGCGACAGGGCCAGCTTCACCGCGGGCGAGGACGACGCCGTGCAACCGGCATGGCAATCCCGTCTCGTCGAGGAAGATCGGGAAGCGGGGCGAGCCGATTCGCTGGCGCGGGCGTTCGCCGACCCGCGCGCCGCCGCGGCGCACATGGCAGCCCGCTTGCGCAGCGCCGCCGTCTTCGCGCATCAGCAAGGGCGCGCCGGCGGTGCTGGAGCACCGGAACATCTCGAACGTGCGGTGACGCTGTACCGGCAAACGTTGACTCTCTTCCCCGGCGCCGAGGGCGAACCGACGACTTCTCTCTACCTCGGTGAAGCGCTGTTCAGCCTCGAGCGCCCCTTGGAGGCTGCTGCGGCTTATGACGCCGCCGCCTCCCACGTGGCAGCGGACAGCACCACGCGGGAAAGCGCGCGAGCAGCGGAGCTCGCCGCGTTGGACCGGGCCGCGGCGAGCGACGTGACGGTGCTGGAGCGTTACGAGGAGGTCACGCGAAGGTACCTCGCCACGCGACCGGCGGATGCCCGTGGTCTCGACGCGCTGGAGCGCGTCGGCAGCCTCGCCTTCGCCGCTTCGCGTTACGAGACGGCGGAGAAGGCCTACACCGACCTCGCGGCACGCACGTCCGACCCGGTACGGGCGACCACCGCCCTCAAGATCGCCGGCGACACCTGGTACCGGCGCGAGAGCTTCGAGCGTGCGGCCGACGGGTACGCTGCGGCGCTGCAGCGCGCCCCGGCGACCGGGGCCGACTCCCTGGTGCAGGCGTTGCGGGTTCTCGTGCCCGGCGCGCTCTTCCGGGCCGGAGCGGCGGCGGAAGAGAAGGGCGAGGCGAAGCACGCCGCCACCTTGTTCGAAGGCGTGGCGACGGAGCACGCCGATTTCTCCGCTGCCGACGAGGCGCTCTACCGTGCAGCGCGGCTGCGCGCCAGCCATGGGGACACCTTGGCGGCGCTGGGGGACTACCAGAAGCTGGTGGCGGCCAAGCCGAGCTCACCGCTGCATCCCGATGCGTTGCTCGAGCTCTCGGCGCTCCGCGCTGCTCACGGCGAGAGCGGAGCCGCAGCGGCGAGCTACCGCAGCTTCGCCGTGACCTACGCCAAGCATCCGCAGGCGCGACCGGCGCGGCTGCGGGCCGCGGAGCTCTACACCGCGAGCGGCGACAGCACCGCCGCGGACAGCGAGTACGCCACGCTGCTCCAGGACCTCGTGGCCGCCTCGCCGGCGGACACACCGCTCGTGGCGCAGCTCTGGTTGCGCCGTGCTCGTCTGGCCCGCACGCCCGAAAGCGGTGCGCCGCATTGCGAACAGGCGCTCCACTGGCGCGCCGGTCTCACGCCGGCGGAGCGCGCCGAAGCCGCCTACCGGAGCGCCGAAGCCTTGCGGCCTGCATACCTGGCCCTTCCTCTCGAAGCCCCGCTCGACGCGGCTCTGGAACGGAAGAAGACGGCGCTGGAGGGCGTCCTCAACGGATATGCCCAAGTGTTGCGCGATCCCGTGCAGCCGTGGCATGCGGCAGCATGTCTGCGCGTGGGCGAATGCTTGGACCATTTCGGCGCCGCTCTCGCCGCGAGCCCGGCGCCGGCGGAGTTGGGCGCCGCCGACCTGGAAGCATTCCGCGCCGCCCTCGGGACGCAGGCCGAGGCGCTCGGCAGCCGCGCCATCGATGCCTGGTCGCAGGGCTTGCGCGGGGCGCAGGAGGACCGTGCAGCCTCTGCCTGGGAAGTCGCGCTGCAGTCCCGGTTGTATCCGGCGCTGTCTCGACGCGTCCCCACCCGTCCGACGCCGTTCTTCGTCTTTGTTCCCCCTTGACGGAATGCTCCTTGCGACGCTCCAGGCGATCCATCGATCGCCCTGGTCTCGTGACGCCGCACGCGTTCGTTCCGGCAGCGAGCTGGAGGGATTGCACCTCATGAGGAGCTGCGAGCCATCGACTGGACGGCGCCACTCGCGCCAGATTTGCATGCTCCTCCTCGGCGCCGTGGCCTTGGTGCTCCTCGGCGGCTGTGGTACGGCGCGGCGGACAGCGCTGCGCCCGCGTACGGACGATGGCGAAGAATTGCGTCGCGCCGCGGCGGCGGCACCGGCCGACCCCGCGCCCTGGGTGCAGTTGGGACTCTGGCACCGAGAGCGCGGCCAGCCCGACGCCGCGCTGGTCTCCTTGCGTCAGGCTCTCGCCCGGGATGCGGACCACGTGCCGGCGCTCACGCTCCTCGCCCTGCTCCTGCACGAGAACGGGCGGAGTGCCGAAGCGCTGCGCTACTTCGCGGCGCGGCCTCTCGGCGCCTGGCCGGAGCCCGTGCAGCTCGACATCGCCTTGCTCCTGGCCGAAGCGGGATACGTCGACCCGGCGCGGGAAGCGCTCGAAGCGCTGCAGCACGGGCCATGGCAAGCGGCGGCGATCGCGAATCTAGCCTGGCTCGATCTCCTTGAGGGGAATAGCACCGCCGCGGCGTCGCGGCTGCACGATCTGCCCGCCGACGCGGCGCCGGAAGTCCGCAACAACCTCGCGGTGGCGCTGCTCCGGAACGGTGACGTGGCCGCGAGCGAAGCGATGCTTCGCGCCCTGGTGGCAGCGGATCCCGCCTTCGCCCCGGCCTGGGAAAACTTGGGGCTCCTGCGCCGTCACTGGCGGCTCGACGATGCCGGTGCTGCCGAGGCCGAGCGTCGCGCGCCGCCTGCCTCCGTGCTCTCCGACGTGGCGGTGCAGGCCTTCCTCACCGGCACCTGGGAAGACGCAGCGCCTCCCGCCAAGGAGGGGAGCGATGGCAGCAACCCGTAGGGCGGTCCCGGCGCTCCTTCGCGCGCTGCGGCGCGCCAGCGGCTGCGCGCTCTTCCTGGCGTTCTCGAGCACCGCAGCCTTCACGACAGGTGAGAAAGCGAATCCTGTCGCGCCGCCAGCCACCCAGTCGCTGCGCGCCGAAGACGTGCGCATCGAAGGCAAGCTCTACTCGCCGCAGGCACTCTTCATCGTTTCCCGTCCTGAGGAGCGCTTCGGCCGCGATGTGCTCTCCCATTATTTGAACCTCGATGCTTCCGGCCGGGTGCTGCCGTATCGCCTGCGCCCCGAGTGCCTGCGAGCCCAGACTGCTGTCGTGCCCGCGCCCGCCCCCGCCCCCGCGGCGCCCGCCGACTCAAGCACAGCGAGGTCACCGTGAATCGTCCCGTGGCGGTCTCGGCGCGGAGTGTCCTCGCGGCACGACAGGAGCACCGGCGCATCTCGGTGCGGACGCGGCGCGCCCAAGGCGTCAGCTTCCTGGTCCACGTCCTCGTGCTCACCTGGCTGGCGCTCCGGCCCATCGCTTTCCCCGAGGCCCCGACGCTCACCGAGATCTCGCTGCTCGACCCGGAGAGCTTGCGGCCCGAGCCGCCACCACCCCCACCACCACCGCCGCCGCCTGAACCGGCTCCCGTCGAGCCACCCAAGCCGCCGCCACCGCCGGCACCCGAGCCGGTGGCGCCGAAACCGGTGACACCACCGCCGGCGCCGCCGCGTCCTGCTCCGGCTCCTACCAAGAGTGCTCCGGCACCACCGCGTGGTACGCCGCAGGGGCGCCCGCAAGGCGGTGGCGCCGAGCGCCCCGCAGGACAACCGGAGCCGGTGGCGGGCAACCGCGGGCGCGAAGCCGGCGCTCGCGTCGCTCAGAACCTGCAGTCCACCACGGCGAACGTCGACAAGCTGCTCTCCTCGTTGCAAGGAACGGTGCCCGTCGCCGCCGGTCCCGGAAATGGTGGCGGTCGGGGCAAGGAAGCGGTCGGCGCGCTCCGCGCCGGCTTGGAGGGCGGACGCGGCACCGAGGCCTTGGCCGGGATCGACAATCTCTTGCAAGGCACCGGCGCCGGCCGCGGCGGCGGCGCGGCGCGCGGCGTGCAGCGGGCCGGCGTGGACGTGGTGGATCAGGGTGTGCGCAGCGACGGCGATGGTGCCGCCGCTTCGGGCCGGGACAGCCGCAGCCTCATGGCCGTGGTGGAGCGCTACAAGTCGGGCATCAAGTTCTGCTACGACAATGCCCTCAAGAAGGCGCCGCAGCTCCAGGGCAAGATCACCCTGCAGATGGACATCGAAGCCGATGGCAGCGTGCGCGGTCTGGTGGTGCAGCAAGACGGTGTCGGCGATGGGGCGATGCAGCGCTGCATCTGCACCCAGATCGGTTCGTGGAGATTCCCCGCCATCGAGGCCGGCACGGTGCGCTTCACCCTGCCCCTGGTTTTCACGCCGCCCAACGCTTGAGTCAGCGCTGGGCAGGGGCGAAGACAGCAGCGATCCCCGCGCTCGGCTGCAGGGCGACCCCTCCTTCCTTCCTTTCGACGACGAAGACTGCCTGCAAATCCGGTCGAGCGGCCAGGAACGCCATCCCCCGTTCGGGTCCGAGGACGAAGAGCGCGGTGGCGTAACAGTCGGCGGCGATGGGATCGTCGCTGAAGACGCTGACGCTCGCCGTGCCGCGCGCCGGGTAGCCGGTGGCGGGATCGAAGATGTGGTGGTAGCGCACGCCGCCTTCGATGAAGAACTGCTCGTAGTCGCCCGAGGTGGTCACCGCCCGCCAGCGCATGGGCACGGTGGCGAGGAGCGAGTCGGGCTGCCGCGGGTTCTGCACGCCGATGCGCCAGGGACCGCCGCGGGGTCGTTCGCCGCCGACCACGATGTCGCCGCTGATGTCGATCAGGAAGTCGCGGAGCCCCCGGGCACGGAAGCTGTCGGCGACGCAACGGGCGACGAATCCCTGGGCGATGCCGCCGAGATCCAGCCGCGCTTCGGGATCGAGCCAGTGGAAGCTGCCGTCCGCTTCGAGGCGGTAGGTCTCGCAGCCCACGTGGAGGAGGAGATGCTGCAGTGCGGACGCCTCCGGGAGGTGCGGCGTCGTGTCGCCCCCGAAGCCCCAGAGTCGCTTTACCGGCCCGATGCTGACGTCGAAGGCGCCGCCGGTGTCGCGGCAGACCTGTTGGGCCCGTTGCAGCAGGAGCCGTGTTTCCGGGGCGAGCGTCACCGACTCGCGTTCGTTGAGCCGGCAGAGGTCGCTCGCCGGGCGAAAGTCGGAGAGGAGCGCCTCCAGGCGCTCGACCTCGGCGCGGGCGGCGCGCAGCGCCGCGTCGGCCTCCGCCTCGTTGCGGGCGAGAACGGTGATTTGCACCGGCGCTCCCATGGCGACGAAGGCGTCGGTGGCGCGGTGGGGGCCGCGGTCGCAGCCGGCCAGCAGGAGCAACAAGGAGGGAAGTGCCCGGGGCAGGCGGCGTTTCAGCGCGGTTTCTCCGGATCTTCCCCGAAGGGGTCGTAGCGCGGCGACTTGAACTTGCGCAGGTCCTCGTCGAGGTTCTGGAAACGCTGGCGCTGCCGGTCGCCGCGCTCGTCGGCATCGAAGAGGTTCTGCAGCTTCTTTTGCTTCGCTTCGAACTGCTGGTGGAAGGCGTCCACCTCGTCCTTGAAACCCGGGCCAGCTTCCTCGGCGGGCAGCGCTTCGATCTTGTGGTGATCGCGCACCTCGACGCGCTGATCGAAAGCGCTCTTGATGATCTGGACGATGCCGGCCGCGTCGAGGGCCCGCACCAGGTGGCCGGTGTACTCCTTGGAAAAGCGCAACAGGGAGGCGATCTCCTCCACCGTGGGAGGACGCTGTTCCTGGTGCTGCAGGACGCGGATGGCGGCGACTGCGAGATGCGCCTGGCTTTGCGCGGGTGGCTGCACGGGGACCTCCAGGCCGGCGGGGAGCATTTTACAAACGCCTCGTCGTGCTGCAAAGGGGGCGCAGGACGGCCCTGGGCGAGGGAGCCCGGCAGGGGGCCGGCCGCGGCGGGAGGGACGGCGCCACCTCGTCGGGGACGATAGGGCATGGGGCAGGTGGGGTCGTCCACGTCTCGGCGGGGGGAGGACCCTGGGTGGGCAGGTCGGAACGGCGACGCAGTGACGCGCCGGTGGCCTCCCGCGGCGCGCCATTTGGCTCAGAATTGCAGCCCCGGCCTGGCTCCGACTGCCGCGGAGAGGAGCCGTTTGGAGCGGCGCTCCAGCCAGTTTATAATCGTACAGTCGCTCTCCACGGGCGACGCAACGCAAGGATGCATGCTTTCCAGCGGGACGTGATCAGGAGGATCCGTGCGCCATCTGTTGCTGCTCGTGGACGACGAGCCCGCCCTTTTGGACTCCCTCTACAGAATCCTCAAGCGCGATACCTACGACATCTTGACCGCCGCCAGCGCCGCCGAGGCCCTGCGTCTCCTGGACGAGGAACCGGTGTCGCTCTGTCTCGCCGACCTGCGCATGCCCGGCATGGACGGCCTGGAGCTCCTCCGGCGCCTCCGGGCCTCGCACCCCGACGTGGCCGGCGTGCTCATGAGCGGCCACGCCTCCATCGAGGTGGCGGTGGAGGCCATGCGCGAGGGCGCCTGCGACTTCCTCCTCAAGCCCTTCGGTCGCAGCCAGCTCGAAACCGTGGTGGAGCGGGCCCTGGCGTCACGGCGCCGGCGCGCTCTGGCACCCTCGGTCGCCGCCGACTCGGCGCTGCAACAGCTCATCGGGCCGAGCTCGGCCATGCGGCGCGTGCTGCAGCTCGTCGAACAGGTCGGCCCGAGTTCCGCCAACGTCCTCATCCAAGGCGAGAGCGGCACCGGCAAGGAGCTCATCGCCAGCGCGATCCAGCAGCTCTCGCGGCGGCGCGAGGAGCCCTACATCCGGGTCAACTGCGCCGCCATCCCGGACAGCCTGATGGAGTCGGAGCTCTTCGGGCACGAGAAGGGCGCTTTCACAGGAGCCCACAAGGCGAAAAAGGGGAAGTTCGAGCTCGCTGACGGCGGCACGATCTTCCTCGACGAGATCGGCGACATGAGCGCCAGCACCCAGACCAAGCTCCTGCGGGTACTGCAGGAAGGGGAGTTCGACCGTGTCGGCGGCACGCGCACCTTGAGCGTGGACGTGCGCATCATCGCGGCGACGAATGCGGACCTGGAACGTCTGGTGGCGGAGCGCCGCTTCCGTGAAGACCTCTACTACCGGTTGCGGGTGATCCAGGTGCAGCTGCCGCCACTCCGGGAGCGCAAGTCCGACATCCCCCTGCTGGTGGATCATTTCATTCGCCGTTACGCGGCGAAGGACGGCAAGCGCATCGCCGGCATCGAGCCGGTGGCGCTGGCGGCGCTCACCGACTACGCCTGGCCCGGAAACGTGCGCGAGCTGGAGAACGCCATCGAGCGCGCCGTCGTCCTGATGCAAGGGGAACGCCTGCGCCTCGAGGACCTGCCGCCGGAAGTGCTGCAGCGGGCGCCGGAGGACCGGATCTCCTTCCCCGTGGGCACCTCGCTGCGCGAGATCGAGCGTCGGATGATCGCCGAAACCCTGCGCTTCACCGACGGCGACAAGACCAAGGCGGCACGCTTGCTCGGCATCACCGCGCGTACCATCTATCGAAAGCTCGAGCGCCGGCGGCGCGAGCTCGCCAGTTCCTTGACGCGGGCCACCGCCGCGGCGCGGCGCCGCCCGGCCCCGCGGATTCTGCCGGCTCCTTTGGCTTCCGCAGCGGCATCGTGCCCTTCGCCCGGCGACGACGAGGGCTCCTGACCTCGCTCCCTTGCGCCCTGCTTCCACAGGCCCTACCATCGTCCCATTGACGACGTCTCAGGCTTCTGCCCTTAAGACAACGCTGGCCCCGTAGCCTCCCGGGGGATGCGACCCGAAGCATGATTCGAACCGTCCGTGCGCGCGGCGTGCGCCTCGCCGCACTCGCTCTCGCCTGCCTCCCGGCCGCCGGCCGCGCCGCTCTCGCTGCCCCGAGCGGTAGCCCGTCGCGGGAGAGCGTGACGCCGTCCGTCGCAGTAGCCCGGACCGACGCGCCGACCCCCGTGGTCCGGGCGCGGCTCGCCCCGCTCCGGCTCGCAGGCTCTCCGCTCGGGCCATTCCAGCCCACCGAGGCGCCGAGCCTGGAGGGCAGCCCGGTCGAGTACCTCATCGTCACCTCCCAGGCCATGGCCGGGGAGTTCGCCCGGCTCGCGGCTTGGAAGACCGCGAAGGGCGTGCCCGCGGTGGTGCGCACCGTGACGGAGGTGCGAGCCGCCGCCGTGCAGGGCTGTGACTTCGCCGAGACGCTGCGCAACTACCTGCGCGACGCCTACCAGCTCTGGGGCGTCCGCTTCGTCCTCCTCGCCGGCGATACCGACATCATTCCGGCCCGCTACGTGGCGATGCAGATGCTCAATTTCGACTTCCCCATCTCCGATCTCTACTACTCCTGTCTCGACGGTACCTGGAACGCCGACGGCGACGCCTTCTTCGGCGAGCCGCCGGCTGCACCCGGCGCAGCGAGCGACGAGGCGGACCTCGTCTCGGAGGTGTACTTGGGGCGCGCCCCGGTGAGCACCAGCGCCGAGGCGAAAGTGTTCGTCGACAAGACGCTCGGCTACGAGCTGCCGGTGCAGCAGGACTTTCAACACAAGATCCTCTTCCTGGCGGAAGTCTTGTTCCCGACCAACTACGACCCACAGGGGCCGCCGCCGTCGGCCGACGGAGCGGAGTACGCCGAGGACGTGGCGCACCTCCTGCCGGCGGGGATGCAAGTTCGCAAGCTTTACGAAGCCACCCAGCTCTGGGAGGGGAGCGAGCCCTTGACGCGGCTCGGGGCGACGCAGGCCATCGACGCCGGCAACGGCACCGTGGTCCATGTCGGTCACGGCTTTCGCTACACCCTCTCTCTCGGCGACGCCAGCCTCACGGTGAGGGAGGCGGCGGAGTTGGTCAACGGCCCCCGGGCCGGACTCTTCTACATGCTCAACTGTACCGCCACGGCTTTCGACTTCGAATCCATGGCGGAGACACTGCTGCACAACCCCGACGGCGGCGCCACCGTGGTCATCGGCGCCACGCGCGAAGCCTTCCCGGCCACGGCACGCACCTATCAGCTCGCTTTCTTCGACAAACTCTTCGTGCAGGGCGAGCGCCGCGTGGGTGTGGCGATGACCGAGTCGCGCCACCAACTTTTGTTGCCCTTCCTGCCCGCGGTGGAGCTCTGGACGCAGCTCGTCTACACCCTCCTCGGGGATCCGGAGCTCGGCATCGCCACCCGGGTCGAAGCGTTGCAGGTGGAGGGCGTCCCGGCGTCGCTTCATGTGGGACCGCAGCAGGTATCGCTCACGGTGCACGATGCGCAAGGACCGCTCGACCGGGCCTTGGTCTGCTTTTCCAAGCCCGGTGACGAGTACCGCGTGGCGCGCACCGGCGCGAACGGTGTCGTGGTGCTCGACGTCGAGCCGCGGACAGCGGGAACGCTGGATCTCACCGTGACCGGCTACGATCACTTGCCGTATCGGGCGACGCTACCGGTGACGCTGGCCGGCGCTGGACTCACGCTCGCTTCGACGCAGGTGAGCGACGACGGCGGCGGCAGCGGCACGGGCAACCAGGACGGACGCTTGGACGCGGGCGAGACGGCGACGCTCCGGCTCATACTGCACAATTCCGGCAACACGACGCGGACCGGCATCGCCGCCACCCTCACCACGACGGATCCAGCCGTCACCATTCTCCAGGGCACGAGCGCCTATCCCAATCTCGCCGCGAGCCAGGAAGCCGCCGGTGTGTCGCCCTTCGTGGTGCGCCTCGCTCCCAGCGTCTCGGACGGCAGCGTCGTCACCATGAGCCTCGCGGTCCAGTACGCCAGCGGCAGCGCGAACCATCGTGTCGAGCTGCTGGTACGCGCCGCATCCCCGCTTCTCGCCAATCTGCGTCTCGACGACTCCCGAGCCGGCAATGGCAACGGCGTGCAGGAAGCCGGCGAAGCCGTGGATCTTTTCTATCGTCTCGAGAACCGCGGCGGTGGCACGGCGCTGCAGGTGTCCCTCGCCCTCGTGGCGGTGGATCCCACCCTGGAGACGTTGGTGGATTCGGTGACGGTCGCCGACATTCCGCCCGGAGCGACGGTGGAGATCGCGACACCCCTCGTGGTGCGCGAGCCGGACACCGAGCTCAGCCGGCCGGCGGAGCTGTGGCTGCGGCATCTGCAGAATGCGGAGGGCAGCTTCATCGCCTTCGATCTACGCCGGCCGGAGGTGCCGACGGGGTTGTCCTTCGCCAGCTCCGACGCCAGCGACGTCATCCAGATCCGCTGGAATCCGGTGAACGATTTCGATCGCCTGGGATACCACGTGCATCGCGCCGACGCGCCGGCCGGGCCGTTCGTTCGTGTCGATACCGACCTCCCCCTGCACGGCACCTACCGCGATGTCGGCCTCGCCCCCAGCCATCGCTACTATTACCGGGTGACGGCGCTCGACCGCACCTTCCTCGAAGGCGACCCGAGCCTCACCGTTTCGGTGAGCACGAATCCGCCCCTCGTTTCCGGCTGGCCCAACGATGCCAACGATTTCTCCGCTTCGACTCCCGGTGTGGCCGACGTCGACGGGGACGGCGGGCTGGACGTGGTGGTGGCGGCGAAGCAAGTCCTCGCCTGGGATGCCCACGGCATCGAGCTGCGCGACGCCGACCAGAACGCCGCCACTTGGGGAGTTCTCTACGGCCACGGCGAGGTCTTCGGTCCCGTGGCGATCGCCGATCTCGATCGCGCTCCGGGACGAGAGATCGTCGTCGCCACCTGGGATCCGATCTCGCGCTTCGTGACCGTGGTCAACGGTGAGGGTGCTGACCTCCCGGGCTGGCCTCGTCCTCTGGCGCCTGCGGCGGAGTCGCATCGGGGTTCTCAGGTGCCGCCGGTGGTGGCGAACCTGGACGACAGGGGAGCGCCGGAGATCCTGCTCGCCGCCCGCGATGGCCGCCTGTACGGCTGGCACGCCGACGGCAGCGAGATCGCCGACGGTGACGCCTCGGCGGCCACCCAAGGGGTGCTGTTCGATACCGGGAGCCCCTTCCTGCGCTGCGCCCCCGCGGTCGCGCCTCTCGATCCGTCCTCTCCGGGTCAGGAGATCGTCTTCGGCGGCACCAACGGCAAGCTCTACGTCCTCGACGCGCAAGGACGGCCGCTTCCCGGCTGGCCGCGCACCGCGCCGCTCGGTGGTGACCCCTTCGGTACCGTCTTCGCCAGCGGCATCTGCATCGCCGACCTCGAGCGCGACGGCCAGCGCGAGATGGTGTTCTTGGAAAGCTCGGGGCGCTTGCACGCCATGCATACGGACGGCAGCGAACTGCCGGGCTTCCCGGTCGGCGGCATCCAGGCGCTGAGCGGCTCCGTGGTGCCCTCGCCGGCACTGGGAAATCTGCAAGGAGATGGGGCGCTGGAGATCGTCGTCGGTGGCAGCGACGGCCGCATCCACGTCTTCGACGCCCACGGCATCGCGCTCTTGCCGCAGCCGTTCTTCTCCGGTGCGGTGAGCGAGAGTTCGCCGCTCCTCGGTGACGTGGACGGGGACGGGGAGATCGAGATCCTCTTTGGCAACGAGAACGCCGTCCTGCACGCCTGGAATCTGGACGGTTCGGAGGTGGACGGTTTTCCCATCGCCCTCGGCGCCGAGCTGCGGGCGACGCCGACCCTGGAAGATGTGAACGGCGACGGCAACGCCGACCTGCTGGCGCAGAGCTGGGAGGGCAGGATCACGCTGTGGGATCTGGGGGTGCCCTGGGTCCCGTCTCGCTTCCCCTGGCCGACGCACCGCGGCAGCATCCACCGCACCGGCGAGTACGGCTTCGCCGTGCCGACGCCGCTTGCTCTCACCGATCTGCACGCCGTCTTCGAGGCCGGGCGCGGCGTGTGGCTGTCGTGGCGGGGTGGCACCGAGGTGGGCGAACGCCAGTGGCGCGTGCGCCGGGCCGGTCCGTTCGCTGCCGAGCCGGAGCGCGGGGAGGCGGAGTGGACGCAAGGCGCGGTGGTGGTGGCGACGCTGCGCGGCCACGGCGAGCTCCAGTGCCTCGATGCGAGCGCTGCTCCCGCGAGCTGGTACGGCTATTTGATCGAGGTGGAGGGGGAGGAGGGCTTCCGGATCGCGGCGGTGCTCACGCTCTTCACCGCCCCCGCTTCCGAGCTGCGACTGCACGCGGCCGTGCCGAACCCCTTCAATCCGAACACGCGCCTCGCCTTCGATGTACCCGCCCTCGCTGGCGCCACCGTCGCCGTGGCGGTACGACTGGACCTCATCGATGCCCGCGGCCGGGTGGTGGCGACGCCGGTGCGGGGCATGCTGCGTCCCGGGCCGCACGCGATCCAGTGGGATGGGCGGGATGCCTCCGGGCGCGAGGCTCCGAGCGGTGTTTACGTGGCGCGTCTCAGCGCCGCGGACCGCGTGGTGACGCGAAAGCTCACGCTGCTACGCTGAGCCGCTCGCTCCGCGCCGATCTTGCTCCTCGAGACGTTCGCCACCGTGCTCGCAGCCCTCACGGGTCTGCAAAAGCCAGGGTGCGTGCGTCATTTCTCGAACAGGGCGCTGATTTCCCGATAGGGTACGGCAGCTTCGGCAAAGGTGAAGGTGCCGCGTTCGCGCATTTCCCGGGCGGCGCGAAGAAAGGCCCCGAGAGCCGCGCGGGAGAGCGCGCTCCCCACGCTGACGCGTTTCACACCCAGCGCCGCCAGCTCCGCCAGGCTCAGCTGCACCCCTTGCAATCCCATCACCACGTTCACCGGGCGACCGACCGCACCGACGACGGCGGCGATGTCTTCCTTGCTCCGCAAGCCCGGCGCATAGAGGACATCCGCCCCTGCCTCCTGATAGGCCTGTAGTCGCCGGATGGTGTCGTCGAGGTCCGGTCGGCCGACGAGGTAGTTCTCCGCTCGGGCGGTCAGCGTGAAAGGGGAGGGAAGGGCGCGCGCCGCTTCCGCCGCTGCACGGATGCGCTCCACGGCAAGACCGTACTCATAGATCGGAGCGCTGGGGCGCTGGGTCGAATCCTCGATCGAGCCGCCGGCGAGACCGGTTGCCGCGGCGAGCCGCAGCGTTTCCGCCACCGTCTCTGGAGGGTCACCAAAGCCGTTCTCGAGGTCGGCGCTCACCGGCAAATCGGTGGCGGCGACGATCGCCGCCACGTGCGCCAGCATGCGTTCGCGACCGATGCTGTTGTCCCGCTGGCCGACGGAGAATGCGAAGCCTGCGCTCGTGGTCGCGAGCGCCTCGAAGCCGAGCCCGGCGAGGAGGCGCGCCGTGCCTGCGTCCCAAGGATTGGGGATGATGAAGGCTCCGTCGCGCTCGTGGAGAGCGCGAAAGGCTTTGCCCTTCTCCGCTTGCGTCCGCATGCGAGCCTCGCCCGGGGAGTCTACGCCTCGCGCCCGAGTGAGGGAAGGTGAGGCGCGCTGCCACACACTGCGGGGGAGAAAGCTCGTCAGCGTACACCGGCCTCGGCTACAATGGCTCCGGCGCGGCGTCACGTCGCGCCGGGCAATGCCTGAAGGTGGTGTTTGCGTGCGCTGGGCCTCGGCGGTGTCGACGCACAAAGATCTGGATGCAGCCCTCGCCGCTGTGGCGGCGTCGGTGCGTTCCGAGCTCGAGGAGCAGAGCCCCGATTTCGCCCTCGTTTTCGTTTCGCCCCACTTCGCCTCGGTGTACGAAGCGCTCCCGGCACGGCTCGCCGCACACCTGCCAGCGCGAACGCGGCTCGGCTGCTCCGCCGGCGGCGTCATCGGCGGCGGGCGGGAGCTGGAGCAGCAGCCGGCGCTGGCGCTCATCGCGGCCTCGCTCCCTGGGGTGACGCTGCACCCCGTCGCCCTCGAGGCGGAGGCGTTGCCCGACGCGGACGCTCCACCGCGGGCGTGGCACCAGGCGCTCGGCGTGGCGCCCCAGCCGGCCGCTCACTTCATTCTCCTCGCCGATCCGTTCACTTTCCCGGTCGAGCGTTTGCTCGCAGGTCTCGACTACGCCTACGCCGACGGCGCCAAGATCGGCGGACTCGCGAGCGGCGCTGACGGCCCGGGCGGCAACGTTCTCCTCCTCGGGGCGGAAGCGCGGCGCAGCGGCGCCGTGGGTGTCGCCCTCGCCGGCGACATCGCCGTGGACACCGTGGTGGCGCAAGGATGTCGACCGATCGGCCGCACCCTGCAGATCACCCGTTGCAACGAGCACATTCTCTTCGAGCTCGATGGCGTACCGGCGTTGCAGGTGTTGCAGGAAATCGCCGCCGTCGCGCCGGAGCGGGATCGCGAGCTCATGGGTCAAGCGCTCTTCCTCGGTCTCGCCATGGACGAGCTGGCGCCGACGCTCGGTGCGGGCGATTTCCTCATTCGCAACGTTCTCGGCATCGACCCGCGCCATGGTGCGCTCGCCATCGGCGCGCACCTGCGCCAAGGACAGAGCGTCCAATTCCATGTGCGGGACGCTCGCACCTCCGAGGACGACCTGCAACTGGTGCTGGAGCGCTTCGCTGGACGTCCCGAGGCGCAGGATGCGGTCGGGGCGTTGCTCTTCTCCTGTCTCGGACGGGGCATCCACCTCTACGGCGAGCCCGATCACGACAGCGCCGTCTTCCGCCGCCTCCTCGGCGGCTTGCCCCTCGGCGGTTTCTTCTGCAACGGTGAGATCGGCCCCGTGGGGGGCCGGACGCACGTCCACGGCTTCACCAGCTCCTTCGGCATCTTCCGTCCTGCCACGGGCAAAAGTGGGAGCAATAGGTAGCCCGCACACAGCGAGCCTCTCGCTGCGTCAGGAATCTCATCTCGCCTCCTGACGAATACTTAAATCGACACGTCGCAAACACTTGACGCTCACTGTCGGGAGCGCCGCGAATTCCCTTGACCCTCCCTCAGGTGTCTCCCTATAGTCCGCCGCGGGGATGAAAGAGGTGGAAATAGGGTTGGATCGGATCAAAGTGAGTGACCCTGGAGCATGGCCGAAACCGAGCGTCAGAGGTTCATCGGGACGCAGGTCCAAAGCATCGATCCCAAAGGGAGGCTCGTCCTCCCGGCTCGATTCGTCCGACTTCTGCCCGAGGGGCAGACCTCCATGGTCCTCACCGTCGGCACCGACCCCTGCCTTCTCCTCTACCCCCTAGACGAATGGAACCGGATGGCGGACGGGCTGCGGGCCCTGGCGAGAAACGAGGCCACGCGCAACGCCATCCGCTATCTCAGCGATTTCAGCACCGAGTTGGAGCTGGATGCTCATGGCCGGCTCACGGTGCCGCGGGAGTTCCTGAAGCTGGCCGGCATCCAACGCGAGATCTCGGTAGTCGGCCTGCTGGATCACATCGAGCTCTGGCCGCGTGAAGTTTACGAGCGGCGCGCCGAGGAACGGCGGCTGGTGGCGCGGCCGATTCTGGATGGTCTGCAGTGAGCGCGGGGGTGCCCGCGCTGTGGGGTGGAGGATGGCGGGTTCAGAGCGTGCGGGTCAACGGCTGCGCGTGTTGATCAGCATCCAGGGCCCTGTGGCGGTGGCGCATTGCGCGGGCACCCTCGATCGTCGCAGCGTGGACGAGTTGGCGACGCGACTGCGCCCCCTGCTCTTCGCCGGGGTGCGCGGGGTGGTGTGTGCGTTGGAGCGGGTGGAGCATGTGCACTTTCAGGCGCTGGAGCTCTTCGTGGAGCTGCACCGCCTGGTGCGTAGCGCCGGTGGTCACTTCGTACTCGCTGGTGCCACGCCCTACGTGCGGCAGATTCTGGATTTCGGCGGCGTCCCGGCGCAGGTGACGGTGAGCGCGAGCCGGGGCGAGGCAGTCGAGGCCCTGCAGGCGGAGTTGCCCCCCGCTGCGGCAGCGGCGAGGTCGAGCGTGCAGCCGTCGTTGCTCTGATGGCCGGTGAGCGGGGGCGGCCGGCGGAGTCCGGCGCCCGCGGCTCCACGGCGCACGTGCCGGTGCTGTGCGACGACGTGGTGGCCTTCGTCGCCCAGGGGCCAGGGGAGCAAGTTCTCGACGGGACCGTGGGCTACGGGGGTCACGCCGAGGCGATTCTGGCGGCGCTGCCGCAAGCGCGGCTCGTCGGCTTGGACGTGGATCCGGAGGCGTTGCAGGCGGCAGCGCAGCGTCTCCAGCGCTTCGGCGACCGGGTGCAGCTGCTGCACGGCAACTACGCAGGGATGGATGCATGTCTTGCAGAGCTCGGCATCGACACGGTGAGCGCCATCGTCCTGGACCTGGGCGTGTCGTCGGCGCAGATCGACACCGCGTCGCGGGGCTTCAGCTACCGGCAGCCGGGACCGCTCGACATGCGCATGGATCCGACCGCGGCGCGCACCGCGGCGGAGTTGCTGCACACGGCACCGATGGAGGAAATCGCCCGCGTCCTGCGGGAGTATGGAGAAGAGAGGTCGGCCCGGAGGATCGCCCGCGCCGTCGTGGAGGCCCGGCTCCGCGCGCCGCTCGTGACGACCACCGATCTGGCCGCCCTCGTTCGCTCGGGTTCCGGGCGCAAGCCAGTCTCGACTCTTGCGCGGGTTTTCCAGGGTGTGCGGGTGTGGGTGAATGGGGAACTGGAAAACTTACGTCAAGGTTTGGGGCGATCGCTCGGCGTGCTTGCGCCCGGTTCCATTCTCGCGGTCCTCAGCTATCACTCGCTGGAGGATCGCCTGGTGAAGCAGTTCTTCCGCCGGCAGGAGGAAGGCTGCATCTGTCCGCCCGACCTGCCGCGTTGCGGCTGTGGTTTCGTGCCGGGCTTCCGGGTGCTGACCCGACGGGCGGTGCGTCCCGGAACGGCTGAGGTGGCGAGGAATGTGCGGGCGCGCAGCGCGCGCTTGCGGGTGCTGCAACGCTTGCCCTGAAGGGGCGGCAACGATCGAGGCGAACGGGCCGCGTCACTGACGCGGCCCGTCGTGTCCGGGGGGATGCTCTCCATACGCGCGCGTCCATCACGGGGAAGGAGCCGCGCCCGTACGGTGCGGCAGCGGCTGCGGCGCTGGTTCGAGGACTTCGATCCGTGGACGCCGCGGCCGGGGGACTACATCCTCGGGGCGGCGGTCTTCCTGGGGCTGGCGCTCAGCTACGTCGGGGAGCGCGGTCACGCCGTGCAGCTCAACAAGCGCATCTACGCCCTGGAAGAACGCTCCAGCACCTTGCGCACCGAGGTCGAGGTCCTGGAGGCCGAAGTGACCCGGCTCGCCGACCGGCATCGCATCGTCACCTTGGCCCGCAAGATGGGGATGGCGGCGCCGGAGCCGGAGGCGCTGGAGTACATCTATTTCGTGGCTGACGGGACGCCGCCGCAAGAAGCTCGCTTCAGTGTGGAGAGCCCGGCGCGTTGACGGCGCGACGGTGAGCTCGCAGGTCCGGTGGTGGGGAGGGGAGAAGCGATGCCGCGCCGTCTGTGCCTGCTACGCATCGAGCAGATCGCCGCGGTCGTCCTCGGTCTCTTTCTCCTTCTCGGCCTCCGGCTGCTGGATCTGCAGGTGATCCGGCACGCTCACTTCCGCGCCCAACAGCTCCGCCAGGTCGACACGCGTCTCGAAGTGCCAGCGCGGCGGGGTCGCCTCCTGGACCGCCAGGGCCGGGTGCTCGCCTTCGACGTCGTGGCCTTCGACATCTCCGTGCTCTCCCGCCGGGTGCGGAGCCAGGATCTCGGTCTCATCGCCGAGGCCGCCGGCATGTCGAAGCGCGAACTGCGCGCCGTGTTGCGCCGCCCAGGCACCTTCCACACCGTGGGCCGCCAGGTGACGCTCTCCGCCGGCATGGCGCGCCAGCTCGCCAGCTTGCCCGGCGTTTGCCTCGAGCGCCGCACCTATCGCCAGTATCCCTTCGGCACCTTGGGGGCTCAGGTCCTCGGCTTCACCGACCAGGGCGGTCATGGCGCCGAAGGGGTCGAGAAGGCCTACGACGCCGTGCTTCGCGGCGTCCCTGGCGAGGTCGTCCAGCTGCGTGACGAAGAGGGCGAGACCATCGGCACCTTGTCGGCCCGGGATCCCGTCGACGGCGACGACCTCGTGCTCGCTCTCGACGTGGACTTGCAGCGCATCGCCGACGACGAGCTGCAGCGCGCCCTCGGCGAAACCGGCGCCCGCGGCGGCGCAGTGCTCCTGCTCGACCCCCACAGCGCCGACATCCTGGCTTGCGCCAGCGCCCCGATGCCGGCGCAGCGCGACGGCGTCTACACTCCGGCCACGTGGCGCAATCGCGCCGTCTACGATCTCTTCGAACCGGGCTCGACCCTCAAGCCGGTCACCGCCGTCGCCGGCTTGCGTCGCGGCCTGGTGCGACCCACCACGTACCTGTACGCCGAGCGCGGCGTGCACAGCTTCGGTCGCGCTGGACTCATCCGCGATTCCCATCCGGAGCAAGGCGACGGCTGGCTCACCTTCGCCCAAGCTTTCGCCCGTTCCAGCAACATCTGTTTCGCCAAGCTGGCGCGAGAGCTGCCAGGGCCGGAGCTCTACGATGAGCTGCGCGGCTTCGGTTTCGGCAGTCGCTCCGGAGTCGACCTGCCGGGAGAGCCGAATGGCTGGTTGTCGCTGCCGCGCGACTGGTCGGGACGCACGCGTCTGTGTCTCGGCTACGGACAGGAGATCTCGGTGACCGCGCTGCAGCTGGCGAACCTCTATGCTACGATCGCCAACGGCGGACGACTGCTCCGACCCCGCATGGCGCTGCGTGTCGTCCATGCCGCCGGTGGCGACGAGGCCTTCCCACCCCGGGAAGTACGGCGCGCTCTCGATCCGGAACTCGCCGCCACGCTGCGCGACCTGTGCACCCTCGTCGTCGCCGAGGGCACGGGTAAACGCGCCGGCCTGGAAGGCGTGGTGGTGGCGGGCAAGACCGGCACGGCGCAGAAGGCCGAAGCGGGACGTTACGTGGGGCGCTACGTGGCCAGCTTCGCCGGTTTCCTGCCGGCGGAAGCGCCGCGGCTCGTCGGTCTCGTCGTTCTCGACGAGCCCCGCGGCCAGAACCACTGGGGCGGCATCTCGGCGGCGGCGACTTTCCGCCGCATCATGGAGGGCGTGACGCGCAGCACGCGCTACCTCGAGCCACCGGCGGCGCGCATCACCGTCGTGCGCGCCGACGATCTGCACGCCGAGTCGTCGCGCCTCGCCACAGCGAGCGCGGTGCGACTGCCGGCGCGAGCGAAGGTGCGGCGCTGAGCGACCGCCCGCCGCAGCACGGGGACGGAAGCATGAAGCTGGCAGAGCTGCTGCGCGACCTCGTGGTGCAGCGCAGCTGGGGCGATCTGCAGGTGCGGATCGATTCGCTCGCCTCCGATTCGCGGGCGGTGCAGCCGGGCAGCTTGTTCGTCGCCGTGGCGGGAGGCAGCGCCGACGGTTTCGCCTACATCGGCGAGGCCGTGCGCCGCGGCGCCGTGGCGGTGGTGAGCGAACGAGATGCCTCGGCGCTGGCGCCCCGGGGAGCGCAGGTGGCGGACAGCCGCGGCGCGCTGGCGCAGCTGGCGGCGGCGTTCCATCGCCATCCCTCGCGGGCCCTCACCCTCGTCGGCGTCACTGGCACCAACGGCAAGACCAGCGTGGCGCACATGCTGCAGCACGTGCTGCAGCAACTCGACCCGCCGTGCGGTCTCGTCGGCACCGTCGGCTGGCGGCTCGGCGACGAACCCTACCGGCCGCTACGGCACACGACGCCGGATAGCCTGGAGTTGCAGGGGTTGCTGCGGGCGCTCTGCGAGCGCGGTGCCCGCGCGGCGGCGATCGAGGTGAGCTCCCACGCCATCGCGCAGCGGCGGGTCGAAGCGCTACATTTCCGTCTCGGCATCATGACCAACGTCACCCGCGACCATCAGGACTACCACGGCAGTCTCGAAGCGTATGCGGCGACGAAGACTTCCTGGATGCACGGGTTGCTGGCGGAGGCCGGCGCGCCCCGGGCGATCTACAACCTGGACGATGGGCTGACCGCAGCGGCGGCGGCGAGCCACCCGGGGGCGCACTTCAGCTTCGGGAGCCGCGCGCCGGCGGATCTGCGTCTCCTGCGCTCCACCTCCACCCTCGAGGGCAACCGCGTCGTCCTCGACTGGGGGAGCGGGCCGCGCGAGCTCTGGCTGCCGCTGCCCGGGGGATTCCAGGTGCAGAACGTGGCCGCTGCCTGCGCTGCTTGCCTCCTCCTCGGTCTCGACATGGAGCGCGTTCTGCCGGCGCTCGCCGCCATGCCTGCCGTGCCCGGACGTTTCGAGGTGCTGGCGCACCCGGGCGGACCGACGGTGGTGGTGGACTTCGCCCATACTCCCGAGGCTTTGGAACGCTTGCTCACCACCTGCCGCCCTCTGACACCAGGCCGGCTCGTCGTCGTCTTCGGCTGCGGCGGCGACCGCGATGCGGGCAAGCGCCCGCTCATGGCGGCGGTGGTGTCGCGATGGGCCGATTCCATGCTCCTCACCGCCGACAACCCGCGGCACGAAGACCCGGAGGCGATTCTGGACGCCATGCAAGCCGGCATCCCTGCCGGCTTCACCGCGTGGCAGCGTGTCACCGATCGGCGCGACGCCATCCGCCGCGCCATTGCCGGCGCCCGGCCGGGGGATCTGGTGGTGATCGCGGGCAAGGGACACGAGCGCGTGCAGATCATCGGCGAGCGGACCCAGCCCTTCGACGACCGAGCCGAGGCGAGGGTGGCTCTGGAAGAAAGCCGCGGAGGTGCGGCGTGCAACTGAAAGCTGCAGAAGTGCAGCAGGACCTGGCTAGCGCCCGCCAGCGCGGCGCGTCGCCGGATCTCGTCTTCACCGGCGTTGCCACCGACACGCGGCAGGCGATCGCAGGCACGCTCTTCTTCGCGCTGCGCGGCGAGCATTTCGACGGCCACGATTTCGTGCCGCAAGCGCTGGAGGGCGGCGCCCGCGGCGTGGTGGTGGGGCTCGACACCTGGGAGCGCTGGCAAGAATTGCCTGAGGCATGCTTTGGCGTCGACGACCCGCTCCGCGCCCTGCAAGCGCTCGCCCGCGCCTCGCTGCGGCGCTGGCCGCTCCGCGTCGTCGCCATCACTGGCTCGAACGGCAAGACGACGACGAAGGATCTGACTGCGGCGGCGCTCGGCAGCGCCGGCTCGGTGTACGCCACCCGGGGCAACCTGAACAACCACATCGGCGTGCCCCTCACGGTGCTGGCCCGCCGGGGGGACGAGAAGTTCCTCGTCGCCGAGATCGGCGCCAGCGACTTCGGAGAAATCGAAATTCTGTCGCGACTCCTGAAGCCTGATGCCGCGGTGGTCACCAACATCGGCCACGCTCATCTGGAGCGCTTCGGCTCCTTGCAGGGAGTGTTGCGCGCCAAGTCGGAGATCTTCGCCGGCCTCCGTCCGGGCGGCTTGGCGGTGCTCCATGCCGATGATCCCTTCCTGCCGGAGCTGCGCCGCGCCGCCGCGGGCGCGCGCCAGGTGACCTTCGGGTTCGCCGCCGACGCCGATTACCGCGTCGAGGCCGCGCGCCCCGACGGCCCGGGGTACCAGCAGCTGCTCCTCTGCGGCACCGCGCTCCGGCTGGCGCGCCCGGGTCGCGGCAACGCCGGCAATGCCGCGGCCGCCTTGGCCGTGGCGTGCGAGCTCGGCGCCGTTCCCAGCGCCGCAGCGGCAGCGATGGAGGCTTGCGTCTTCACCAAGCAACGGTCGAGCTGGACGCGTCTGGGGGAAGTCTGGGTCCTGGACGATTCGTACAACGCCAATCCGGATTCCATGGCGCAGGCGCTGGAGGTTCTTTCCGGCCACGACGGTCGGCGCATCGTCTGCCTCGGCGACATGCGCGAGCTCGGTAGCGCCAGCGCGGCGCTGCACGCAGCCCTCGGACGCAGCGTGGCCCGGGCCGGCGTCGACCTCTTCCTCGCCACCGGCGAGGAGATGCGGCATGCGGTGGAGGCGGCGGTGCAGGAAGGTCTCGGCGCCGCGGCGCGCCATCACGCCCGCTTCGAGGCGCTGCTGGAGGATCTGCGCCAGAACCTGCGGGCCGGCGACGCGGTGCTGGTCAAGGGTTCGCGCGCCGCCGGCATGGAACGGGTGGTCGAGGCTCTCCGGGTGGGGGTGGCGTAGTGCTCTATTGGTTGCTCTATCCGTTCCACGATCAGTTCGTGCCTTTCAACGTGCTCCGCTACATCACCTTCCGTTCGGCCTACGCGATGGTGACGGCGCTGGTGATCAGCTTCCTCCTCGGCCCCTGGGTGATGCGCAAGCTGCGGGCGCTGCAGGGCCGGGCGAAGGTGCGCGAGGACACCCCGGTGACCCATCAGATGAAGGTCGGGACGCCGAGCATGGGCGGGCTGCTCATCCTGGGCAGCATCATGGTGCCCGTCCTCTTGTGGGGGGATCTGGGCAACCGCTACGTGCTCCTCGTCCTCTTCACCACCCTCGGCATGGGGCTCATCGGTTTTCTCGACGACTATTTGAAGCTCGTGCGCAAGCGCGGTCTGATGGCGCGTACCAAGTTCGCCTGCCAGCTGCTCGTGGGGCTCGTGGTCGGTGCGGCCCTCTACTTCCAGCCCCTGCAACCCGAGGTGGCCGGCCTCACCTCGCTGCCCTTCCTCAAGAACGTGAACCCCAATCTCGGCGTCTTCTATGTCGTCTTCGTCGCCTTCGTGATCGCCGGGGCCTCGAACGCCGTGAACCTGGCCGACGGCCTCGACGGTCTGGCCATCGGCTTGTGCGCTCTCGCTTTCCTCGCCTTCGCTGCCCTGGCCTACGTGAGCGGCCACCGCACCTTCGCCGATTACCTGAACATCCTGTACCTGCGCGGCAGCGGCGAGATCACCGTGTTCTGCATGGCCGCCGTCGGGGCGGCGCTCGGCTTCCTCTGGTACAACACCCACCCGGCGGAGATGTTCATGGGGGACACGGGCTCTCTCGCCCTCGGCGGCGCCCTCGGCGCCGTGGCGGTGCTGGTGAAGAAGGAATTCCTCCTCATCGTGATCGGCGGCGTCCTGGTTGCCGAAGCACTTTCCGTCATGATCCAGGTTTCGAGCTATCGCTGGCGGCGCAAACGCGTCTTCCGCATGGCCCCGCTGCACCATCACTTCGAGCTGCTGGGCTGGCCGGAAACCAAGATCGTCGTGCGCTTCTGGATCATCGCCGCACTCCTGGTCATGCTCTCCCTTTCCACCATCAAGCTGCAGTAGGGGGGTCCATGCAGGCGGCGGCACCGAAGCCGGCTCCCCTCGAGCTGCAGGGACGCCGCGTTGTGGTCCTCGGTCTGGCGCGCAGCGGCCAGGCCGCCGCCGAACTGCTGCACGCCCACGGCGCACGCGTCGTGGGTGTCGACGAAGGCGGCGAAGCGCCGGCTCTCTTTCGCGGACCCTGGGCGGCAAAGTTCCTGGCCGAGGGACATGCCGCCGCCCGCACCGCCGTCCTCGATGCTGCTTCTCTCCTGGTGCTCTCTCCCGGCATACCCACGACGCACGCTCTGGTGCGCGCCGCGCGCGAACGTCGGCTGCCGATCCTGGCCGAGATCGAGCTGGCGTACCGGCTCTGCGCCGCACCCGTGATTGCAGTGACCGGCAGCAAGGGCAAGTCCACCACGACGGCTCTGGTCGGGAGTCTGCTCGCCGCCGCGGGAGTGGAGCACGTCGTGGCCGGCAACATCGGCTTGCCCTTCAGCGCCGTGGTCGGCTCGTTGCCCTCGCGCGCCTGGGCGGTGCTGGAGATCTCCAGCTTCCAGCTCGAAACCGTCGACCTCTTCCATGCGCGGGCGGCGGTGCTCCTCGCCATCACTCCGGATCACCTGGACCGTTACGCGAGCATGGAGGAGTACGCCGCCGCCAAGGCGCGCATCACCCGGCACCAGACCGCGGCGGACCTCCTGGTGGTAGATCCCGAAGATCCCTGGAGCGCCGGCGTCGGGCGGAGCGCCGCGGCGCGCGTGGTCGGTTTCGGCCGGCTCTGGGAAGGGCGCGGGGTGGAGAGGGACGGCGACGCTCTCGTCTGGCGGCAAGGGGCGGAGCGGGAAGAGCTGGCAGCGGTGGCCGACGTGCCGCTCCTCGGTGAGCACAACGTGCGCAACGCCATGGCGGCGCTGGCGGTGGTGCGCGGTCTTGGGCTGTGGAATGCCGCGACCCGCCAGGGCCTGCGCCAGTTCGCCGGGCTCGAGTACCGGATGCAACCCTGCGGCGAGATCGGCGGCATCCGCATCGTCAACGATGCCAAATCCACCACGGTGGAATCGGTGCGCGCCGCAG
>Ga0075418_10001780_pt1 | contig 24516 bp, 25 predicted proteins | sample SoiMetdeltSBSDD2_FD_81776 | JGI IMG/M metagenome (GOLD analysis project Ga0075418, IMG submission 81776) | Bulk soil microbial communities from a Populus tree surrounding site in Tennessee, USA - Soil MetaG P. deltoides SBSDD2 | ecosystem: Environmental > Terrestrial > Soil > Tree plantation...
AGGTGATCGGTGACGGCGAGTACGCCCAGTGCGACGAGGGTCAGGGATCGCAGCACGCAGTCGGCGATCAGCAGCGTCCGTGGCGGTATCCGTACCCGGCCCAGCCCGATGAACAACGCGAGGACGGTGGACAGCACGAACGGCGCCGCCTCGACCAGCCCGATCGCGATCGCCTTCGGCACATCGCCGTGGATCGAGAGCGTCTGCACCGGCATCGCGACGATGAGCATGCCGGTGCCGACGTTGGACAGGAGGTCGCCGATGAGGAGGCCCGCGACATGCCGGTCGCGCAGCACCTCTCGGTAGGACTGGTTCGCCTCCATGGCCGGTCAGGCTAGTTGTGGCTCCGTGACCGGTGCTTCTCGTTTCCTGACCGGTCGGGTCACCTGTTTCGCGATGCAGGCCGGCATGCCCGCTGTGTTGGGTGCGCCGTCGCGACGGTACGTGCTGGGCGGCACTCCGACGAGCTCGGTGAAGCGCGTACTGAACGTGCCGAGCGATGCGCAGCCGACCTCGAAGCACACCTCGGTGACGCTGAGGTCGCCGCGACGCAGCAACGCCATCGCCCGCTCGATGCGTCGTGTCATCAGATAGGAGTACGGCGACTCGCCGTAGGCCTGGCGGAACTGGCGGCTGAGATGCCCGGCCGACATGTTCACCCCGCGGGCGAGCGCCTCGACATCCAGCGGCTGGGCGTACTCCCGGTCGATCCGGTCGCGAACCCGGCGCAGCAGCGCCAGGTCACGCAGGCGCTGCGTCTCGACGGGTCGGCCGGTCACATCCGAGATCGTACGTCGTGCGGGCGATGGCGTTGCGCCGTCGACGGATCTTGAGGGATTCGGGCTGCCATGGCTACCTCAATCCCTCAAGATTCGTGGCCCACCGTTACGTGCCGGGCTCCCAGGTCTGGACGATCTGGTGCCGGCTGCCGTCGACGACGACTCGCGCGGTCGCGCCGTTGAGCAGCGGGAGATGGGGTGGGACGTGACCGATCTCGACGTCGAACACGATCGGGCAGCCGAGTCCGCCCAACGCGTCGAGGACCGCCCCGTCCTGGGTCAGGCCGCGGTCGTCGGTCGAGTCCGGCGCGTTCGTACGTCCGATCAGAATCGCGACCGCGTGGTCGAACCAGCCCGCATAGCGCAGCGTGTGGAGGTAGCGACAGATGCTGAATGCCTCGGCTTCGGCTGCCTCGAGGTAGACCACGAGGTCGCCACGCTCCTCGCCGAACGCGCGGACATCTCCGTACGGCGGTCCGGCGATCCCGGCCATCAGCTCGGTACATCCGCCGATCAGGGTGCCTGTGACATCGAGCGAGCTCGCCCCGTGCAGGCGCCAGTACCCCTCCCCGGCATCGCGCCACTGCGTGGCATCCGCGACCTCGAGCGAATGCCAGGACACGATGCGCCCGCTGTCGGTCTGCTCGACGGTGCCGTTCGAGCTGGCGACGTCGGTCCAGTGCGCGAGTCCCTCGGGCACCGCATACGGGGTGTCGGCGAGATTGTCGCCGTGCAGCGTGGGCAGGCCCGCGAGCAGGGTCAGCGGGACCATCCAGGTGGAGGAGTCCGAGTAGCCGACGACCCAGGTCGGGTCGGCCCTGGCGATTGACTCGTAGTCGAGCTGATCCAGCAGGTCCAAGGCGGTGCCGGCGCCACCCCATGGGGGCACGACCGCGCGGATCGACGGGTCGGTGAGCATCGCCGTCAGCTCCGCCGCGCGCTGCTCCTTCGGCGCCGAGACCCATCGATCGGCGCCCATGCACTCGCCGACGACGACGTCGTACCCGCGCTTGCGCAGCCACTCGCTGCAGAAGTCGATCCGTGGTTGGGCCCGGGGCGCGACACCGGCCGACGGCGCGGTGACGCCGATTCGATCGCCGGGCTGCAACGGCTTGGGGAAGTGCAACGGCATTGTTCGATCCCATCAGCGCGTACCTCTGCGGGCAACTCCGATTCGAGGCACATCCGTCACGCCAGTACCGCCGGTGCCACGGACGACCACCGGGCCCGACTCGGGTCGTCGCTTCGCGGCACAGCCGTGACTGGTGTGACGCCTGAGACTGTGCGGCGCCTCCAGACCCGGTCGCCGACGAATCTTGAGGGATTCGGGCTGCCATCGCTACCCCTAGCCCTCAAGATTCGTGGGAGCCGCGCGGCGATTTGACCTGTGCCGACGACACCGCAGACTGGACGAATGCTTCACCGTCACCCGTTCCTGAGCGTGGTCACCGGCGCGTACCTCGTGTTCGTCGCCTGGCTCACGCTCACGCCGCAGCCGATCGGCCCCGACCAGGAGAGGTTCATCCTGCGCGTGCTCGACGAGCTGCACCAGCGCGGGTACGCGGAGTCTCTCGACTACAACCGGCTGGAGTTCCTGGCGAACATCGCGCTCTTCGTGCCGGTCGGCATGTTCCTGCTGCTCCTGTTCGGCGCCGGCGGGTGGTGGCTGGCGGCGATCTGCTCGTTCGCCATGACCTTCGCGATCGAGACCGCCCAGCTGGGGATCCCGGGCCGGGTGTCGGACGGCCGGGACCTGCTGGCCAACTCGATCGGAGCCCTGATCGGCATCGCGATCGCCCTGATTCTGACCCTGCCCGCCACGCTCCGAAGACGAGAACACAAGCGGTACGAACGCGAACGCGCACGAGCGATGTCGATGCGCTGACCGCGGCCGAGCCGTCAGCCGGATCGGCGGACCCGGTAGCGCAGATGGGTGGCGTCGCGTCCCTCGAGCCGCCGGGTCGGTTCGAGTTCGATGTGCTCCGGTCCGAGGTGGTCGAAGAGCCGCCGACCGCCGCCGAGCAGCACGGGCACGAGGTGGATCTCCAACTCGTCGAGCTGGCCCGCTCGCAGCAGTGACTGGGCAGCGCCGGCACCGTGCACCATGACGGCCCGATCGCCGGCTGCCGCGCGAGCCCGGGTGGCGCAGTCGGCCACGTCGGTGCAGAACATCGCACTCCCTGGCGGCTCGTCGCCGTCGGGGTGATGGGTCAGCACGAGGATCGGCACGCCGTCATGGTGGTCGCCGCCCCAGCGCTTGGCGAGCTCGAAGGTGCGCCGCCCGGAGATCACGGCGCCGGTCGACAGGGCCTCGCGATAGACCTGGCCGTTGACGTCGGGTCCGTTCCGGTCGTCGAGCCAGTTGAACAGCCGCCCGCCGTCGCGGCCCAGCTCCTGGCCCTCCCGGTCTTCGGGTCCGGCGATATACCCGTCGAGTGACATCGACATGTAGAGCCGGATCGGACCGCTCATCAGCGGCGCTCCTGGTTGGGCAGATGCAGCGACATGAGTTCTCCAGACCTCGGGGCGGGTTCCCGAGACTACGTACGTCGGGTCGGTGCGGCTTGAACGAATCGAGCAGCCTCCTGACGCAGCGGCGGCCGGCTGCGCGTGGCGAGGAACGGCCGGTAGGACGCGGCGTGATCGTGGCCGCAGCCGCACTGGTCCATGCTGCCGCCGAGGAGGGTCCGTGGACTGAGGCCGGTCAGTCGCAGGCACTCGCGACTGAGATGGGCCTGGTCGGCGTACCCGACGTCGACTGCCAGGCCGGCCAGTCCGTCGGCGCCACGCCGTCCGCTCGGTGTCGCGCCGGCCTGGGCCAGGGCGAGGAAGCCCTGGAACCGCAGGGTCCGTTGCAAGGTCTTCGGGCCAACGCCGACCGTGTGGAGACACCGGCGCCGCAGCTGGCTGGTCGAGATCGCCAGCCGGTCGGCCAGGCGGCCGATCTCCACCGGCTGCCACGGCATCAAAAGCTGGGCCGCCTCCCGCACCAGCGGATCGACTCCGGCACTGCGGAACATCCGAAGCAGCTGACCCTGGACGAGATCGAGGGCCGTCTCGGGCCCGGCCGCACCGGCGATCGCCTCCGCCAGCCGGCCTGCCGAATCGCCCCAGAGCTCCTCGAGGTCCAGCCGCTCGTCCACGAGGTCGTCGAGGACCGTCGGCAGCGGCGGCGCCATCCCCGGCAGGAAGCGCACGCCCACGAGAGTCGTCCGCGGCGCGATGACCTCGACGTTGGGACCGGTCAGCGGCCCGACCAACTGCGGTCGGCCACCGATCGGGAAGTGCAGCTCGACTCCGCCGGTGGGCAGATGCCGCTGGACGTACGCCGTCTCGCCCGTGCGCTGGATCCAGACCGTACGCACCGCGCTCGCCAACTCTGGCCAGGGCGCCCGCTCGACGTAGGACTCGGCCACACCGGCAGGCTAACCCGCCGTTCCGACCCTCAGCCGACGATGTCGTCCGGCTGGGCCGGAGCCTCGAGCCGCTCGGCGATTTCGCTGATCGTGCGCGCCAGCCGGATGTCCCGGCGGGTGACTCCCCCGACGTCGTGGCTCACCAGCGTGACGTCGACATGGGCGTAGCGCAGGTCGAGATCGGGATGGTGGTCGACGCGTTCGGCCTCGGCGCCGATCTGGTCGACGAGGGTCAGGCCGCGGGCGAACGACCCGGTGGCGAATCGGGTGCTGACCTTGCCCGCCCGATAGCGCCAGTCGCCGAGCGCCTCGGCCGCGATCTGTGACGGGGTGAGGAGCTCACGGTCCGCTGCCGGTATCCGGGACATCTGCTTACGGTGCCACGGCCGGCGTCATGGTGAGAATCGACATCCTGGGGGTCATCGCCCCCGCAATGTCGATTCTCGGGTGTCCGCGGTCGCGGCCGTGGCGTCTGGCACCTGTCGCCGGGGAAGCACCACGAGCCCGACGACGCCGGTCACCACGGCGGTGACAGCCGCGACCGTGAAGCCGCGCTGGATGCCAGACAGGCTACTGCCGGTGATCCCGGCGGCCGCCACGCTGGAGCTGACCGCTGCCCCGATGGACGCGCCGAACTCGTGGAATGTGCTGACGATGCCGGAGGCGAGACCGGCCTCCTCCGGGGCGACCTGACCCAATGCGGTCGCGGACGCGACGACGAAGATGACGCCGAGCCCGGCACCGGCGATGGAGACGCCGACAACCACCGCGGTCGGATCGGACGCGGTCGCCGGTGCCGCCAGTCCGGCGGCCACGACGAGCAGTCCGACGAACGCCAGCGCCCGCGGCCCGGTGCGACCGATCACCCGACCGGCGATGCTGGCGCCGATCATCGTGGCCGCCGCGACCGGGAGGAACAGCAGTCCGGTCCGCAGCGGTCCGTAGCCCTCGTGGTGCTGCAGGTAGAACGATCCGAGGAAAAACACCGCGATCATCAGGGCGGTCGCGACCAGGATCATGAGGGTTCCGGAGGCGACCGGGCGGCGCAGCAGGAGCCCAACGTTCATCAGCGGGGTATGAGTGGTTCGCAGCCACGCGAAGAAGCCCGCGTACAAAGCAGCCGCCACGACGAGCAGCGACACGGTCCGTGCGGACAGCCAGCCGTGGTCGCCGGCGCCGATGAGGGCGTAGATCATCGTGCCGGTCGCGGCGATGACGAGTACGGCACCCGGGATGTCGAGTCGCTGGCCGCCGTACGCCGCGACCCGGCGCGGCAGCATCACGGTCAGGGTGGCGATGACCGCGGCGCCGATCGGCACGTTGACGTAGAAGATCCACGACCAGCCGGGCCCGGCGGTCAGGAGTCCGCCGAGGAGTACGCCGAGTGCCGCTCCCCCGCCACCGAGCGCCGACCAGATGCCCAGCGCCTTGTTGCGCTCCTCCCCCTCGAAGGTCGTCACGACCAGGGACAGCGCCGCCGGCGACAGCATCGCGGCGCCGACGCCTTGGGCGATCCGGCCGCCGAGGAGCAGGCCGGCCGAGTCGGCGAGTCCGGCAACAAGCGAGGCGGCGGTGAAGACGGCCAGCCCGGTGAGCACCACGCGGCGGGCGCCCACCAGGTCGACGATCCGGCCACCGAGCAGCAGCAGCCCGCCGAAGGCCAGCGTGTAGCCGCTGACCACCCAGGTCAGGGCCTCCCGCCCGAGGCCCAGGTCCGCCCCGATGTTCGGCAGCGCGATCGCCACCACGGTGACGTCCAGGATCAGCATCAGTTGTGCGATCCCCAGCACTCCGAGCAGCCACCATCTGCGGCGCTGGAGGCCGGTCGGCTCTGTCGTCGAGATCTGCTCGGTCATGGTTCGCTCCGTCTCGGTCAGTTGTAACTCGAACAGTTGTGTTCGGGTTGCAACCGCTAGACTAACTCAAACATTCCTGTACGAGTTAGAGCGGGACGATGACCGAGACGATCGCATCCGGACGCCGGGCCGATGCCCGACGCAACATCGCGAAGATCCTCGACGCCGCGGTGGAGCGACTCAGCGAGGACCCGGCGGCCAGCGTCGGCTCGGTCGCCGAGACAGCCGGCGTCGGCCGGGTGACCCTGTACGGCCACTTCCCCTCCCGGGACGCACTGGTCGAGGCCGCCGTACGCCATGCGATCGATCGCGGCGAGGAGCGGCTGGCCGACGTCGACCTGTCCGGCGAGCCGCGGGCCGCGATGGAGCGGCTGATCCAGGCGAGCTGGGAGCTGGTCGCGCAGTTTCGCAACGTCCTCATCGCCGCCCAGGACGCGCTGTCACCCGCCCGTATCCGGGAGCTGCACGCCAAGCCCGGCGCCCGGGCCGCCGAGCTCATCGAGCGGGGTCAGGAGGCGGGCGTCTTCCGGTCCGACCTGCCCGTGACCTGGCTGGTCGGCGTGCTGCACAACGTGATCCACGGCGCCGCCGACGAGATCAACGCCGGACGGCTGACCGCGAGCGACGCCCCTCGGACCATCTCCGCCACGGTCCTGGCCGCCTACACGCCACCCGGGAGCCGTACTCCGAAGGGCTGACAGCGCGCCGAATTCGGTCGATCCGGCGTGGGCGGAGATGCCACGATGCGTCGGTGCGCATGCATACCGATCAGATCGACGTCACGGTCGAGACGGTCGCCCGCATCCTTGCCGACCAACGTCCCGAGTGGCGGCACCTCCCGCTGCGGGCGGTTGCCTCGCACGGCACGGTGAACGCGCTGTTCCGGCTCGGCAACGACATCGTCCTGCGGTTCGCGCTGCAGCCGAGCCGGTCCGAGGAGTTCCGGGCCGAGCTCCTCACCGAGCAGGAGCATGCTCGCCGGATCGCGGCACACGTGCCGTTCGAGGTGCCCGAACCACTGGCGCTGGGCGATCCGAGCGACGCGTACCCGGGGCCGTGGACGGCGTACCGCTGGATCCCGGGCGACATCGCCGGACCTGACACGGTCGACGACTACGACGCCCTGGCACGAGACCTCGCGGCGATCGTCCAGGCCCTCCATGCGATCGACACCGAAGGCCTGCAATGGAGCGGCTCGGGCCGAGGCGGTCCGCTGCAGCCGTACGACGAGGACGTCCGCCAGGTGCTCGCCGCCAACACGCATCTGGTCGACTCGGAGCGACTCGAGCGGTTGTGGACCCGGTGCCTCGCCGCGCCGCATGCCGACGCCGACGTGTGGGTCCACACCGACCTGATGCCGGGCAATCTGCTCGTACGCGAGGGGCGGCTGGTCGCGGTGATCGATCTCGAGGGCGTCCGGATCGGCGACCCGGCGGTGGATCTGATGCCGGCCTGGAACCTGCTGCCGGCGCAATCGCGCGAGGTCTATCGCTGGGAGCTCGGACTCGGCAAGGCCGCCTGGGTGCGTGGCCGGGCGTGGGCGTTCATCCAGGCGATCCTCGCGCTCCCCTACTACGTCGACACCAATCCGGTGATGGCGGAGACCGCCCGCTTCACCATCGACGCACTGCTCGACGAGAGCGGCGTGTGAGGTCGGTCAGGCCGATCCGTCTGTGGGGTGCTGCCTGCGGAGCTGCTCCTCCAGCAGCTCGGGCAGGATCGCCGGCGCATGGATGACCAGGTCCTCGGGCTCGATGTCGACGAGCAGCCCGTAACTCGACAGCTCCAGGTCCGAGCCGGTGACCCGGTAGCGCCGGTCGTCGATGACCCGGGCCTCCCCGACCAGGAGCTCACCGGCCCGCAGCTCGGCACCGGCCAGATGCAGCGCTCCGTACGGCCGGCCGCGGAAGGTGCGCGGCACCGTCGTCGCATACGACTCCGAGGTGCCCTTGGCGACCATCGAGCGGAGCACGGCGCCGCTGACCGTGGCCGTCGCCGCGTTGCCGGGTGACGACGTCGCAGCCCACAGATCGCCACGGGTCACTGTGCCCTCGGGCAGACCCGCCGTGCAGTGACCCGCGATCGCCATGCCGACATCGCCCGGGTAGGCCGACAGCAGTGCCCTCGCGAGCAGCCGCGCGACCGCACTGTCGTAGAGCTCCTGCCATCCGACCGCCTCGGGCAGCCCGGCCACCGGCTCGTCCAGCCAGACCTGCAGGTCCCGCTCACAGACCGCCAGCTCGTCGAGCACGCGCTGGTCGGCCGGCCACTCGTCTCCGACGACCTCATGGCGCACGTCGACGACATCGACTGCGTCGGCGGTCACCTCGATCGTGACCCGGCCGAGCCGCTCGCCGAAGCAGCCGGCCTGGACGATCGGAATGCCCTGGGTGCGGTCGCCCTCGTCGAGCACGTCGTGGCTGTGACCGCCCACGATCAGGTCCACCTTGCCGCGCAGCGCCCACGACACGGACCGGTCGGCGTTGAGTCCGCAGTGGCTCAACAGCACGACCACGTCGGCGCCCTGGCGGCGAAGGTGCTGGGCCTCCGCGCGTACGGCACTGACCCGGCCCCGCTCGGACAGGCCGAAGACGTCGTACTGCGGGTAGTAGTCGGTCGCCCCGATCAAGCCGACCGTCAGGTCACCGGCCGGGATCAGCCGGGACCGGGTCGTGCCGCGCGGCGGCCGACCGTCGAGGTCGACGTCGCAGATCAGCGGCTCTGAGCCGAGACCGGCCGCGTAGTCGGGCAGGACGACCGTGCCGTAGCGCAGCAGACCGCCGTTGCCGACGACCGCGGCGTCGACGCCGGCCGCGCCGAGCATCCGCCAGCCGGCGACGCCCTTGCTGAGCGCGGAGAGCCGTACGCTCCCCTCCTCGATGTCACCGGCGTCGAGCAGCAGCACCGGATGCCGCGCGTCCTGCCGAATCGCCCGGGCCCGGGCGCTGAGCCGCGCCAGCCCAGACCAGCAGCCGTGAACGTCGTTCCAGTGCAGGATCTCCAGGGTCGCCACGGACGTCATGATCGCAGCCGAGCCATACGCTGGGAGTACGGCACGGTGCCACGGCTCCGCTGCCCTGGGCCTAGGCTCTGAGCGCGGGATCGGCACGACCATCGGAGGATGCGTGGCCAGACGGGAGATCGTCGAGTACGTCTCCGACCTGTCCGGAGACACCATCGAGGGCGACAGCCAGCCGACGCTGCGCTTCGCGCTCGACGGGGACGACTACGAGATCGACCTCACCGGCTCCGAGCAGGCCGCGTTGCGAGCCGCGCTGCAGGAGTACATCGCGGTCGCCCAGCCGATGACGCAGTCCGGCCGGCCGGTCACCCGGACCAGAGTGGCCGCGACGACGGCCACGATCCGGGCCTGGGCAGCGGCCAACGGCCACAAGGTGCCGCCCCGCGGCGCGATTCCCCGCGCGGTCCGAGACGCCTACGACACGGCCAATCCCTGACAGGTGCCGATCCTGGCGACATCTGACCCCACGTTGGGACTAGCGCGCAGATGCCGGGCGTGATTGGGTCTGTCCTGGAGTCGGCTCTGGGAGGGGTCTCATGCGCAGAATTTCCAGGCTCGCCGTCGTCTTGGCAGGTGTCGTCAGCGTCGCGTTGATCGCGCCGGCGTCGCCCACCACCGGGGCTGTCTCGGACCCGGCCAAGCAGGCCAGTGCGCCGCGACATGTCGCCTACCACGCCTACGACTCGAAGGCCGATTTCTCGACCGGCAGCTTCGACGGCACGACGGCGACCGCGAACGGGCTGCGGATCACGAACCCGGTCGGGCAGCTCAACTACACCGACCCGTTCGGCGACGGCTCGGCGAAGACCTACGACTACGGCACCTGGACCTCGCCGGTCGTCACGCCGGGCTTCAACTACACCGAGCTGATCTCGTCGTGGAACGCCTCGACGCCAGGCGACTCGTGGATCGAGGTCAGCGTGCGCGGCACGGCAGAGACCGGCGCCACGTCCAAGTGGTACGTCCTCGGCCGCTGGACGGCGAACGACGACAAGCTGCACCGAACCTCGCTGTCCGGCCAGCGCGACGAGCTCGCCACGGTGCTCATCGACACGCTGGCGACGGTCAACGACCACACCTTCTCCGACTACCAGCTGCGCTTGAACCTCTACCGGCTGGCCGGCACGACCGACACCCCGACGGTCCGCACGCTCGGTGCGATGGCGTCGAGCCTGCCGGACGACAAGAAGGTCCCGGCGAGCCCGCTGGGTGGCGCCGAAGGCATCGTGCTCAACGTGCCGACCTACTCCCAGGAGAAGCACATCGGCGAGTACCCGCAGTGGGACAACGGCGGCGAGGCCTGGTGCAGCCCGACCTCGACGTCGATGGTGATGGACTACTGGGGCGCCGGCCCTGACTCGTCGGGCTACCCGACCGGTCACGGCTGGGTCGACCCGGCGTACTCCGACCCGCAAGTCGACCACGCGGCGCGGCAGACCTTCGACTACAACTACGACGGCGCCGGCAACTGGCCGTTCAACGCCGCGTACGCCGCCACGGGCGGGCTCGAGGGGTTCGTGACCCGGCTGCGCTCGCTGACCGAGGCCGAGCAGTTCATCAAGGCCGGCATTCCGCTGGTCGCGTCGGTGTCGTTCAAGAAGGGCCAGCTCACCGGCGCCGGCTACGGCACCAACGGCCACCTGATGGTGATCGTCGGCTTCGACGAGGACGGCAACGTGGTCGTCAACGACCCGGCGTCGCACCTGATCCCGTCGAACGACCAGGTCCGGACGACCTACGACCGCGAGCAGTTCGAGAACACCTGGGTCCCCCACTCGGGCGGCGTCGTCTACGTCATCCACCCGGCCTCGGTGCCGCTGCCGCCATCTCCTGCGGAGGCCAACTGGTGAGCGGAAGCGGGCCATTGCAACAGTGACGTAGCCGGGCGTACAACCATTGAATGGACAACAAACGTATGCCCGCTACGTCCAAAACGTCCACTTCCCGGCGCGCCTTCCTCGCCGGTTCAGCCGCCTCGGTCAGCGCCGGGGTGGTCGGCGGGGGGTGGTTGATGTCGCCCGCTGCGGCTGGTCCGCTGGACAACAGTGACAACTGGCCGGACGGCCCGGGCGCCCCCAACCGACTCCAAGTGCCCGACAACGAACTGCGCGGAATCCTGGCCGCGATCGACCCAGGCCGAATCCAGGAGAACATCCTCAAGCTGGTGTCCTTCGGCACCCGCCACACGCTGTCGTCGCAGGACGATCCGGAGCGTGGGATCGGCGCCGCCCGGGACTGGATCTACGACACGCTGGTGGAGTACGCCGCCCCGTCCAGCGGACGGATGACGGTGGAGAAGCAGTCGTACCTCCAGCCGCCCGGCGTCCGGATCCCGACCCCCACGGTGATCACGAACGTCATCGCGACGTTGCATGGATCGAGCCAGCCGAACCGGACCTATGTGATCTCCGGCCACTACGACTCCCGGGTCACCGACGTCATGAACTTCGTCGACGACGCTCCCGGCGCCGACGACGACGCGTCGGGTGTGGCCGTGTCGATGGAGATCGCGCGCGTGCTGGCCCAGCACGAGCCCGAGGCCACCATCGTGCTGGCGGCAGTGGCCGGTGAGGAGCAGAACCTCTACGGCTCCACCCACATGGCGCAGACCTATCTCGAGGCCGGCACCGACATCCAAGGCATGTTCACCAACGACATCGTCGGCAGCTCGACCGCCGATGACGGCGAGCGCGATCCCCACAGCATCCGCTTGTTCGCCGAGGGCGTGCCCACCAACGAGACACCGGCCCAGGCCAACACCCGGCGCGCGGTCGGCGGCGAGAACGACTCACCGGCCCGGCAACTGGCCAGATTCGTGACCGAGGTCGCCGACAACCAGCAGACCGGGATGAACGTCCGGGTCATCTATCGACGTGACCGCTACCTGCGCGGCGGCGACCAGATTCCCTACCTGGAGCGCGGCTTCCCGGCGGCCCGGTTCACCGAGCCGAACGAGAACTTCGACCACGAGCACCAGGACGTGCGCGTGGAGAACGGCGTCCAGATCGGCGACCTGCCGCAGTTCTGTGACTTCGACTACATCGCACGCGTTGCACGGGTCAACGCCGCGACGCTCTGGTCGCTGGCCAACGCTCCGGGCACGCCGAAGAACGCCCGGATCCTGACCGCGCAGCTGACCAACAACACCGATCTGGCCTGGGACGCCAATCCCGGGACCGACGGCGCCAGCTACGAGGTGGTGTGGCGGCCGACGCTGGAGGACGACTGGACCCATGTGATCGACGTCGGCACCGCGACGTCGGCGAGTATCAACCTGGCCAAGGACAACGCGTTCTTCGGTATCCGTGCGGTCGACGGCGACGGCCATCGCAGTCCGGTGGCGTTCCCGCGGCCGTCCTGACGACAAGCCCTCCCTAGCGTCGAGATTGCGCGCCTTCACGAGCTTGGAAGGCGCGCAATCTTGTCGTGACGGGTTCGGGCGCTAGTCGAGGTGGTCGTCGACCAGGTCGGCGTAGGCCAGCTGCCCCTTGCGGTTCGGATGGTAAGAGTCCCGGATCGGGTTCGACAGACCGTTGATCCACTCGGGGTCGTCGCAGACCGCGTGGCCGGCGAAGTTCGCGGTCGGATCGACGAAGTCGAAGCCGTGGCTGTCGGCCACGCCGCTGATCGTGGAGTTGAGCAGGTCGGCGCCCTCGTTGAGGAGTCGTTCGTCGGCCGGGCTGAAGAAGGTGCCGGCGTTGCAGTCCTCGCCGTTGAACAGTCGCGGATAGCCCACCACGACGACCTCCGCCGACGGTGCACGGGCCGAGATCTGGTCGTAGAGCCCGTCCAGCCGACCGGGCAGCGTGTCGGTGATGATGTCCCGCGCGTCGGCGACTGCGCCCGAGCAGTCGGAGGCCCACCACGGGAGGGCGCACTCTGTGAGGACATCGGCGAACCCGGCATCGTTGCCGCCGACCTGCACCGTCACCCAGGTCGTCGCCGCGTCGAGCGCGCTGACCTGGCTGTCGACCACATCACTCACCTCGGCCCCGCTGCAGGCCACGAAGGTCAGCGTCGCCCCGATCCGAGCCGCGTCGATCGGCGCGTACGCACGTGGCGACCGCTTGCAGTCGCCGCTGCCCGAGTCGTAGACGCGGGTGCCGAGGCCGGCCGCGTACGAGTCGCCCATCGCGACGTACTCCCCCGGGCCCGCGGAGGCCGGCTGCTGGAGGACGAACGCGCCGGCGCCGATCACGACCGGTGCGGCGACTGCGGCGACCACGACGACGAGCCGGCGGCGGGAGATCTGCGGCATCAACGACCCTTCTCGACATCGACGATCTGAAGCCTCGTGCTCTACGAGCCTGCCATGCTCCCGCGGTGCGAGGGAATACGTTCCGGTTGCCTCATATGCCCTCTCTGACGTCGGCCGACACATGAACGAGTTCGACAGCCGCCCTTTGCGGCGCGATACGGTCGGTGTCGTGTCCTGCGTACCTAGCAGGTGGGCTCGAGGCGACCGGGATGAGTGGCGGAGGCAACGAATCATGCGCCCGGTGCGTCTTCTGAAACGACACGTGTCGCGCTCCGCGGAGCTATCTCAGATATGAGATAGGGTGAGCGACCGTGATTCAGCGAGGAGGATCGTGAGCGACCTGGTGTGGGAGCAGACCAGCGCAGCGTCCACGGCCATCGACCGACGAGCGAAGCGAGGAGCAAGCGTGTCCGACCACGCCGAGGACTACTTGAGTCGGATCGGAAACCTCATCCGCGATGCCCGCAAACATCGAGGATGGACTCAGGCCGAGCTCGCCGAGGTACTGGGGACCAGCCAGAGTGCGGTCAACCGGATCGAACGCGGCCATCAGAACCTGAGCCTCGAGATGCTGGCGCGGATCGGCGAGGCGCTCGACTCCGAGATCGTCTCGCTCGGCGTCCCGGGGCCGATGCACCTGCGAGTGGCGGGCGGCACACAGCTGTCCGGCTCGATCGACGTCAAGTCCAGCAAGAACGCCGGCGTCGCCCTGCTGGCCGCCTCCCTGCTCAACAAGGGCCGCACCACGCTGCGCGGCGTGGCCCGCATCGAGGAGGTCAACCGGCTGCTGGAGGTGCTCGACTCGATCGGCGTCCAGACCCGCTGGATCGGTGACGGTGGCGATCTCGAGATCGTGCCGCCGGCCGACCTCAAGCTCGGTGAGATGGACATCGAGGCGGCCCGGCGGACCCGGAGCATCATCATGTTCCTCGGCCCCCTGCTGCATCGACAGGACTCTTTCACCCTGCCGTACGCCGGCGGCTGCGACCTCGGCACGCGGACCGTCGAGCCGCACATGACCGCGCTGCGCCGCTTCGGCCTCGAGGTGAAGGCGACCGAGGGCTACTACCACGCGCACGTCGACCGCGACACGCATCCGCGGCAGGCCATCGTGCTGACCGAGCGCGGCGACACCGTCACCGAGAACACGCTGCTGGCGGCCGCCCGCAACGACGGCGAGACGGTGATCCGCAACGCCAGCCCCAACTACATGGTCCAGGATCTCTGCTTCTTCCTGATCGAGCTCGGCGTCGAGATCGACGGCATCGGCACGACGACCCTCACAGTGCGGGGAAAGCCCGAGATCGACGTCGACGTCGAGTACGCCCCGAGCGAGGACCCGATCGAGGCGATGAGCCTGGTCGCGGCGGCGATCGTGACCGACTCGGAGATCACCATCCGCCGGGTGCCGATCGAGTTCATGGAGATCGAGCTGGCCCTGCTCGAGGAGATGGGCTTCTCCTACGACCGGACCGACGAATATCTCGCGGCCAACGGCCGCACTCGCCTGGTCGACATCACGACCCATCCGTCGGTGCTGCACTCCCCCATCGACAAGATCCACCCGATGCCGTTCCCGGGTCTCAACATCGACAACCTGCCGTTCTTCGCGGTGATCGCCGCGACCGCCAACGGCGCCACGATGCTGCACGACTGGGTCTACGAGAACCGCGCGATCTACCTCACCGAGCTCAACAAGCTCGGTGCCACGGTCAAGCTGCTCGACCCGCATCGGGTGCTCATCGAGGGTCCGACCCGGTGGCGTGGCACCGAGCTGATGTGCCCGCCGGCATTGCGTCCGGCGGTCGTGATCCTGCTCGCCATGCTGGCCGCCAAGGGCACGTCGGTGCTGCGCAGCGTCTACGTCATCCACCGCGGCTACGAGGACCTCGCCGATCGGCTCAACGCGCTCGGCGCCCAGATCGAGACCTTCCGTGACATCTGAGCCCGGTCTCTCGGCCCTCGGTCGGCTGCGAACGGACCTGTGACATCTGCCGAAAGACCCTCGACATGGGTCCGGCCGCGATGCACGCTCCGAGATGACCGAACCTGTCTCGGGGTCCGAGGAGCACGTCCATGGCCGACGCCAGCAACGACGAGTACGACTTCAGCGACCTCTCGGCGCTGTACTTCAACTGCACGCTGAAGAAGTCACCGGAGCTCAGTCACACCCAGGCTGTCATCGACATCAGCGCCAACATCATGCGCAAGAACGGGGTCGCGGTCGAGATCATCCGGGCGGTCGACCACGACATCGCCACCGGCGTCTGGCCGGACATGACCGAGCACGGGTGGGACAGCGACGAGTGGCCGGAGATCTTCCCGCGGGTGCTGGCGGCCGACATCCTCGTGGTCGCCGGACCGATCTGGCTCGGTGACAACTCGAGCGTCACCAAGCGAATCATCGAGCGGCTGTACGGCCACTCCGGCGACCTCAACGACCAGGGGCAGTGGGTCTACTACGGACGGGTCGGCGGCGCACTCGTCACGGGCAACGAGGACGGCATCAAGCACTGCGCCCAGAACATCCTCTACAGCCTGCAGCACATCGGGTACGTCATCCCGCCGCAGGCTGACGCCGGCTGGATCGGCGAAGCCGGGCCTGGCCCGTCATACCTCGACCCCGGATCGGGTGGGCCGGAGAACGAGTTCACCAACCGCAACACCACGTTCATGACGTGGAACATCTTGCACCTGGCCGCGATGGTCAAGCGCAACGGCGGCATTCCCGCGTACGGCAACCAGCGGGCTGCCTGGGACGCAGGGGCGCGTTTCGACTTCGAGAACCCCGAGTACCGCTGAGGTCGGCTGAAGAGGAAGGTCAGCCGAACAGCGCGTCGAGGAACGAGCGACTGTGTCGCTGCGGGTTCGGTGTCGGCGGTGCAGCCATGTCGGGTGTGATGCGCGGAAGCGGCGCGGTCCCGGGCGCCTGCTTGGTGTGCCAGTCGTTCTCCTGCTCGATCAGCTCGAAGCGATCGGAGCGGTCGAGGAAGATGCCGTCACACTTCGTGCACTGGGCGAACGTAACGCCGGCGCGCGACTGTTCTTGCATCTCTGATTGGCATTTGGGGCACGTCATCGACTCCACGAGCCCACGTTATCCCACTGCCGTCGGCGCGCCAGTCGCGGCCAGTGCGCGCGATCGAGACCTTGCGCGGACATACTGTCGACGTGACCAGCGTCACCGAGTTTCCGTACTTCGACCACCCCCTGCCGTTGCCCATGGCGCATCGCGGCGGCGCGCTCTACGGCCCGAACGTCGGGCTCGAGAACTCCCTCACGGCCTTCGCCAACGCCGTCAGCATGGGCTATCGCTACCTCGAGACCGACGCGCATGCGACGCGAGACGGCGTGGTCTACGCGTTCCATGACCGGACCCTCGACCGCGTCACCGACGGCACCGGCCGGATCGCCGACCTGAGCTCGAGCGAGGTGAGCCAGGCGAAGATCGCCGGTCGCGAGCCGATCCCGACGCTCGCCGACCTCTTCGAAGAACTCCCGGATGCCCGGTTCAACATCGACGTCAAGGAGGACTCCGCCGTCGATGCCGTCGTCGACCTGATCCGCCGCACCAGGACGCACGACCGGGTCTGCATCGCAGCGTTCTCCACCCGTCGGATCCGGCGGCTTCGCCGGGGCCTCGGACCGCGGGTCGCGACCTCGATGGGCACGAGCGAGGTCGCTGCCATGCGGTCTCCGCTGGCCGCGTTTCGCTGGCAGGCCGCCCAGGGCGGCGCGGTATGCGTGCAGGTCCCGCCGCGGGCCTGGCGGATCCGCCTGACGACCCGCAAGTTCGTCACCGAGGCGCATCGACATGGCCTGCAGGTGCACGTCTGGACGGTCAACGAGGCCGACCAGATGACAGCGCTGCTCGACATCGGCGTGGACGGGATCATCACCGACCGCATCGACACCCTGCGCGACCTGCTGATCGCGCGCGGGTCTTGGGACGCGGCACCGGAATGACCGTGGCGCGGCCCGGCGGCCAGACGACCGAGCAGGAGCGGCGCCGCGAGCAACGGGCCTGGTACTTCTACGACTGGGCCAACTCGGCGTACGTCACGACCGTCGGGACCGTGCTGTTCGCGCCGTACCTCACCGCAGTCGCGGAGCGCGCCGCTTGTGGCCCGGGGGTCAGCGACGACAACCCCTGCCACACCGACCTGCACGTCGTCGGTCTCAACGTGTCCGCCGGCTCGCTGGTGTTCTACGTCGTCACGGTCGCCACGATCCTGTCGGCCGTCCTGCTCCCGATCGTCGGTGCGATCGCGGACCGCTCCGCGTCGAAGCGGCGCCTGCTGGCGGGCTTCGCCTGGGCCGGCAGCCTGGCCGCCGCCGCGATGTTCTTCGTCGCCGGCTCGGACTGGCAGTTGGGCGCTGTCCTGCTGCTGATCGCGAACATGTGCCTCGGCGCCAGCCTGGTCGTCTACGACTCGATCCTGGTCGAGATCGCCACGCCGGACGAGCGCGACGCGGTGTCGTCACGCGGCTGGGCCCTCGGCTACCTCGGCGGTGCGGTGCTGCTGAGTGTCAACCTGGTCGTCGTCACACTGCACGACACCTTCGGCCTGTCCGAGGGCATGGCGGTCCGGCTGTCGCTGCTCAGCGCCGCCGTCTGGTGGGCCGGGTTCACCTGGATCCCCTACCGCGGCATCCGGGACCGGGCGCCGGTCGGTGCCGTGCCCGAGTCCGGCGGCCTGGGCCGGCAGAGCTTCGGCCAGCTCGCGGACACCCTGCGGCATCTGCGGGGCTATCCGGTGACGTTGACCTTCCTGCTCGCGTACCTGTTCTACAACGACGGCATCCAGACCGTCATCGTCGCGGCCTCGACGTACGGCGACAAGCAGCTCGGCTTCGGCACCTCGGTCCTGATCGCGACCATCCTGCTCGTGCAGTTCGTTGCCTTCTTCGGAGCGCTGCTGTTCGGGCGCGCGGCCGGCCGGTACGGGAGTCGGATGACGATCCTGGTCGGGCTCGCGATCTGGATGCTGGTCGTGACGATCGGCTTCTTCCTACCCCGCAAGGAGATCGTGCCGTTCCTGACCCTCGCGGTGCTGATCGGCCTCGTGCTCGGCGGCACCCAGGCGCTGAGCCGGTCGTTCTACAGCCAGCTCATCCCCAAGGGCCGCGAGGCGGAATACTTCAGCCTCTACCAGGCTTGTGAACGTGGCACGAGCTGGCTCGGCACCCTGGTGTTCGGGCTCATCCACCAGTGGACCGACTCCTATCGGCCGGCGATCCTCGCGTTGATCGCGTTCTTCGCCGTCGGGATGGTGTTGCTGTCGCGGGTGGACGCCCGGCGCGGGATCGCCGAGGCCGGCAACGTCGCGCCGGCCGTCGTGTGATTCATGTCCACAGACAAGTTCGCTCTCAGGGGAATCTCATCTGGGTCCCGTACGTTCACCACTATGCGGGGGTCGGTGGCGACCCTGAGTTAGGACGCGGCGGACGCACGACTTCTGGAGGGGCCATGGCCGAACGGGTACTACGTGGCGCGCGGTTGGGAGCACAGAGCTTCGAGGACGAGCGTGGCGTTGAGATGGCTCCACGTCAGGAGATCAGCTACGACTGCCCACGCGGACATCACTTCGTGATCGTGATGGCCGACGATGCGGTCGTCCCGGCCGAGTGGGAATGCCCACGGTGCGGGAGCGTGGCGCTCCAGGTCGACGGGGTCGAGCCCGAGGCGAAGCCTGAGCGACCGGCACGTACGCACTGGGACATGCTGCGCGAGCGGCGTTCTATCCCCGAGCTCGAGGAGATTCTCTCCGAGCGGCTCGAGCTGCTGCGGACCGGCGAGATCGGGCCGGAGCACCTGCACAAGCGCAGCAAGCGGAGCAAGCGCAGCGCCTGACGCGCGAGTCAGTCGTCCGCGCTGGTCAGTCGTCGACGACCTCGCCGGGCACGACGGGGTGCGGCGGTGCATCCAGCCGACCCGTCCGTCCCACGACGATGGTCGTCGCGCGCTTGGCCAGCCAGATCTGCGCTCCACGGCGGATGAACGGCCGGGTGAAGGGCAGCACCAGCAGTAGTCCGAAGACATCGGTGATGAAGCCGGGGATCAGCAGCAGCGTGCCGCCGAGCAGGATCAGTGCGGAGTCGACCAGCTCGCGACCGGGCTCCTGCCCGTTGTCGACCGAGCGCTGCATGTCGAGCCACGCCCGGCGGCCCTCGCGCTTGACGATCCATGCACCGAGCAGGCTCCCGCCGAGCAGCAGCGCGACCGTCCAGGCCGCACCGATCAGCTGACCGACCTGGATGATCACCGCGATCTCGAGGACCGGCAACAGCAAGCAGGCGATCAGCAGCCAGCGAGCGCGCATCTCCACCTCCTGCTGGGTACGGCGTCGGCCGACAGCTCAGACTCTAGGAACGCCGTTCCCGCCAGCGTACGTTACGGATCGCGCGTATCCGGCGCATCACGCCCCAGGCGGTGACGAACCACAACGCCTCGCCGACGATCGCGCTGCTCATCTTGGAGTCGCCGTAGCGGCGCTCGACGAAGGTGATCGGCACCTCGACGATGCGGAATCCGCCGCTGACCGCGCGGCGCGCCAGGTCGACCTGGAAGCAGTAGCCCTGCGACGCGACTGCGCCGAGATTCAGGCCGTCCAGGGTCTGCCGCCGGAACGCCCGGAAGCCACCGGTGGCGTCCCGGATCGGGATGCCGAGCATCCACCGCGTGTAGGCGTTGCCGCCCCGAGACAGCCACTCGCGACGTCGTGGCCAGTCGACGATGCCGCCGCCGGGAACCCATCGCGAGCCGATCACCAGGTCGGCGTCGGCCAGCGGCTCGAGGAGATCCGGAATCTGCTCGGGCCGGTGCGAGCCGTCGGCATCCATCTGGACGAAGCGCTGATAGTGCCGGTCCAGCCCCCAGCCGTAGCCGGCGACGTAGGCGACGCCGAGGCCCTGCTTGGCGAGCCGGTGCATGACGTGGACGTGGTCGTCGGTGCGGGCGATCGAGTCCGCGAGCTTGCCGGTGCCGTCCGGCGACGCGTCGTCGACGACGAGGATGTCCGCGTCCGGGACTGCCGTCCGGATCCCCTCGATCAGCTCGACCAGGTTGTCGTGCTCGTTGTAGGTCGGGACCACGACGAGCAGATCACATTCCGGCGGGGCGGCCTCGCTCATCTGGGCTCCCCCGCGACGGCCGGCGCTTCCGGCTCGGTGGCATCGGGTTCGCTCGTACGGTCGGCACTCGCCGGGTCGTCGGGCTCCTGGTCACGACGTCGCCGGCGCTGGATCACGTACGCCGCGACGATAGCGCCGAGGCCGAGCAGCGCCAGGCTCTTCTCGACCCAGGCGCCGATCCGTACGCCGAGGGTCACGCCGTGGGCCAGGTCGACCTGTTGGACGAGCACCTGACGGTCGCGGCTGTAGGTGCGCTGCAGCACGTCGCCGTCGGCCGACACGAAGCCGCTGATGCCGTTGACCGACGCGACCACCAGGTCATGGCCGGTCTCCACTGCTCGCACCTGCTCGATGCCCCACTGCTGCTCGGGCTGCGCAGTCCAGTAGTAGGTGGCGTTGTTGGTCTGCACGACCATCAGCTCGGCGCCGTTGGTCGCGTTGTCCGCGATCGTGTCGTCGTAGGCGACGTCGAAGCACATCATCGTGCCGACCGTGACCGGACCGACCTGGAGCACACCGGGCTTGGTGCCCGGCTGCATGTCGCGGGAGATCTGGTCGAGCCGGGACGACAGCTGTGCCAGCTCGTCCCGGAACGGGATGTATTCGCCGAACGGGACGAGGTGGCGCTTGACGTAGCGCTCCTGCAGCGGGCCCTGCTGCGGAGTCCAGACCAGTCCGACGTTCTGCGCCTGTCCGTCCCCCGGGCCGTCCACGATCGCGCCGAGCAGCGTCGGGACGCCGATCGCCTTCACCGCGCGGTCGATCTCGGCATAGATCTGGGGGTTGTGGAACGGGTCGACGTCGGTGGAGTTCTCCGGCCAGATCACCAGGTCCGGCCGGGGCTCCTCACCGGCGGCGACCTGGCGCGCGTACTCGATCGTCGCCTCGGCGTGGTTCTTGGTCACCACGTGTTGCTGGCCGAGGCTCTCGGCGCCGGTGCCGGGCACGTCCCCCTGGACCGCCGCGACCGTGGCGGTGCCGCCGCCCGAGGCGAGCCCGGTCGGCAGCACGGCGCCGCAGAGGACGATTCCGACCGGCACGGCCGCGGCGTACGCGAGTCGCCTCCCGAACCCGCGATGCAGTGCTACACCGACGGCGCAGCAGCCGAGGAAGATCACGCCGCTGGTCGCGGGGACGCCGATCCAGCGGTTGAACGACACCAGCGGGGTCTCGGCGGTGGCGAACGCCAGCCGGCCCCACGGGAAGCCGCCGAATGGGATCTCGCTGCGGAGGTACTCCATGCCGACCCACAGGGCGGTGGCCCACAGCAGATGCGCCGGAAGCTCGCGGGTACGCGCGTAGGCCCAGCCGAACAGGGCGTAGAAGCCGGCCGACGGAATCGCGACCAGCAGCCAGGCGTCGACGCCGAGGACGGACAGCCACACCAGCAGGGAGCACATGAAGGCGAGCCCGAAGGCGAATCCGATCCCGGCCGCGGCCTTCGGCGTGGACTCCTCGAGCAGGTAGACCAGCCCGACCAGGCCGAGCCCAAGTAGCCAGATCCAACCATGCGGTGGAAAGCCGGCATAGACGCCGACACCGCAGACAGCGGCAGCCAAAAGGCGCAGGTAATAGGGCACGAACCATCCTGGGTGAGCAAACGGTGTGAGGCAACGCTACCCGGGATGAGAATCAGCGCAGAGCCCGCGCCCCTCGGACCAGCCGACGACCCGCTGGCAGCGGGCCGCCTGCCGTTGTCTAACAGGCAGCGAGCTCTGCGCTTGTGCCACCCCGTTGTCGCGGGACACGACCCGGTCCGCCGCGAGAGGTGAGGTCTGGATCCGGACCCACGTCGCGCGGCCACTCGGACGCCGGCCCGAGACACCGGCTCACATGATGGACCTCTTGAGCGTGCCTGCGCCGCTCGTACGGTGTCAACCATGGCGCTGACCTGCGCCTTTGTGTCATCCGCGCAGGTCATCAAGGCTGTGATTGGCCGGAAGTTTTCCCGAGGTTCTTGGACCTGTTCGGCGTGTCGCGACGCGACGCGCCGAGGTGAGGTGCTAGCCGGCTGCGGGGACGACCACGGTGCCGACCGCGGTCACGATCACGAGCGGTGGGTCGACCACCTCGGCCGCCGACTCCGACACCTCCGGACGACTCCGGCAGACCACCCGGGCCTCGAAGTCGAGCGCCCGGCTCCGGCTGCCCACCCGGGTCACCGTGGCCGACGCCTCCACCATGTCGCCGGCCCGCAGGGGGGCCAGGAACTGCACGTCGCTGTAGGACGCGAACAGCCCCTCGTCGCCGTCGGTCCGGATGCACACCTCGGTCGCCACGTCGCCGAACAGCCCCAGGACGTATGCGCCGTCCACAAGACTGCCACCGTAGTGGGCGTGGGAGTACGGCACGTAGCGCCGGTGCGTCACGACCAGACCGAGCCTCGGGTCGGCGGTCTCCGGGTCGGTCGTCATGGCTGGCGGCTCCGGCTGGTCACGAGGGAATGGACCAGATAGCTTGCCACCTCGCCCGGCGTCGTGCCCCGGACGAAGACCCGGTCGACACCGAGTTCGTCGGCCATCGCCTCGTCGAACCTCGGACCGCCGACGATGAGCAGCGGCCGGGACTCGTCGGGATAGGCCTCGCGGAACGCGGCCGACATCTCCTTGGTGTTGAGCAGATGCGCGTCGCGCTGGGTCACGACCTGGGAGACGAGCACCGCGTCGGCCTGATGCTCCTGGGCCTTGGCGACCAGCTCGGGCACGGAGATCTGGGCGCCGAGATTGACCACGCGGAGCTCGCGGTAGTACTCCAGGCCCTTCTCGCCCGCGAACCCCTTGATGTTGAGGATGGCGTCGATGCCGACGGTGTGGGCGTCGGTTCCGATGCAGCCGCCGACGATCGTCAGTCGACGGGCCAGCCCTTCACGGATCGCGAGGTTGACCTCCTTGGGCGTCAGCAGCGGGAAGTCGCGCTCGACGACCTGGACCTTCGAGAGTTCGACGAGGTGGTTGACCTTGCCGTACACCACGAAGAAGGTGAAGTCCGGACCCATCGCCTTGGCGTGGACGACCAATGCCGGGTCGATGCCCATCTTCTTGGCCAGCTGGGCCGCGCCACCCTCGGCCACCCGGTCGTGCGGGATCGGCAGCGTGAACGACAGCTGCACCATGCCGTCGCCGGTCGTGTCGCCGTACGGGCGCACGATGTGCCGCTGCCCGGCCTCGGCCTCGGTCTCGGTGGCAGTCATCGCGGGCTCCCCTCGAGGATGTCGAGCGCCGGGTTGTAGTAGGTGTCGGCCTTGGCGACGACCCCGTCGAGTCCGCGACCGCCGTCGGCCGGTCGCTTCATCAGTCCGAACGTGCCGTCGGCAATCGCGTCGAGCAGGCCGTTGTCGTGGGCGATGATCTGGTCGAGCAGCGCGATGCTCTCGTCGAGCACCTCACGGGCTCGCCGGGCGACGAAGCCGTCCGGGGCCGGCTGGAAGTCCTCGTGCATGTCGCCGACGGCGTTCATCACGTAGCGCACGTTCTGTAGCGCCAGGTCGCGGTCGGAGATCCACGGGGTCACGACCGCCTCGGTCATCATGCCGACCAGCAGGATGCCCTGCCCGGTGAGTGCGCCGACCAGGTTGAAGAAGCCGTCGAGCAGGTAGCCACGGAACACGTCGCCGGTCATGTGCCGGGTCGGCGGCATCCACTTCAGTGGTGCCTCCGGGAACAGCTCGCGGGCCAGCATCGCGTGCGCCAGCTCCAGCCGGAAGCTCTCGGGCACCTCCGGGTCGATCTCGAACGCATGCCCCAGGCCGAGCTGCCAGTCGGAGAGCCCGGCCTCCTTGGCGAAGTACTCATTGAGCAGCTGGCTGACCGTGACGGTGTGGGCCGCCTCGACGGCGTCGGCCGTCGTGAGGTAGTTGTCCTCACCGGTGTTGATGATGATGCCGGCCCGTGCATGCACCTGGCGGCTGAACCGCTGGTCGACGAACGTCCGCACCGGGTTGATGTCGCGGAAGAGGATGCCGTACATCGAGTCGTTGAGCATCATGTCGAGTCGCTCGAGCCCGGCCAGGGCGGCGATCTCGGGCATGCAGAGACCCGACGCGTAGTTGGTC
>Ga0075418_10001784_pt1 | contig 24502 bp, 24 predicted proteins | sample SoiMetdeltSBSDD2_FD_81776 | JGI IMG/M metagenome (GOLD analysis project Ga0075418, IMG submission 81776) | Bulk soil microbial communities from a Populus tree surrounding site in Tennessee, USA - Soil MetaG P. deltoides SBSDD2 | ecosystem: Environmental > Terrestrial > Soil > Tree plantation...
CAGCACCATGAATCCGACGTTGTGTCGGGTCGCCTCGTATTCGGTCCCGGGGTTGCCGATGCCTACGACGATGCGGTGCCAGCCCATGGCTGCAGGTTGGGGGCGAGGATGCTACGCGGCCCGGTGCCCCCAGGCAAGACACAGGCCGCCAGGCAAGACACAGGCCGCCAGGCAAGACACACGCCGCCAGGCAAGACACACGCCGCCAGGCGAGCACGCGTTCTCGGCCATGCCGCAACCAACGGTATGGTTGCAGGCCGCGCCCAAGCGCGCGGATCAGGACTTGGCCGGGGGCGGCTTGGTGGCCGGGGCAGCAGCAGGCTTCGCCGGGGTAGCAGCCTTGTCGCCAGCAGCCGGAGCCGCGCCAGCTGCCGGTGTCGCTGCCGCTGCACCTTCGGCCGGAACCGCAGCTGCTGCGGGCGCCGCTTCGGGCAGGGCCTCGACGACGAGCTTCGCGACGTGGCAGATCGTGGTGTTCGGTGGCGTCAGCAGCGTGACGCCCTTCGGCATCACGAGCTTGTTCGCCGCCACGGACTCGTCGAGCTCGAGCTTGCTGACATCGTACTCGATGGAGTCGGGGATCTCGGTCGGCAGGCAGCGCACCTCGATGCGGATGTGGTCCTTGATCAACGTGCCTCCCTTGCTGATTCCGACCGGGTGGCCGACGAGCGTGACTTCGACCTCGGTCTCGATCTCCTTGGTCAGATCGATGCGCTTGAAGTCGGCGTGCACGGGGCGATCCGACGTCGCGTGCCACGCGATGTCGAGCAGGATCGCCGCTTGCGCCGCGCCCGCGACCTCGAGCTGGAACACCTTGTGATGCGCCTTCACGTGCTGCTCGAGCTCCCACTCCGAGATCGCGATCGAAACAGGTTCCTTGCCATCGCCGTAGACGACGGCGGGCATCCAGCCCTGCTTGCGCAATTGGGCGACCTGGTTGCGACCCAGCGCGGTGCGGCGCTCGGCCTTCATGCGTACGACTTGCATTGGACTACCTCAGTGCTGATGAATGCGTTGAATGCGGGCAATGGGGAATGTGGGTCGGAACGTCAGCGCTCGGTCTCGAACAGCTTGCTGACGCTCTCGCTGCGGTGGATGCGATCGATCGCGCGCGCGAGCAGCTGCGCCATCGAGCAGACTTCGAGTCGCCGGATCTTCTTGTCGTGCACGGGAACGGTGTCGGCGAACAGGATCTGCTCCACGTCGGCCTTGTTGAGCTTCTCGACCGCGTTGCCGCACAACACTGCGTGCGTGGCCACGATGTAGACCTGGCGCGCGCCCTTCTCCTTGACGATGCGCGCTGCATCGACGATCGAGCCGCCCGTGCTGACCATGTCGTCCACGAGCACGACGTCGCGGTTCTTGACGTCGCCGATCACGTGCTCGATGACGGTCTGTTCGCCGCTGATGCGGCGCTTGTCGATGATCGCGAGGTCGCAGCCGAGATCCTTCGCATAGGCGCGCGCGAGCTTGGTGCCGCCGATGTCGGGCGAAACGACCATGACATCCTTGGTCTCGAGCTGGCGCACGCGCTCGATCATGACGGGGCGCGCGTAGAGGTGGTCGACCGGGATGTCGAAGAAGCCCTGGATCTGCGCCGCGTGCAGGTCGACGGCGACCACACGCGTGTAGCCCGCCGTGACGAGCAGGTTCGCAACGAGCTTCGCGTTGATCGGCACGCGGCCCTCGTCCTTCCGGTCCTTGCGCGCGTAGCCGAAATACGGGATCACGGCCGTGATTCGATCCGCCGACGCGCGGCGCAGGCAATCCGCGAACGACAGCAGCTCGAACAGATGCTCGTGCACGTTCGGGCACGTCGGCTGCACGACGAACACGTCGGCGCCGCGCACATCGCACTCGACCTTGAGGTTGAGCTCGCCGTCGGGGAACCGCGCCAGCGAAGCTGCGCCGAGCGGCACGCCCATGAACGAGCAGATGTCCTGCGCGAGGCGAGGATGCGCAGTGCCCGTGAACACGCGGAGGCGTTCGCCGCGGATGGTCATCGCTTCTCCTTGGCCGGCCCGCCTGGCTCGCGCATCTTGAGTTTCCTGGCCGGCACGCCGACCCAGACTTCGCTCTTGCCCACCACGCTGCCGCGCGTGACGACGGCACCGGCGCCCGTCATCGAGTGGTCGCCAAGCTCGCTCGGCGCCACGATCACCGTGCCGCTGCCGATGAAGCAACGTTCGCCGATGCGCGTCTCGTGCTTGTGCACGCCGTCGTAGTTCGCGGTGATCGTGCCGGCGCCGATGTTGCTCTTCTGCCCGATCGTCGCGTCACCGAGGTAGGTCAGGTGCTTGGCCTTCGCGCCCGCGCCGAGCCGCGTCTTCTTCGCCTCGACGAAGTTGCCGATCTCGGCCCCGTCCTCGAGCACCGTACCGGCCCGCAGGTGGGCGAACGGGCCGACCTCGCAGTGGCGGCCGATCACGCATCCCGTGCCGATCACGGTGCACGGGAGGATCTTCGTGTCCACGCCGATCTGCACGCCTTGATCGATCCACGTCGTCGCCGGATCGACGATCAACACGCCGTTGCCGAGGTGCTCCAGCAGGATGCGCTCCTGCATGATGCTGCGCGCCACGGCGAGCTCCGCGAGCGAGTTGACGCCCTGGATCTCGCTCGCGTCCGCTGCCTCGAGCGTGGGCACCTGCAACGCCTTGCCGACGAAAGCCGCGACCGCATCGGTCAGGTAGTACTCGTGCTGCGCGTTGTCGGGCTGCAAGCCCTCGAGCACGGGCCGCAACGAGGCGCTGTCGAAGCAGTAGCAGCCCGCGTTGATCTCGTCGATCGCGAGCTGCTCGGGCGAACAGTCGCGATGCTCGCGAATGCCGACGAAGCGGCCGCCCTTGTCGCGCAGGATGCGACCGAGTCCGGTCGGATCGTCGGGGCGCGCCGTCAGCACGGCACACGCGGCACCGCTCTTGGTGCACAGCTCACGGAGCCGCTGCAGCGTCGCGGTCGTCACGAGCGGACAGTCGCCCTGGATGACGAGCACGTCGCCAACGAAGTCGGCGAGCGCTTGCATCGCGACCTGCACGGCGTGACCGGTACCCTTCGGCGTGCCCTGGTCCACGAACTGCAGGTTCGCGAACTGCCCCGCCAATGCCTGTTGCAGCGACTCCTCGACGGCTGCCTTCTGATGGTGCAGGACGACCACGGTCCGGGCTGGCTGCAGCGGTGCCACGGCGGCGAGCGCGGTCGCCGCCAGCGTGCGGCCGCACAGCGGCAGCAACACCTTGGGCGTACTGACCTTGGTGCGCTTGCCGAGGCCGGCAGCGAGGCAGATCACGGCCAGCGGGCGGGACATGGTCAGCTCAAAGCTCGGGGGGAAAGGGGGCGAGGATTCTGCGGATCCCCCCGCAGCGGGTCAAGGGCGGATTCGCATGCCCCCGCGCAGCGCCGCACCCAACCCGGGCTCCAACGCCGCAGCGGGGCTGGCTGGGTGTTTCGCTGCAGTAGGTCCCCGCGTAGCGGCGTTGCAGCACTACCTGAGTCGGTTTGCCTGCGGCGCGCAGCGCCGCACCCAACCCGGCTCCAACGCCGCAGCGGGGCTGGCTGGGTGTTTCGCTGGAGTAGGTCCCCGCGTAGCGGCGTTGCAGCACTACCTGAACCGGTTTGCCTGCGGCGCTCGGCGCCGCAGGCAACGCGGTTCAGAACTGGCGCTGCTCGCAGTTCGTGCGGAACCAGCCCGTCACCGGATCGAAGCCGACTGCCTGGAAGCTCATCAAGAAGCCAGTCAGCAGCCCCGGCGGCAGCGGGTAGAGCTTCGTCAGGTTCGGTGTGCCCATGCCACCGGTGCCCGAGAAGGACACGAAGCCGAAGATGCCGATGCCGTCCTCGAGCACGACCGTCAGGCCATAGAGCGGATTCGTGCAGATGTTGCCGAGGACCGTCGGCAGCGGAGTGCCACCGGGGAACGACACCATCACCACGTAGGGCACGTTCGCCGGCACCGCGGTCGTCGTGTTGTTGACCGTCACCACGAGCAGCGTGCCGGCGGGCGTCGCGTTGATCTTGCGCGCGAACAGCGCGAACGTTCCGTTCGTCTGCGAGCCCGGCGTGCTCGCCGTCACGGTGATCGCACCGCCAATGGCGGTCGCGGTCGCATTCACCTGCGCATACCCGTTCCCGTCGGCAATCACGGGGTTGCCCGGCGCGAGCGTGGCCGGTCCGGAGACGTTGAAGTTGATGGTGCCACCGGGAAGCGGCTGGCCCTGCGGGTTCAACACGCGCGCAACGAGCGGCGACGGGAACGCCTCGCCGGCCGGACCGACCTGGCCGCCACCGCTGATCGCCGTGACGCTGTTCGTCGGGCCCAGCGGGCGGATGCGATTCACGGTGCCGCCGCTCGAGGGCGAGGTGCTCGTGTTCTTCGCGAACCAGAGTCCGCCATCGGGGCCGACGCGCAACGCTCCCACCGCGGTGAAGCCGGTGCCCCAGTTCGTCGGATTGGGTTGCCCCGCCACGGGAGGTGCTGGGCCCCAGGTGCCCGTGTTCACGAGCCGCCGCAGGTCGCCGGCGAAGAAGTCGTAGTAGAACGCGTTGCCTTCGTAGGCCGGGCCGAAGTCGTACTGACCGCCCTGATTGCGGTAGCGGGCGCCGCCGAACACCGAGAACCATCCGAGCGACTGCGACACGGCGGCGATCGGAGCCACGAGTCCAGGCGGCTGGGTCCCGCTGCACGTCGAGTAGGCCTGGTTGCCCTCGCGCCACGGCCAACCGAAGTTGACGAGCGGCAGCGGTCCGGTCGTGGGATACACGTACTCGGAGTACTCCTCGACCGCGTTCTGGCCGACGTCGCCGATGTAGATGCTGCCCGTCACCATGTCGATCTCCATGCGGACCGGGTTGCGCAGGCCGTGGGCGATCACGAGCTGGCTGATGTCGAGGTTCGCACTGAGCGGGTTGTCACCCGGATCGAGCGAGGTGAAGGTCGGCGCCGTGGTGCTTCCGCCTGCCGCGAGCCCGCTCACGTCCATGCGCAGGAGGCAGCCCAGCGACGAGTTCGTAGTCTGTGCCGTGCAGGAGCTGGCGTCGTCTCCGATCGTCTGGTAGAGCCTGCCGTCGGGCCCGAACCGCACCGAGCCGCCGTTGTGGTTGAACGCGTTGTCGGGGATCGCCGCGAGGATGACGCGGCGCGAGGTCGCGAGGAAGGTCAGGTTCGTGCTGCTCGGGTTCGCCAGATCACCGGTGCAGGTGAAGCGGTCGAGATGCATGAAGGCGTCGAGACTGCTCGAGTAGTAGACGTAGATCTGGCCGTTCGTCGGGAAGTTCGGGTCGGCGGCGATGATCAGCAGTCCCCTCTCTCCGCCACTCTCGACGCTTGGCACGGTGCCCACGGTCACCGGGGAGCCGCCCGCGTAGACCGACACGGCACCGGCGCGGTTGGCGATCAGGCAGCGGCCGTCCGGCAGGAAGCAGAAGTCGAGCGGCGCGTTGAGACCGCTCGGGATCACGGGATCGATGACGAATCCCGTCGGAACCGTCTGGGCGGACACGGTGTGGGACAAAAGGAGAGCGACAGTGGTGGAAACGAGAAGGGATCGCATTCTGGACCTCCGACAGGCAGGTGGCCGACGGCAGGCAAACCGTCGGCAAGGGCGGGATGTAGTGTGCAAGAGTGTAGCGACCGCCCCGGAGCGGCGGCAGGTCCTCGCCGGTGAATTCGTGCCGGTGTTTTCACCACAACGGCAGGCCGTTGCGCGGCCGACCGTCAAGCCACCTTCCGGCGCCAACCGATCAACCCGAAGGCAATGGGTCATGTCGTGTTTGCATTGCCCGGCATCGACCGGTTCCACCTGCACGAGCGGCTGCGCCGCGAGCTGTTGCAGCGTGGACACACCGTGACGGTGCTGTGTCTCGATCCTGTGTCGCATACGTTCTGGAGCTGCCAGGGTGGTGACACCGCCATCGTCCGCCCACGAAGCCCGGCTGCGGAGGCTCCGCTCGAGGAGTTCGCTGCCCGCGAATGCCGGCGCTTTGGTCTGCGGCCGCAGAGCGGAGCCGAGCAGCGGCGACGGCGGCGCATTCGCGATCGGCTCGCGCGGCTATCGACCGGCCTCGCCCACTGGTTCGAAGACCACGCGTGCAACCTCGTGCTGTTCCACCAGGGGCGCAGCGCCGAACACCACCTCGTGCAGTTCAAAGCACAGCAGGCGGGCAGCCGCGTGTTGTGGACGGGGGAAGGTCTGCTCCCCCACACGCTGCAGGTCGACGAGCGCGGCATCGACGGCGACGCCAAGGCGCTGCTGCGGTCCGCCGGAGACTACCGCGTCGTGCGCGGCGAGCCCGCGTTGCTCGAGGCGTGCCTGACCAACCTGCTCGCGCGAACGGCCCCGAGCGCGCTGTCGGGCCGCGAACCGGTGGTGCCTTCGTTGTGGGATCGACTGGCTTGCGTCGCTGCCGCCTGGTCGCTGCGCGGACTCGAAGGTGCGCGAGCCGCGGTGTGCGATTGGCGTCGGGCGATGCCGCTACCGCCGAGCGAAGCACAACCTCGGTTCGAGCTGCCCGGTCGTGCATTCGTGACCGTGCTGTTGCAGGACGCCGAGGACGACCGCGTACGCCTCGACGCCACGTCGCCGCCGACGGCCGAGGAGCTCGTCTCGGCCGCGATCCTCGCCACGGCGAGCCTCGACCCGCGTCTGTGCGTGCTCGTCGTGGAGCCGCCTCGAGGGCTGAGCGGGCGCGTTTTTCGGCGGTTGCAGATGCCCGGCGTGCACTTCCTGCCCCCCCACGCTGCGCCGGAGGCCACGGCCACGGCAGTCGCGACGATCACGATCAACCACCCGCTGGCCAGTGCGGGCCTGCTCGCCGGCACACCGGTGCTGCACCTCGGCAGCGCGTTGTATGGACTCCACGGTGTGACGACGAAGGTGACCCTGGCCGAACTGTCGGACGCGCTGCGACGCGCCGTCGAGCGCGACCACCCGACGCTGCGGCAGCGCTTCCTGTCGTGGTTGTTCGGCTACGGACACGTGTGGTGTTCCCCGACGCAGCCCGACCACAACGGACTCATGGGTCTCGTGCAGGCGATCGAAGCCCGCCTCGGAAAGCACTCGGGGGACCACGCGGACCTGCCATACCGCAGGGGCCCGTCGTGGCCGCTCGCCGCCGAAGGGCGCGGCAACTAGGGAACAGCCGCGGGTCTCCCCTCCCGGTGGCTCGGCCTCATCGCCGCAGCGGCGCTTGGTGGCTGAATCGTCGCGTTCCTGAACGCCGCGTTGCGGCGATGACCGACGACTCGTGATTTCATCCGAAGCGGCGCACCGGCCGATGACATCGGCGTGAAGCAAACCGTCCGCAGCACGCTGTTCTGCCTCGGGCTCGGCGTGTTCGTGCAGCGGTTGCTGCAGCTCGCGACCTTCCTGTGCATCGGCCGCGCGCTCGGTGTCGAACGGCTCGGCATCTACGCGCAAGGCCAAGCACTCGGTGGTCTGCTCGCGGTGCTCGCCGGGACCGGTGTGCGCAACCTGCTCGCGCGCGCCGTGGCGCAGACGCCCGAGGCCGCGCGTTCGCTGGTGCTGGCGGCCGTGTGGACACGCCTGCAGCTCGGCGCCATCCTGTGCAGCCTCGCGATCGGCATCGCGTTCTGCAGCGCTGACCAACCGTGGTTCTGGACGCTATGTGTGCTGCAGGTCGTGCCCTGCGCGCTCGACCTCAAGAACCTGCTCGATGCCGCCGGGCGCACGCGCATCGAAGTGCTGCTCGACACCACCGCGGCCCTGCTGCAGTTGCTGCTCGTGCTGGCCTGGATCCGCGCCGGCGGCGACGACCTCGGCACGCTGGCGGCGATCGCGCTGGGCAGCAAGTGCCTCTATGCCGTCGGCGCGACCTTTGCGATCCGGCAGCTGCCGGACCGAGCCGTTCCGCAGTCGCTGCTGCCGCTGCGGCACCGTCTCGGCGTCGCCATCGGTCAGACGCCGCACGAGGTGATGGTGGTCGGCGACGTCTGGATCGTCGCCTGGTGCATGGGCAACGAGGCAGCGGGCCTCTACGCCATCGCAGCCCGACTCGCGGCCGCCGCGCTCGTGCCGTCGCTGCAGCTCGCCCGCCTGCTGCTGCCCCACATGCTGCACGCGAGCCACGTCGGGGACCCCGGGCGCACGCTCGGCACGGCGCTGCGCGCGACGCTGCTCGTGACCTTGCCGATGCTGGCCGGAGGAGCCGTCGTCGCAGAGAGTCTCTGCCGCCTCAGTGGACCACAGTTCGGCGTCGCGGGTCTGGCCCTCGTGCTGCTGCTCGGTGGAGGATGCCTGCAGCACCTCGGCTGGCAGTGCAGCAACGCGCTGCTCGCCGAAGGCCGCGACGCGTCCTACGCGCGCGGACTCGGGTGGCCTTCGGTGCTGCAGCTGCTCGGCATCGGCGCCACTTCGTTCGCCATGGCCAGCCTTGTTGCGCCGCGGCTGCCGGAGCCGTGGCATGCGGCAACCGCAGCCAGCGTCTGTGCGCTGATCGCGCACGCGATCTACCTGCGGCACGGCCTGCGCGCAACGCGCGCGCTGCGGCGGGAGCCGTTGTGGCACCGCATCGCCGCACCGCTGCTCGTGTCGGCTGCGGTGACGCTGGCCGCCGCGATGCCACGCCTGTGCGGGGACGGCTTCTTCGTGCTAGTGCTGCAACTGCTCGCGGGCGGCCTCGCGTTCGTGGCCAGCCTCTGGTTCGTCGAAATGCGCGGCCGCGTGGCGCAACTCGGGCACGGCCTCGCGAGGGCCAGCGGATTCGGCTCCTGATCCGCGAGGCTCAACCGCAGGCGCGGAATCGCCGATAGGAACGGCGATGCAGACCAAGAAACCGTGGCGGCTCGGCACGCGGGCGCAGCTGCTGCTGCGGGGACTTCGGTATGCCCCGATCCTGCCCTACGTGTCGATCGACGGCTGGTTGACGGTCGACGAGGCGATCGCGCTCTACGAGCTCGCGCGCGCGCTGCCCGACCACTACCCGACCGTTGTCGAGATCGGCTGCTGGCAAGGCAAGAGCAGCGTCTGCCTCGCGCGCGGCCTCGCCGGGAAGAACGGGCCGTGCCTCTACTGCATCGACCCGTTCGACGCCTCGGGCGACGAACCGAGCAAGAGCCACTACGAGGACCGCGCGAAGGGTCTGGCGGGGCCGCTGCGCACCGCGTTCGAACAGAACCTGCGCGATGCCGGCGTGCTCGACATCGTCGAAGTGCGCGAAGGACTGAGTCACGAACACGCGCCTTCATGGCAGACGCCGATCGACCTGCTGTTCCTCGACGGGGATCACAGCTACGAGGCGGTGCAGCGCGACTTCCGCGACTGGGCGCCGATGATCCGCGCGGGCGGCGTCCTCTGTCTGCACGACGTCGTGCACGAGGTGCACGAGGGCCCGCGCCGCGTCGTCGAGGAACTGATCCGACCCGATGCCCAGTGGGGCGAGCCGCGATACGTCGACAGCATGTGCATCGTGAAGAAGAGCGAACCGTGAGCCGCGAGCCGCACAGCCCCGATGCGGTCCGGGTCTCGATCGTCATCGTGACTTCGGACCGGTGCGACGATCTGCGCCGGTGCCTGCGCGAGTTGCAGAGCCACCTGGCCGAACGCGACACCCCCGCGACCGAAGTCCTGACCGTGCACGCGCCGCACGACACGGCTGCGATGGCCATGGTGCAAGCCGAGTTCCCGTGGGTCGCCGTGCACAGGGCCGCCGAACGACACCTGAGCAAGCAGCGCAATCTCGGCGCGCAGAGGGCCCGCGGCGCGATCCTCGTCTACCTCGACGACGACGCCTGGCCCCGGCCCGGCTGGCTCGCTGCGCTCAGCGCGGCGTTCGCGGACGATCGTGTGGTCGCCGCGAGTGGTCCCGTCTACCGCGGCGACGGATCGCTGCAGTGCGCGCGGCTCGCGGCCTCGCCGCTCGGCCGGCTCGTGCCCGTGGCCGAAGAGGAACGGCTCCCGCCCGGCATGTCGCCGAGCTTCTCGGGGTGCAACCTCGCGATCCGCACGCGCGCCCTGTTCGCCTGCGGCGGCTTCGACGAGAACCTGTGTTACCAGCCCGACGACATGGATGTCTGCTGGCGTCTGTTCGCTCGGGCGGGGCGGTCGCCCGATGCGATGCGCTACGTCGCGACGGCGGCAGTGAACCACGAATCGTCCCCGGGTCCGTTCCGCCGCACGCTGCACGATCGCGCGTGGTTCACGGTGGCCCGCGACAACACCTACTTCGCCTTCCGGCACGCGGGTCCGTTCCGCGCGATGCTCGCTGCAGCTCCGCTGCAGCTGCCGAAGCTCGGCCGCTTCGTCACGTGGTTCGTCACGCGCAAGCTCGGTCCGGTCGCCTTGCTGCGCTGCGTCGGCAAGCTCGTCGCCGGCACCATGGCGGGCTACTGGAAGGGGCTCTCGCAGACGGCGCGGCTGCCGCTGCAGCCGCTGCCGCCCGCACCGTGCTCGCCGGGCCCCACGCCCCCCACAACGTCACGCATGGAGGAACGCGCGTCATGTCCCCCGCAGCCAGTCTGAGCCCCGCCTCCGCGACTGCGATGCGGTCCGCGACCAGCACGACCTGTGCGGCGGTCGTCGTGCACTACCGCGACGAGGTTTCGACGCTGCACTGCGTTGCCTCGTTGCTGCGCCAGGACCCCGACCTCGAGGTCGTGATCGTCGACAACTGCTCGCCCGACGGCTCGGGGCAGGAACTGCAACGGTCGCTCGACGGGCAGCCCGGTGTGCACCTGCTTCATTCCGATCGCAACGGCGGTTTCGGCGCGGGCTGCAACCTGGGCATCGAGTTCGCGCTCGCGCGCTGGCCCGGCCTGCAGCACGTGCTGCTGCTGAACCCCGACGCCGAGATGGAGCCCGGGGCGCTCGGCGAGATGATCGCCACGAGGGGCCGCCACCCGAAGGCCGGGATCATCGGCTGCCGCATCGAAGACGGCGACGGGAGGATTTCTTTCGCGAATGGGCGCCGGCCGACGTGGACGCTGAGCCGCTTCCACTGTGCTGCGCCGCCTGATGCGGAACACCCCAGCGAGTTCGTCACGGCAGCCTGCATGCTGATCGCGGCCGATCTGTTGCGCTCTGGCCTGCGCTTCTGCGAGACCTACTTCCTCTATTGCGAGGACGTCGACCTGTGTTGCGAAGTGCGGGCGCGCGACCGCGAGCTGTGGATCACGCATGCGGCACGCGTGCGCCACCTCGGCGGCGGCAGCCAGCCGGGCCGGCTCGTGCTCGGAGAGCTCACGAGCGAACGCCTGTTCTGGCTCACGCGCGGCAAGATGATCCTCGCGCGCCGCCGGCTAGGCCCCCTGCAGCGGCTCTGCTTCCTCGTTGCCGCGTGCATCGGCAAGCCCCTGGCGGGGCTCGCGATGACGCGGTCGCCGAGGTTCCTGGTCCCCTACTTCAAGGGTCTCTTTGCAGGCCTCTGCCGTCCCGAGAACGTGCCGAGAGTCACCGTGCGGTGACTCAGCGGTTTCCCATCGAGGCGACGGCGGACTTGACGAGCACGCTCTTGGCCACGGGCTTGTTGCGCGGCTTGCGCTGCCCGAGCAACTCGCGCGTCAGCGAGTCCTCGAGCTCGCGATCGCGCTGGCGGCCAGCCGTCTGCAGACCGGATTCGAGCTCCTTGGCCGCGGCGGCGTTCGGGCAGGTCATGCGCTGCGCCTGAGCACTCCCGTCGTAGTAGCGAGCACCGGGCTGCACGGCGACGAGCCGGGCCCCGTCGTGAGTGGACACCAGGGCGCCCTCGGGAACTTCGAGCCAGTTGCCGCGCGCGACCACGTTGTCGCGCTCGGCCCAACGATCGCGGCTGCTGGGTTCGATCGGCCGCTCGTCATCGAGCAGGTAGGTTGGCGTCACGTCGTAGTGCTTGCACAGGGCCAGAAGCATCGGCAAGGTCGGCAGCGAGCGCCCTTGTTCGAGATGCGACATGGTCGCCGGGCGGACGCCAAGGATCTTGGCAGTCACACCCTGAGCTTCGCGCTTGAGACGGGTACGGAGATAGAACAGTTTCAAATGAAGGCGCCGCATGGATGTGGAGCGAGTGGTTCCGTGATGTCGGGCTGAAGGGGAGCTGGATTCCGCGGATCGAAACGGGGGACCCGATCTGCGAAAGTGTAACACCTCACAAGAGAGTCGGTCGCAGCGGGTGAGTTTGCCGGGTTCCGACGCAAGTGTATGGCACCGTGGCTTTGGACGTTCGATCGCTGCATTCTGTTCGGCATCGATACAAATCGGCGCACCGAACGAACGTTGGATGCCTCCTAGGTGGAACGCAGCGGAAGTAACACTTGCCGAGCCCGCAGCCGCGCGCGACCTCGAGCAGGCTCGGGCCCTCGGCATCGCCGTCACTTCGCTCCGCGATCCAACTGCTTGGCAACTCGTGCGTTCGAAGGGCAGCCTGGAGCTCCACGGGCCGGCGCCCGAAGCGATCCGCCTCGCCCTGGATCTGCGCACAGGACCGATGGCACGACGGCTGCGGAGTTCGCGCCGGGACGAGCCCCTGCCCCGGGCGATCGGCCTCGCACGGCGCAGTGCGCCCTTGTCCGTAGTCGATGCCACGGCCGGCCTATGTCGCGACGCAATGGTGCTCTCCCGACTCGGGTGTGAAGTCGAAGCACTCGAACGGATCCCGGCGCTCGTGATGCTGGTCCTCGATGCCATCGCGGACAGCGCGCTGGCAGCGCGCTTGCGAGTCGTGGCGACCGATGCCGTGCCGTGGCTCCACGGCCTCCTGCCCGAGCAGCAACCGGCGGTCGTCTACCTGGACCCGATGTTCTCCGAGTCGGGAAGTGCCCAGGTGAAGAAGGACATGCAGGTCTGTCGCGCGCTGGCCGGTCCACCCGACGATCCGTTGCCGCTCTTCCTCGCGGCGCGTCGTGCGGCCCGCGAACGCGTTGTCGTCAAGCGGCACCGCGATCTCGCGCCGATCGCCGAGGGCGTTTCGTTCGCCGTCGCCGGGTCGCGCATCCGGTTCGATGTCTACCTCGCCGCCCCCGACCTCGGCCGGACGGTCAACGAAACCCGAGCGCCGTGAAGGCCAGGTCGGTCTCTGCCGCAACCACGGTCGCAGGAACCTGCTGCTGCACGATCGCGACTTCGTGCCCGCGCATGCCACCCAGAACCATGACGCTGTTCCGCGTCCACCGCGCGAGGATCGCGGGCAGTGCGGCCGTCAGTTCCGCCGCGGTCAGGTTCGCGATCACGCAGTCCAGGGGCCCCAAGGTCTCGGGTCCGCCGACGTGCACGATCGCGCCGGGCAGCAGCGCGCGCGCCGCGGACACCGCGTGCCGATCGACGTCACAGGCCTCGATGTGCGTACATCCCCTCGCGCGGGCGTAGAGCGCGAGGATGCCCGAACCGGTGCCGACGTCGCCGAAGCGCACGGGCGCCTCCCACAGACGATGCAGGCAACGCAGCGCGGCCTTCGTGCTCGCGTGTTCGCCGCTGCCGAACGCGTTGCCGCGCGGCACCACGAGCTCGATGCCGCGGAAGTCGGCGGGGCGCTTTACCCAGGGCGGGCGCACCAGCACGTCCTCCGCCACGAGGATCGCCGTGTCGTCTTCGAGGCCCGTGCGCTCGAGATCCGCCGGCGCTACGGGGATCTCGTGCACGGCGAGACCCGGCTGCGGCAGGTCGGGCAACGCCGACGCGATCCACACCGTGACCGAGTCGTCTTCCTCGAGCACCCCCTGCACCTCGCAGTGCACGTGCAGCCAGTCGAGTGCCTGCTCCCTCGCGTTGCCTCGGATCACATAAGCGCGCAGTGGTGCTTCGTGCATCACCTGTACCACATCACCTGGCGCCGGCGAGCACGGCCTCGACCCGGGCAAAGATCGCCTCGGGCTCGACCATGCGACCGATCGCGTCGTAGCCCTCGGCCAGGTGACCCTGCACGGGCCCGAGCAGCTCCACGCCGCGACGGCGCAGGATCGCGCAGTTGTCCTGCACTGCCGCGGCCGTCCACATCGAGTCGTTCATCGCCGGGCACACGAAGATCGGACAACGGCACGTGATCGCAAGCAGCGACACGGGATCGTCGGCAGCGCCGCGCGCGAGGTTGCTGAGCAGCGCGGCGCTGGCGGGCGCGATCACGTAGACACGGGCCCAGCGCGCGACGTCGATGTGCGGCACTGATCCATCGGGGTCGACCTGCGTCGACGACAGGATGGCCTTGCTTCCGGTCAGACCTTCGAAGGTCACGGGCCCCACGAACTGCGTCGCGTGCGGGGTCATGGCGACGCGCACGCGGGCCCCGCTCTGCACGAGGCGACTCGCGAGGAAGGCCAGCTTGTAGGCCGCGATGCCGCCGCCGATGCCGAGCAGCACGTGCTTCGTCATGGCCAGATCATCTCCTTCACGCGCTTGATCGTCTGCTGCAGGTCCTTGTTCACGATCGTCACGTCGTAGAGCGGCACCCCGTCGACGAGCTCACGAGCCGCGCGGATCTCGCCCTCGGCGATCGCGATGCGCTGCGCGATCTCCTCGGCACTGTCGCTGCCGCGGCGCTCGAGCCTCGCCCGCAGCTCTTCGATGCTTGGCGGAGCGATGAACACATAGAGCCCCGCGACGCCGCGTTCGCGCAGCTGGCGCGTGCCCTTCACCTCGATCTCGACGAGGATCGTCTTGCCGCGCGCGAGCGCCGCGTCCATCGGCCAGCGCGGCGTGCCGTAGAGATTGCCGTTGTAGCTGGCCCACTCGAGGAACTGGTTCCCGTCGAGCCGCCGCTGGAAGTCCTCGAGCGACAAGAAGTGGTAGTCGACTCCGTCGCGTTCGCCGGCGCGCATCGCGCGCGTCGTCGCGGACACCGAGAACTCCACATCGGGATGCTCCTTGAGCGCGCGGCAGACCGAGGTCTTGCCGGCCCCCGATGGCCCGGAGATCACGACGAGCTTGCCACGCCCAGTGCTCATTGGTCAGGGGTCATGGGTCAGCGCTCATTCGAGGTTGGCTACCTGTTCCTTGAGCCGATCGATGCAGGACTTCATGGCCACGGCCGCATGCGCCATGATCGTGTCCGGCGACTTGGCGCCGAGCGTGTTGGTCTCGCGCAGCAGTTCCTGCAACAGGAACTCGAGCCGCCGCCCGATCTCGCCGCCGCGGTCGAGCACGGCGTGGATCTCGCGCAGGTGCGCACGCAGACGCTGCACCTCCTCGGCGACGTCGACGCGATCGGCGAAGATCGCGACCTCGCGCACGAGCTCGTGCGCGGTCGGCGGTGACGGCACGTGGCTCTGCACGAATTCGAGCACGCGCTGCAGCAGGCGCTCGCGATACAGCGACGCGAGTTGTGGCGCACGCGATGCGGCCGTCTCGCACAGCGCCTCGAACTCGACGAGTTGGGCGCGCACGGCTTCGATCGTGCCGCGGCCGTCGGCGAGGCGATGTCGTTGCAGGTCGTCGAGCGCAGCCGACATCAGGGCGCGCAACTTGTCCGGCAGCGGCCGCGAGGTCAGCGCCTCGCCGCGCAGCGCGGCATTCGCGGCCGAGACCACGTCGGCGAGAGTCGGCGGCGGCAGCCGCATTTCCTCGGCCAATGCGCGCAGGTCGGTTGCCACCGCGCGCAACACCGTGCGGTCGGGCAGCGCTGTGACCGCGGCCTGCCGCTCGATGACGACCGAGATCGAGCCGCGCCGGATCCGCTCGCGCACGAGTTCCTCGATCGCAGCCTCGAATCCGCCGCAGGCGCTGGGCACGCGCAGCTTCACGGTGAGTCCCCGGCCGTTGACCGTGCGAACCTCGATCCGGAGCTCCCCCAACTCGCTCGGTCCGGCGGCGAAGCCGGCGCCGGTCATGCTTTGGGAGGGACGGTGCATGCGGATCAGCGGCGCGGCGAACCGGGGCGAGCGCGACCGTCAGGCCCAGGTCGAGCTGATTAGGATCGCCGAACCGCAGAAGATGGCCGCGAGCAGGAAGGTGAACCGGTTGATGCCACCGGTCTTCACTCCGAACGTCTCGGCGCCGACGCCCCCGAACGCCTCGGCGAGGCCACCGCCCTTCGATTCCTGCAGGAGCACGACGATGGTCAACAGGACGGCCGACAGGAAGAAGAGGACCCAGGCAATGTAGTGAAGGATGAACATCAGCAGTCGATTGCAGCCGCGCTGCGCAGAGTCAGTGGAGTCAGTGGAGTCAGTGGAGTCAGTGGAGTCAGTGGAGATCGTATTCGATGATGGGAAGGAACGTCTCCGCCTGCAAGCTCGCGCCGCCGACGAGCAGGCCGTCGACACTGTCGACTGCCATGAGTTCCTTCGCGTTGTCGGGCTTCACGCTGCCGCCGTAGAGGATGCGGATCAGATTGGCTGCCGTTTCGCCGACGCGTTGGACCAACCACTTGCGGATCGTGCGATGGGCGAGCGCGATCTGGTCTCCGGTGGCCGTTTCCCCGGTGCCGATCGCCCAGACCGGTTCGTAGGCGATCGTGAGTCGATGCGTGTCCTCGAGTCGGATCTTCTCGAGGCCTGTCTCGAGATGGCGCTTGAGCACACGCTCGGTCCGGCCACCCTTGCGTTCGTCGAGCGTCTCCCCGACGCAGTAGATCGGCAACAGGTCGTGGTCGAGTGCCGCGCGCACCTTGCGCCCCATCCACTCGTCGGGCTCGAAGAACACGTGCCGTCGCTCGCTGTGGCCGATCAACACGCGGTCCGCCCCCACCTCGCGCAGCATGCGCGGCGCAAGTTCACCCGTGAACGCGCCGTTGGCCTCGTACCAGATGTTCTGGCCACCTACGCCGAGCGGCGAGCCCTGCGCCACGGCCGTGACGTCGGCGAGGTAGATCGCGGGCACGAACAGCGCCACTTCGCGATCGCTGCCGTCGCCGATGCGGCCCTTCACCGTCTTGATCAGATCCAGCGACCGCGAGCGGTCGAGGTTCATCTTCCAGTTGCCGGCGATGTAGGGCTTGCGAGCGCGGTGAGTCACGGTGCAATGACCTCGTCGTCGAACGAGTCGATCGTCGGGGCACCTCGCGCGCCTTGGTGCGGGGACACCGGGTTGCGGCCCGCGGCGGCAGACTCCGCAGCACTGCCGCCTTTGCCCGTGGCCACAGAACGCGACCACCGCCGGCCGCACAGGGAAGCCAGCCGCTTCAGTTCCGACATCAGGTTCGCGAAGTCTGCAGGCCGCAGTGCCTGCTTGCCGTCGCAGCGCGCCTGCTCCGGGGCCGGATGGACCTCGATCAGCAAGCCGTCGGCACCAGCCGTCAACGCAGCCTTGGCCATCGCCGGAACGAGACTCGCTTCGCCGGTGCCATGACTCGGATCGACCACGATCGGCAGCTTCGTACGTTGTCGCAGGGCCGGCACGGCAGCCAGATCGAGCACGTAGCGCGTCGCGGGATCGAAGCCGCGCACGCCGCGCTCACACAGGATCACGTCCTCGTTGCCCTCCTGCAGGATGTAGTCGGCAGCGTGCAGCAGTTCTTCCAGCGTGGCGGCGGCACCGCGCTTCAGCAGCACCGGCTTCTTCTGGCGGCCGACTTCGCGCAACAACGGGAAGTTCTGCATGTTGCGGCTGCCGACCTGGAGGATCGCCGCATGCGCTGCGACGAGCTCGACGTCGCGCGGATCCATGACCTCGGTGACGACCGGCAGGCCCGTGCGCTGCGACGCTTCGTGCAAGAGACGCAGACCTGCCGCACCGAGACCCTGGAACGACTTCGGCGAAGTGCGCGGCTTGAACGCGCCACCGCGCAAGGCCCCTGCCCCTGCAGCAAGTACGGAGTCGGCGACAGCCATAAGCTGCTCGCGGGTCTCGACCGCACACGGTCCCGCCATGACGACGAAGGAGTCGCCGCCGATCTGCAGGCCGGTGCCGAGGGTGATGTTCTTCTGCAAGGGAAAGCGTGCCCGTCAGCGAGCCGAGAGACGATAGGGTCGGTCCAGGGGGTGGTCAACTTCGACACGGGAAGCCCGAGGTGGATGCGGGGTCGGAACCGGCGTGCGGTGTCGAACGAACCGTCTCGGACCCAGGCGGCAACGGGTTTCCCTCGCCGCGACGCGTCGCGCAGACTTGCTGCGCACTGGCGTTCTCGCCGCTGCACGCTGCGAGCGGTAGAGGTGCCAGCTCGGCTCGCGCCTCTCGTTCCAGAGTGAGTGCGCGCTTCTCTGCGCGTTTCACCGCCGCACCGGCATCGCTCTGCACCGTTGTGATGCGACAGCGGACCGCGCCCGCAGACCTCGACTGCATTGTCGCGTTGTTCCGCAGTTCGGAGTCTGCGCGGGCCGCGCCCGTGACACCGGCGATCGACGACGTTGTGCGGCGTCGCTGCGTGCGAGCCGTTCTGCATCGACGTGCGCGGTCGCGACATCGTGAGAGTGTCAGCAATGCTGGAGAAACTCCGCGAGGCGAAGAGACTTCTTTTTCGTCAGGACGGAAGTGCGAGGTGCTCGTGAGGCGAAGTGCTCGGATGCGGCAGTGATCGACCCGATTGACGCGAACGATCAGCGCTCGCAGACTCGGTCCTGCCGGGTATGCTGACGGAACTTCGCCCACAGGCGACTTCGTCTGAGTGGCAGACTGAAACGTTTCACCCACACCCCATCTGAGGAAAGATGAACCTGCGCATACTGTCCCTGCTCGCACTCTCATGTACTCTCGCCGCGCAAAGCGTCGAGATCTACTCGAACGGCCCGCTCGTCTCCCTCCCGACCGGTGGCTTTGCCGGCAACCCGGTCAGCATCCTCCAGGCCCAGCTGCCCACGGGTACACCTCCTGGTCTCGGCAACAACGTCTTCGGGTATGGCGCCCAGGTCGCAGGTCCGAACTCGCTCGCCGATGACTTCGCAGTCAACGGCACGTGGATCGTCGACGGAATCGAAGTGTTCGGCTACGTGACGGGAGGGGCCGCACCGAGCTGCACAGACGTCCGCATCGAGATCTACGACAACCGGCCAGACCAGGGTGGCGTGCCGATCGCGGGTAGTCCTGGCTTCACGAACAACCTGTTCACCACGGCGGGTTACACGGTGACCAACACCTTGACGAACCTGTACCGAGCCTTGGACACCACCCCACTGGCCAGCAACCGCATTGTGCAGTCGGTCAAGATCAACCTGCCGGCTCCGCTGATCCTGAACTCCGGCGTGTATTGGCTGCGCTTCCAGTACGCGGGCATCAACTTCTGCCCCCCGGTGACGACGCCCCAACAGAACTACACTGGTTTCGCGTTGCAGTCGACGACCGCTGCAGTGACGTGGGCCCAGGTGACGGACATCCCAGCCCCCAACGTGGGCAAGGGCATCCCGTTCAAGCTCTACGGCACCCCGACGACCCTGCCCGGCGCCATCACGAACCTCGGCGGTGGCTGCGACACGGCCACGTTCACTGTCGGCGGACAGCCGTCCATGGGCGGCTATCTGCGCGCGGAGCTCGGCAATCTGAACCCGCTGTTCATCCCGCTGATCATCGTCGGTTTCTCTGACCCCGCCGGCCCGCTGTTCGTGTGCCCCTGCACGCTTCACGCGACCCTCGACGTGCTGAACATCGGCAACCTGTTCACGTTCGAGGCCCCGATGACGGTGAACTTCGTCGGGTTCACGTTCTACCTCCAGGGTGGTCAGGTCGACCTGATCCCCGTGGGTGGCGCGCCCTGCAACCTCGGACTCCAGTTCGGGCTGACGAACGGCTACTCTTGGCGCGCCTACTGATCGCGCCGAACCACCTCGTAGCCTGAAACTGCAACGGCGTGCTGAGTCGTCTCGCACGCCGTTGCTGCGTACCCGGGGCCATTGCGCCAGCGCAGCGGCAGCACACTCAGCCCTCGTTGTCGATCATGCGCACGAGGTAGGCGCCTGAGCTCTCCGACGGCACGAGCTTCAGCATGTTGCGGGCCTCGGCTTCTTCGAGCAGGTCGTTGAACGAGCGGAAACCGTAGTAGGTCTCGTTGAACCCGGGCTTGCGGCGCTTGAGGGCCTGTTTGACCATGGATCCCCAGATCTTGCCGTCCTCGCCGCGTTCGTTCGCGAGCGCCTCCATCGTCTCGAGGATCAGGTCGAGGGCTTCCTGCACGCGGTCGTCGCTGCCCTTGCGGTCTCCCGACGCCGGCGCCTTCGCATTCCGGCCCGACGCCTTCGCGTCCGGTGCGTGTTTGCGGGCCGGCTTCTCGCGCACGAGGTCGTCATAGAAGATGAACTCGTCGCAGTTCGCGATGAGCAGATCCGAAGTCGAGTTCTTGACCCCCACGCCGATCACGTTCTTGTTGTTCTCGCGCAGCTTGCTGACGAGCGGTGAGAAGTCCGAGTCGCCGCTGATGATGACGAACGTGTCGACGTGCGGTTTCGTGTGGCAGAGGTCGAGCGCGTCGACGACGAGTCGGATGTCGGCGGAGTTCTTGCCCGACATGCGCACGTGCGGGATCTCGATCAGCTCGAAAGCCGCTTCGTGCATGACGCCCTTCCAGCTCTTGTAGCGATCCCAATCGCAGTAGGCCTTCTTGACGACGATGCTGCCCTTCAGCAGCAGCCGGTCGAGGACCTTGTCGATGTCGAACTTGGCGAACTTCGCATCGGCGACACCGAGCGCGACGTTCTCGAAGTCGCAAAACACGGCCATGTTGGTGATGTCTGCTTGGTTGGTCATGAACGCAGTCTCCGGCCTCGGGCTTCTCGGATGCTAGCCCAACGGGTCCACGCTCGCCGACGGTTTCTTTTCGCCGCACGCACTGCGCGACGGCGAACGCGAGGTCAGCGCGCGGTTCCGGGACCGGTGACGACCGTGCCGAGGTCGACGTCGCCGACGACTTCGATGCTGCGCACGAAGATCTCGCTGCCGAGCGCCGGGTAGACCGTCACGGTGCCGTCGAGCCGACCCGGTCCCGCCGCGACGGGATGCCCATCGAGACACACGACCACCTGATCGTCGAGCTGACGCAGCTGGATCGCGTGTTCACGCCCGGCCTGCAGCAGGCGCGGTGCCGTCTGCGCAAGCTTGTCGCCGAAGTAGAAGTGGTTGCTGTCCGCCACTTCCCAATTGAACAGCACGTTCACGTTCCCGACCGCGAGGCGCAGGTTGAGACCGTCGGCGGACTGGATGCCGGCGCGGAACGTGACGCAATCGATGCGCCGCCACGCGAACCGGGTCGTTGCGCGTGTGGCCACGTCACGGCCGAGGCTGCGTCCGAGCAGACGCCCCTGTTCCACGCGCCACGCACCGCCCGTGATCAGCATCCGATCGACGTCGGCAGCCGCGAAGTGCAGCGAGCCGACTCCTTCTGCAATGGCCTGTTCCGTGACCTGGTCCAGCAACCGGCGCACGCGCTCCACTTCGGCGGGTTCGATGAGCGGTCCTGGCGCTGGGGCCCCCGCAGCTGGCGCTGGGGCCCCTGCAACTCCGGGCTTCGGATCGAACAACGCCATCGGCAGCAGCAGCTGCATCGCACGTCGGCTCAGGTTGCGCTGCGCGATCGCATCAGGTGTGTGCTGGCGGCGACTCAACCACTGCTCTCCGGCACGAGCCAAGGCAACGACGTCGCGCGGCTCGGTGCGCGCCGTGATCTTGTTGCGCAGGATGCGAGCGACGGCATCCGATCCTTCGCCGACGGCCTCGACGCGCTCTGGCCATTCCGCGAGGTAGGTCGTGCGATAGGCGAGCGCGAGGCCCGGCACGTGCGGTGCCGCGCGCACCCGCTGATAGGCAGCTCGCACCGCCTCGAGGTCGGCTGCCGCGGACTCGACGTAGGCACGGAGTCCAGCCGGCGCGTCGGACACGGCGATGCGACGTGCAGCGGCCAAGACCGACGCGAACGCCGAGGGATCGCGCTCGAGGAGCTGCTGTGCGGCATCGAGGCAGCCCGCCGCGACCGCCTGATTCGGCACACGTCCACCCGCCTCCACTCCCACGAGGAATGCCTCGTGCACGCCTTGCACCACGAAGCCCTCCACCAGTGCCGTGGCCACGCGCAGGCCTCCGGCCACGTCAGAGGCGGCATGCGCACATCGCATGGCCTGTTGCAGCAGTTCGTAGCGGAGCGCGGGCGACCGCGCCGATTCCGCCGCCGCGGCGAGCAGGCGATCGATCGCGCTGGCGTCGCGGGGCTGCACGACCATGACCGACGCGAAGCGTTCGAGCAACTCCGACTGCACGGCGGCACGCGCCGCCGCGCCGGGCACCGGCAATCGATCCTGCGCCCCGAGCAAGGCAGCCAGACCGACGGCAGTCACCAAGGCGTGACACGGCCGGAAGAGCGCCGGAGGGGGCATGCCGTCAAGCTAACACAGTCGACCGAAAGCCAGGCACTTGCGCTGATTGGCCGGGGTCTATTGCGGCCTAGGGCTGACGCACGGGAAGGCGGAATCAGTAAGATTCCCTCCTTAATTACGTCCGCCCCCGGGAGCATTGCTCAGAGGGCGGCGTTCGGCCGCCCATGATCGACCCGTAGGTGGTCGTAACCCCTAACCCCCACAGAGGAGATTGAGATGACGACGTTCCGTCTGGTTGCCGCGAGCATGCTCTGCTCGACGCTGTTCTTGTCTGCCCAGGAACCCCCGAAGCCCGGGGGCGAGAAGCCGCCAGCTGCCACGCCGGCCAAGCCTGCGCCGGTCTACGTGGTCGCCAAAGCAGGCGACAAGCTCGAGGTGATGACCAAGGAGGAGCTCGAGAAGAAGAACAAGCAGCTCGCCGACGAGTACACCAAGGCGATGACGCAGTACGAGAAGGACAAGAAGGAAGCAGATGCCGCGCACAAGAAGTTCGAAGGCAAGGAGCCCAAGAAGACCGTCATCGAGGCGGTCGGCGAGCATCCCACCAAGGAAGCAGCGGAAGCTGCACTGAAGAAGATCCACGACGAGAAGGCCAAGGGCGAAGAGAAGGGCAAGGACCCGAAGAAGGACGAGAAGAAGAAGGACAAGTAAGAGGACAAGCTGACGCAGCGAGATCGCCGCGTCGCTTCTTCGAGCGAACCCACCGGGGGCCCCGCGACACTCCGTCTCGGGGCCCCCGCCGTTTTGGCCGCGCACGCATGCGAACGCGCCAGAACCTCGGCCAGTACAGTCCCTGCTGGCCACTCTTGCTGAACAGTCGCGCGAAATCGAACGAATTCGTGGCGTAGCTGATCGCGATCCAACCGGGCCCGACGTCGAGGGCCGGGTGGGCCTTTGCCGCGTAGACGAACGGCGTCTCCTCGCGTGATTCGGGTGGAGTCACCACATCGCGCGGCGCCGACCAGGGACCCGCAGCCTCGGCCGCCGTGTGCGCGGCGACGGTCGTCGCGCCGAAGCCGCGGCTGTAGACATGCAACCACGTGTTCCCGATGCGATGCAGCGAGCACTCGGGGCCGGCGTCTTCGAGCACGAACGACCGCACCGTCGCGTCAGCCATCCAGCGACTCCCGTCCCACCATTGCATGCTCGCGCTGCCGCGGCGCATCTCCGCGAGCAGGAGGCGGCACAACAAACCGCGATGTGGTCCATTGCCCTCGGTGCCGAGAGCCACGACATGGTCGCCATCCCGCCACACGGCGGTACCGAACACACACGGCAGCGGCGCAGTCGGCAGCGTCACCTCGCGCCACCGCCATGACGCGGGATCGGCGTCGGGTTCGTCGATGCACAGCAGGCGCCACCCATCGATCGAGAACCCGAGCCCTTGGCCCGGCGTGTTGCGCACGCGCGTCTGGAACAAGAACAGCGGCCCGCCGGCGATCCGAATGCCGTGCAGCGGCCAGAAGCCGAGTCCGCCTTCGTCGGCGAAGAACGGAGCCGGCTTGCCGTCCTCGTCCATCCGCCAGTGGAAGGACACCGAACCGAGCGCGGGGTTGCGACCGTGCTGCACCGCGAGGCTGTTGCGAACCATCACGGCTTCGCGACGGTCGCCCCGGTCGCTCGTCGCAACGAACGAATCCCCGAACAGCCAGAGGATGCGGTCGCCGCCGAGGTCGACCGAATAGACCGCGTCGCCGCCGAGCCAGTGCCGATCCCGCTGGAACAGCGCATCGGCGGCCGGCCAGGGTTCGGCTTCCCAAGCCACTGGTGGCGGCGCGGTGCACGCACTGCACAGGACGAAGGTGGCAGCCGCAGCCGAGAACCGCCGTCGGCTCGCGTTGCCAGGGCTGCGTGGCCTGGAGCTCATTCCGGCGGCGCCTCGAGGATCGTCTCGGTGCGTACGGGCTTCAGCGGAACCTGGACGACGGGCCGGTCCATCGCCGTCGCCGGCGCGCGGCACGCGAGCGCCTGCAGCGACGGGCCGCAGATGCGCGCCTGGCACGGGCCCATGCCCGCGCGACAGCCGAGCTTGATCGCGCGAAACGAAGGTCCGTGCAGCTCCGCGGCGTCGCGCGCGTGCTGCAGCGTCACGTCCTCGCAGCGGCAGACCACCGTGTCCGGCAACGCCAGTTCGTGCAGCCCCGGCAACGGCGCGAACGCGCGCAACAGCACATCGGCGGCGGCCCGTTCCGCGGCGACCCTGTCCGCGAGCGCGCGCGCGACCGCAGTGCCCGTCCGTTCTCTGACGATCGCGGCCGCCGCGAGCTCACCTTCCGCGATGGCGACCTCGGCGCCGCCGATGCCGCAGATCTCACCGGCCGCGAAGACGCCCGCCACCGACGTGCGTTGTTCGCG
>Ga0075418_10001785_pt1 | contig 24498 bp, 21 predicted proteins | sample SoiMetdeltSBSDD2_FD_81776 | JGI IMG/M metagenome (GOLD analysis project Ga0075418, IMG submission 81776) | Bulk soil microbial communities from a Populus tree surrounding site in Tennessee, USA - Soil MetaG P. deltoides SBSDD2 | ecosystem: Environmental > Terrestrial > Soil > Tree plantation...
CCGAACCGGTCAGCACTCAGAGTGAGCTAAAAATTCACAGAATGATCTGCTGACAATCTGCTGACAAGCGGCGCTGAGCGGCGGACCTATAGATGCGTTGTGCCTGGTGGGCGCGACAAAGTTTGAACCTGTGACCTCTTCCGTGTCAGCAAAACACCGGGAACCGCTGTGCTCGAAGCCGTTCTCCCAGGTCGGCGCCGACCGTAGACCCGGAAGGGAAACGCTCTCTTGACGTCAAGGGAAACGCGCTCTTCGCCAATTTGACGCTCCGAGTTGCAGGGGTTCATCGCCGCACCTCCCGCGCTCAAGGCATTGAATGGCGCCATCCACCTGCATCTGTGCATCAAACTTGGTAGCGAGCCTTGCGACTGAGTTAGCGGTCGATGAGTCGCTGGAGGTGCTCGGGGTAGCGGGCTCCCTCGACTTGGATCTGGGCGGCGGCGCGCTCGATCTCGCCGAGGTCGTCGGCGGTCAGCTCGAGGGTGGCTGCTGCGAGGTTCTCCTCCAGGCGCTCCACGCGGCGGGTGCCGGGGATCGGCACGATCCACGGCTTCTGGGCGAGCAGCCAGGCCAGCGCGACCCGGGCCGGGGTGGCGTTCTTTCGGGCTGCGATCGTTCCCAGCAGGTCGACCAGGACCTGGTTGGTCGCTCGTGCCTCGGGGGTGAAGCGGGGGATGGTGCTGCGGATGTCGGAGCTGTCGAAGGAGGTCGCGGCGCTGATCGTGCCGGTGAGGAAGCCCCTGCCGAGCGGGCTGAAGGGGACCAGGCCGATCCCGAGCTCCTCCAGGGTCGGGAGGATCTCTGTCTCGGGTTCCCGCCACCACAGCGAGTACTCGCTCTGCAGCGCGGTGACCGGTTGGACGGCGTGGGCGTGTCGGATCGTCTGCTGCCCGGCCTCGGACAGGCCGAAGTGCTTGGCCTTCCCGGCCTGGATCAGGTCCTTGACCGCTCCAGCGACGTCCTCGATCGCCACCTCGGGGTCGACGCGGTGCTGGTAGAGCAGGTCGATGGTGTCGACGCCGAGCCGCTGGAGCGAGCCGTCCACGGCCTGTCGGATGTGGTCGGGGTGGCTGGAGAGGCCCACCTGTCCGCCTTCGTGGTCGATGCGGAACCCGAACTTGGTGGCGATGACCACCTGGTCGCGGAAGGGGGCCAGGGCCTCACCCACGAGCTCCTCGTTCACGAACGGGCCGTACACCTCGGCGGTGTCGAAGAAGGTCACGCCACGCTCCACGGCCGCCCGGATCACCGTGATGCCCTGCTGGCGGTCCGCGGCCGGGCCGAGGCCGGAACTGATGCCCATGCAGCCGAACCCGATCGCCGAGACCTCCAGGTTGCTGTGGCCAAGCATTCGCTTCTGCATCCAGTCTCCTTGTTCAGCGAGGCGGTGGCTGCCTCGCGCCTACGTCATCTCGACGCACGCAAGAGTTCGCCGTAGAGCTCGCGGGCCTCATCGACCGCGACTTGGAAGCTCGCGGCTCCGACCGTCAGCTCTGTCGTCTGGACGCCGGGAATTTCGGTCGCTGCGAAGTGGCCGATGAACGTGCTCGTACGTTCGGCAATGTCGAGTGCGGCCTCGTTCAAACGTTCGAGCTCGCGGTGCACGAGGAGGTGGAACATCGCAGTCTGGGGCGGGTCGGGGACGATCTCGACCCCGTCGAGGGCGCCGAGCGCCGCCGCGAGTTCGTCCGCGCGTGCGACGAACTCCGGCATCCGGGGCAGGACCTCGTCGAGGCCGCGCTCTGCCGCGATCAGGAACGGGTAGGCCGTGAAGAGCCGACCGCCGTGGCGGATCTGCCAAACCCGCGCCTCGTCGATCACGACCTTCGTCCCCGTCAGCGCGGCGCCGGCCGGCGCGCCGAGGTCCTTGTAGAACGAGACGTAGACCGTGTCGAACAGATCGGCGATCTCGGCCAGGGTGCGCTGGTAGAACGGGGCACACTGCCAAAGCCGGGCGCCGTCCATGTGGAGTGCGATCCCTTGGTCGTGCGCCTTGGTGCAAAACGCCATCAGCTCTTCCCACGCCGGCAGTTGCCCGCCGATTTCCCGAGCCGGCAGCTCGAGCACCACCGCCCCGAGCGGCTCGCGGACGGCCTCGAGGTCCTCGGGCGTCGGCAGCCGCTCGCGCGATCCGAGCAGGTCCGCGTGCAGCCCGTGCAGGTGCGCATAACCCCGCTCCTCGTGCACATCGAGGTGACACTGCGGATGGAACCCGATTCGCCGGTTCCCGCGCCGCTCACAGTGGATCCGCAGCGCGATCTGCTGAGCCTTCGTCCCCGACGGCATCCACACTGCCGCCTCTTTGCCGAGCAGCTCGGCGACGCGAGCCTCGAGCCGTTCCGCGAGCGCGCGCTCGCCATAGAGGTCGACCTCGTCGTTCGACGGGGCCCACTCGGCGAGAGCACGCAACGTCGCCCGAGGGTCACGATCCGCAGGCGAAAATGTGCCGACAACCCGCTCGCATCGAGCCCAGATTGTCCGTCGATCCCGCTGTTGTGGCACCAGTCCAGCCTACGGCGCGCACGCCTCAGAGCGCGAGCGATGACGCCGTAAACCCGTACTCGGCTGGGACCGGGGGGCTCGGCGTGCAGCCAGTCCAATCGGCGGCATCTCGCCAGTGGCCGGCGCCTGTGGTGTGATCTCGCCCTTGACGTCGCAGGGTTGGAGGTGGAGCGGGTGGCGAAGCGTGTGGTCGAGGTGGACACGTCGGAGGTGCTGCGGGCGCTGACCTGGGCGGCCGGCCAGGACCGGCTGTGGCTGGTGTCTCTGCAGCTGGTGCACCCATGACCGGCGGGCCAGCGGTCGACATGCCGACCTCGACCACCTTCGAGCTGCCCGGCTACACGTTGGAACGCACCCTCGGCCTGTCCTGGGGCCTGATCGTGCGTAGCGTCGGGCTGACCAAAGGGCTGACCGGCACCGTCCGCTCGCTCAAGGCCGGCGAGGTCAAGGAGTTCACCGAGGTGGTCGATCGGGCCCGGCACACGGCACGGCCGGCGAGGACCAACCGCGCTCCAGTGTGGCGGCGATGGCCACAGGCTCAACCGGAGGGTGAGGTCTGTCCTCGGTGACCACTTGCCTTGCTGGCAGGGGGCCATAGGCCCGCGGCAGCCCGGGTGAAGGGGCTCGAATCCCCTTCGGCCCGGGCGGACTCCTGGCCGGGCGGGCGCTCCGGGGAGCGGCGGTAGTGACCCTGGGTGGTTAGACTCCGACTGAGGCGAGGCGGCTGAACCCAGCGGTGGCGACGTTGAAGCTGATGGGTGCGCCCATTCCCATCTGCCTGATCTGGTCGACCAGGGCATCGCTGGGCCGGCCGTAGATGTCGATCTTGGTGGTGGCGTCCAGGAAGTCGTAGGCCTTGGCGATCCGCTCACGGGCCAGCTTGAGATGCAACACCAGGGAATCCTCGTCCGGGTGGACCTGGATCACGGTCATCTGGTGGGCGTCGTCATCGATGTAGATCCCAAAGTGGAGCATGCGTGGGTGGTTGGCTTCCAGGAACGCGCCCATCTCACGGCTGGCCTGCTTGGCGACGTCGAGCTTGCCGTGGGTGATCGCGTGCGTGCCGAGGTAGATGAGTGATCCTGCCACCGCGTTTCCCCTCCCTGGACAATCGGCTGGTTTACAGCGCGTAAACCGACGCTAACAGCGTGCTAGACACCATGTCAAGTGTCGCTTGCCGGATCGGCTGTAGTCACTCGGTGAGCAGGGCGCTCTGGACCAGCCGCATGAGGTGCTGGGTGTACTGCTCGGTCGTCCATCCGAGTTCGCGGGTCAGCTCGCGCCAGGCTCCGGGCATCGTGACGACATAGATGAGGTCCACTGCAGCGTCGATCGGCCATCCCTCGGCGAGGTGGCCTTCTGCGGCGATGCGCTCGACGATCGACCGAATATGCTGCTGGCGGCGACCCATCCGATCCCGCCAGGCGGCGGCCAGCGCCTCGTCCTGGTACTGGCTGCTCTCCAGCACCTGGGTGACCCGGTCGATCTTGGCGGTGTACCAGCTCATCGTCTGGATCCACCGCTGCAGGCTCTCCACGCCGGTGGCACCACCATGGATATGGGCGCGGAGCTGGACGGCTCCCAGGCTGACGTCGATGAAGTCGACGAGGGCCACCAACAACCCCGACCGGTCACCGAAGTGCAGGTAGACGGCCTGGCGCGTGACCCCTGCCCGGTCGGCAACATCGACCAGCCTGACCCCAGCACCCTGCTGCTCAAGCAGCTCCCAGGTTGCCTGGAGGATCCGACGGCGCGTCTCAGGATCACCGTACAGCGCCGCCTCGCTTGACATGACGTCAACCTAACATACCGGGCCGCCGGCATACCATCGGGAGACCACACACGTCAACCAGACCCTGCATCGGCCTCGATCCGACAGCTGACCTCGCAGTCCCTCCCGGACCGGCAAGGATCATGGCGACACCCCTTTCGGGCCTCGTTCGGAGCCTCGACCACCAACGAGACGACCTGACAGCTAGAGGTCCGTCCTGAGGAGTTAGTGGCCGGTCCGGGCGGTGATGGGAGGGCGTTCTCAGCTCACGCGATCGGGACCAGGCCGAACACCTGGATTCGCAGGTTCTGCGGGACGTATCCTCTCGTCGGAATGCACCCTGACCCCGGAACAGGGTCCGCCGCGGGCGTCGCGCGGCTACTAGAACGCGACGAAGAGTTCCTGGCGATCGACGATGCGATCCGCGCTGCACGTGCCGGGGACGGGACGGCGGTCGTCCTTGAGGGTCCGGCCGGCATCGGCAAGACCTCGCTCCTCGACGCAGCTCGGCGACGCGCCATCGAGGCGGGCATGACCGTGATCGCGAGCCACGGCGCGTTCCTCGAGAGCGACTTCGCGTTCGGCGTCGTGCGGCAGTTGTTCACCCCGGTCATCGCCGCTGCGTCGGCTTCGGAGCGACAGCATCTGCTTGAGGGGGCAGCAGCCCTGGCAAAACCTGTCGTAGCGCCCGAGGAAGTTGGGCCCGGCGCGCTACCCAGCCAGCCAACCAACCGCCGTGGCTCACGGCCTTTACTGGCTGACCGCGAACCTCGCCGGGAGGAATCCGGTGATGATTGCCGTCGACGACGTGCAATGGTCCGATCCGCCATCCCTGCGGTTCCTCGCCTACCTCTCCCGACGGCTGGAGGGGATGACGGTCATGCTGCTGGTTGCCGTTCGGACCGGTGATCCGCAGGTGGACGCCTCGCTGCTGGCCGAGGTGGTGTCGGGGCCAGGCATGCGGGTGATCCGCCCCGCGCCGCTGAGCATGCACGGCGTCGGGGAGCTCGTGCGCGTGCGGCTGGGGAGCGCCGAAGTGACGTTCATCGAAGCGTGCCGGACGGCTACGGGCGGCGTTCCGTTCCTGCTCGAGGAGCTCCTCGGCGCCCTTGAGGCCGATGGGGTCAAGCCGACCAGGGAGGCGGCCGGTCTGATCGAGAGGTCCGGGCCGAGGACCGTGGCCCAGGCCACGATGCTGCGCCTTGGGCGGCTGTCGCCGGAGGCGGTCGCCGTGGCCCGAGCGATCGCCGTCCTGGGCCGCCAGGCGCGCCTGGACCGTGTCGCTGTGCTCGCGGACGTGGAGCTCGACCCCGCCCGCGTGGCCGTCGACGCTTTGATCGCGATGGACCTGCTCGCACCCGGCCACCCCATCCGCTTCGTCCATCCCTTGGTCCATCAGGCAATCTACGAGGACCTTCACCTCACGGCCCGAGCGAACGCCCATGCCCGAGTCGCGCGGTTCCTGACCGAGGAGGACGCGCCTCTGGACGAGGTCGCCGCCCATCTACTGTTGAGCGAACCGACAGGACGGGACGACGTGGTGGAAACGCTACGCCGGGCCGCGGACGCCGCCCTGCGACGTGGAGCGCCACAGAGCGCCGCCGCATACCTGAGACGTGCGCTCTCGGAGGGGGGGAGAACAGCTCGGCGCACCCTGCTCCATGAGCTGGGGCAAGCCGAAGCGCTGGCCGGGGACCTGCGCGGGATCGACCACCTCCGCGAGACGATCTCGCTCGCCGACGACACGGCTGTTCGAGTCGGCATCACCTACGAGCTGGCGACGTTGCACGCTCTGTCGGGAGATTGGGGCAGCTTTGCCGACAGCATTCGGGACGCCCTGGCCGAGCCAGCGGAACTCGACCTCGATCTCGTGGCGCACATCGAAACCGCTCGCGGCGCCGTCGAGTTCTTCGATCCAAGGACTGCGCACCTCTTCGAGGAGCGACTTCCACGCCTGCTCGCGCTTGTCCAACAGCGCGGTCCGGCAGTTCGGGGGCTAGCGCTGCACGTGGCGGCGGTCATGGCGTCGCGCGGGATGAGGCCCGCCGAGGCGCTCAGGCTCGTGCAGCAGGGGCTGGACGAGGGTCGCTACCTTCGCGAAGTTGGCTCCGGGTCGCCGGTGATGGCACATGCGCCGGGCGCGCTCATTACGCTGGATGAGCTCGATGCGGCCTCTCGGGTGGTCCAGGAGATGTCCGACGACGCGCACCGGCGAGGATCCGTCGTAGGCTACACCGCCGCCTCAATCTACCACGCCTGGATCAGAGCACAGCGAGGGCGCCTGGCCGACGGGGAGGCGCATCTCCGGTCGGGGGTGGATCTCTCTCGGGAGCACGGTCTGACCTTCTGGCTGCCGAGCGCCTTCCAATGCGGTGCCGACATCCTGCTCGAGCGGCCGTCCGTCGACGACATGTCACAGCTGGTCGAATCGCTGACGCTTCCCGCGAACCTCGCCGCCACGATCTCAGGTGCCTTTGTCCTGGCGGTGCGTGGCCGGCTGCGACTGGCACGGGGTCAGCGCCCGGAGGCGATCGCGGACCTACGTAAGGCCGGTGGGATCGCCCTCGGAGCTCGAGTCAACAACCCTCTGTGGCTGCTCTGGCGCTCGCCGCTGGCGCTGGCGCTGCCTCGTGAACAGCTCGATGGGGCCATGGAGCTCGCTGAGGACGAGCTGGAGTTCGGGAGGAGGAGTGGGCTGGCTCGATGCGAGGGCGTCGCGCTTCGGGCATCCGGTTGCCTCCAAGGAGGCCAGCGCGGCATCGAGCTGCTCGAAGCGTCGCTGGATGTCCTGGAGGCAACACAAGCGGTCCTTGAGCGCGCGCGAACCTTGGTGGAACTGGGGGCGGCGTTGCGCCGGAGCAACTACCGGGTGGCCGCGCGCGAGCACCTGTACGCGGGGCTCCACCTCGCCGACAGCTGCGGCGCCGAGCGCCTGGCCGCGCGGGCGGAAGACGAGCTCCGGGCCTCCGGTGCCCGTCCACGGCGGCGCGCGGTGACGGGGCCAGGTGCCCTGACGGCGAGCGAAGGGCGTGTCGCCCATATGGCCGCCCGCGGAATGACCAACCGCGAGATCGCCCAGTCCCTCTTCGTGACGGCCAAGACGGTGGAGAACCAGCTCGGCTCGGCATACCGGAAGCTGGGCGTCCGCTCGCGGGACGGGCTCGGCAGGGTGCTCGCCGCGACGCAACTCACCTGAGACGGCCCGAAAACTTGGGGGACGATCCCCCATGATCGACCGATCCCTGGCTGCCAGACTCCCCGGAGAGGCAGTCTACGTCAGGCATGAAGGGAGCTTGCTGAAGCGGCGACGGTACCGATGCCTGTAAGGGCAACGCAAGCACCGACACGGCGGCACAGTGCGAGTCGGTCGCGGGTGTGCGGTCGGCGGAGGATCGCTCAGAACCCGGGCCTGCGCCCGCAGGCGGTCATGGCGGGGGCGTCCTCCATCTCGAGCCCGAGCGGCAGCTCGCCGCATGCAAAGGAGACACGACCCATGATCACCTCGTATGAGGCCGCTTCAGGCATTGATGTGCTGACGTCGACCTTCCCCGTCCCCGGATTCGGAGTTGTTCCGATCAACGCCTTCGTCCTCCACGGTCCCGAGCCCGTCCTGGTCGACACCGGACCGGTGGTCGAGCGTGAGGAGTTCATGACCGTGCTGCGGTCAGTCATCGATCCCGCCGACCTGCGGTGGATCTGGCTCACCCACACTGACTTCGACCACATCGGCGCCCTGCCCCAGCTGCTGGCCGACAACCCTCAGCTCCGGATCCTCACCACCTTCCTCAGCGTGGGCATCATGAGCCTGTCGGCCCCGCTGCCGATGGACCGGGTCCACCTCCTCAACCCAGGGCAGAAGCTCACCGTGGGCGACCGCACCCTGACCGCGGTCAAACCACCGGTGTTCGACAACCCGGCCACCACCGGGTTCCACGACGACAGCTCGGGAGCGCTGTTCAGCTCCGACTGCTTTGGGGCCCTCCTCCAAGCGGCGCCCGAGAACGCGGCCGACCTTTCTGACCAGGAGCTGCGGGAGGGTCAGGTCTTCTGGGCGACCGTGGACTCCCCGTGGCTCCACAAGGTCGACGGTGCGGCCTTTGCCAAGGAGCTGAACGGCATCCGCGAGGTGGAGCCCTCCCTGGTCCTGAGCAGTCATCTGCCGGCCGCTCCCGGCAGCATGATGGAACGGCTGCTGGCCTCCCTGGAGGTCGCCCCAACCGCCCAGCCCTTTGTCGGACCAGATCAGGCGGCGCTGGAGGCGATGTTGGCCCAGATGACCGGGCCCCAGTAGCGCCGGCGGCCCGCTCCCACCGCACCGCCGCGTGCGCATGGGCTGAACCGCTCTATGAGGATTGGTGTGGGCCTGAGGGGCCCGGAAGGAGATTGACCAAATCTTGTGATCACCGCAGATCAGAGGAGGAGCTCTATGAAGATGCGGCTGCCATTGGCACTCATCGTCGCCGTCGTCGGCGTGGGCCTGATTGCCGGTCCGGTCGCTGCGGGCCCTCCAACGGAGGAGGTGTTCTCGCCCGTTGGCGATCGGTTCCTGTGCGGAGAGACCCTCCTCACAGTCCAAAGCGGCACCGTGCTGGAGCGTGAGCACGTACGTGAGCTTGGTTCGGGTCTTTCCCACGTCATCGTCATCGAGACGCCGAACGACGTGATCCTGACGGATGAGGAGGGAAACGCCTATCGCCTGGTCGGCACGGCGCATGGGAACTTCGTAACCGCAGCCGACCCGGAGGACGAGTTCGCACTTGAGTGGGGCTTCTTCGCCTTCAAGGTCAACCTCATCGGCGAGGGTGGCCTGTTCGGCACCGTCGATTTCCTGCTCCGAAGGGAGCAGAACGGCGACGAGCTCATTCGGGATCGGGGCAGCTGTCACTTTGCGTAGGGCTGCGCCGGCCCAGCCGTCCCGGACGTCACCGGGCAGTGGGCTACCACTTGGCTAAGCCGATCGAAGCGCATCTGAGCACATAACTGGAGCACGCTGGGGTGCAGCCGCACGGTGACGACCTAGCCGGGGACAGCGGGTCGGGCCGAGGGGTCCGATGAACAGGGAGGTTAGCAAGGGAAACGCTCTCCATCCGGTACCCAGTCCCTGGAACGGGTCCCCACACAGCGAACCGACCAGCGTTTCGCCTGGACAGCACCGTGATAGTGAGTGCGGCATCGTTTCGGCTGGTCAGAGCCTTGCTGGTGGGCGCGACAGGGTTTGAACCTGTGACCCCTTCCGTGTCAGCAAACCACCGGGAACCGCTGTGCCAAGCGCCCTTTCTGCAGGTCGCGTCCGACCGTCGGGGCCAAAGTTAAGTGGTCTCTTGGCGTTCAGTTAAGTGTTCTCCTGTAAGCACGGGGGAGCCGAGCAGCGGGGTGGCCAGCCGGCAGGCGGTCCCTCCTTCCAGATCAGCGTGGTTCACAGCTCATACCCCTGCGCGATCCAATACTGCCAATCCTCGATCACCTGGCGGGTCTGGTTGTCCACCGCGACACCCTCCAGCTGGGCCAAGGGAACCGCAAGGCCTCGGCGTTCCCAGCGGATCACGACGAACATCTCGTGTCCGCACTCCTTGTCCGGGGCCATCCCGACGACCTCGACCTCGTCACCGACCCGCAACGGCGAGATGCTGCGCTCGGCGATGCACCTGGCCATAAACGGGAAGTGCAGCCGGTCCTCCAGGGAGTAGTACCAGCCCATGGCCTGCTCTTGGGGCGTGTAGGCGTCGACGACGATCTCCATGGTGATGCGCTGCTCCCGCTCCTCGTCGCGCGATCGTCGCTTCATCCGGTTTCCTCGTTCACCACGAAGCCTCCTGCGTCCCACGCGTTGCGGAACGGTCTGGGCGATCGGGTCTGGATTCCGGACCGCCGCCTCTTGCGCCGCGCAGGCGGGCGCAAGCATGTCAGCTTCGCAACTCCTGTTCCCATTCGGCAGGGTGACCAGTGCGGTGTCCCAGCCTCAGCGGGCGGAGGTGGACATTGGGCGTGGCGGCTCGGCAGACTAGGCTGGTCTCGATGGTTGCACCTGTCCGCTCGGTGATCAGGAAGAGGCGATGAGCACGGCCGAGCCGCTCGGCGAGGATCAGTGGCCCGCCACCGGCGTGGACCTGGAGACCCGGCGGCGGCGCATCCTTGCCACCTTGACCGCGTTCGGCCGGATGAGAGAAGTCGAGCAGTTCCAACGGGCGCTCGCTGCCGCGACGAGGGCGGCGGCCGCTACCCAGGACTACGCCGGGCTGGAAGGCGTTGTCCAGGGCTGGTATTTGCACGTGCTGGCCCTGCGGACCGTGCCCGGTTGGGCGGACCGCTGGGAGGCCCTGGGCCGCGAGCCACCGGTACTGGTTCCAGGGGATGCCAGGTCGCTTGAGGATGTGTTGGCTGACCTGGGCCTGCCTCGGCCGGGGTGATCGAGCCCTACCGGGTCAGCACTGAGGCGATCCGCGCTTCGGTTGCCTCGCTGCCTGATGCCGGTCGGCGCGACCTCGCCGCCGCGCTGCAGGCGCTCAGCCAGGTGGCTGCCGTCCAGGATGCGCTTGGTGAGCAGTTCGATGAGCGCACGGTGGAGGTCTTCGGTCAGGGCGCGGTGCTGCTCTATTACCGCGTCGTGCAGCAGCAGCGGACCATTCAGGTCGTCGAGCTGCTCTGGCTTGGGTGACCTGAAGCGTCATCGATGTGCACGCGCGTGGTGGGCTGGTGGCCAGCTCGGGGCCAGACGGTCAGGTGGCGTGGAGAACCTCGACCATCAGCTGCGGTTCTGAGGAATTCCGCTGGACCGTCAGCGCCGGAGGGCGTGGCGTGGTTCTCTGCGCGGCCGGTCAGGTGATGCCGAGAAGGTTCGTGGCATTTCCCCATAGGACCTTGGCGAGGCGCTCGCGCCCGATCGGAAGCGCCATCGCCGAGCCGACGATGTCGGCGGCATGGTCGAGATGCGGGAAGTCGCTGCCGAACATCACCCGGTCCGGCCCGAGGTATTCGAGCGTTTCGGCCAGCATCGGCTCGTCGGGCTCGAAGCCGATTGCGCACTGGCGGCGGAAGTAGTCCGATGGGCGGCGGCGGATCGTCGCGGAGACCTCGTCAGCGAGGTTGGCGTACTCGACCTCGTCGAGGCGCCAGAGCCAGTTCACCATCCAGCCGCAGCCGGCCTCGAGGAAGGCGAAGCGCAGGTCGGGGTGGCTCTCCATGACACCGCTCTCGAGCAACGAGAGGTAGGCCATCATCTGCTCCATGGGATGCGAGCAAGCGTGGAGCGCGAAGCGCGAGGTGAAGCGGTCGGCGCCGGCGCTCGCCGCCCGGGCATGGGCGCCCTCGTGCACGATCACCGCGAGGCCGTTATCGGCGCAATAGGCCCAGAACGCGGCATTCTCCGGATCGCCCAGCAGCCGCCCGGCGATCGGGTTCGGCCGCAGCGTCACCGCGGGCCAGCCGCGCGCGACCGCGAAGGCCGCCTGCTCGATCATGCCGGCGGGGTCGAAGCGGGCGATCAGCGCCGCGGCGCGCAGGCGCGCCGGGTCGGCGGCGCACATCTCGGCCATCCAACGGTTGTAGGCGGCGGCGAAGCCAGCGGCGAGGCCCGGCTCGCGGTGGTCCATCGCCACGAGATAGGAGGCGTAGGTGGGCAGGAGCAGCGCCGCGTCGATGCCGTCGCGGTCCATCGCCGCGAGCTGGCCCGCCGCCGTCTCCCCCTCGGCCAGGGCGTCGGGCCGCGCCACGGCGGCCGTCGCGATCTGGATCTTGGCGCCGCGCGAGACATTCATGACCGGCTCGCCGTCCACGATCAGGTCGGGCGGCAGCGGGAGGAGCACGCCGGGCCCGCCGGCCGACATCCGGTCGCTCAGGGCTTCGCCGCGGTCGAGGTAGGCGAGCGCGGGGGCGTGGGCCGCGAAACGCCGCTCCAGGTAGTCCGGCCAGAGGCTCAAGGGCTCGTAGACGTGCCGGTCGATGTCGAAGATGCGAAACCCGTCGCGCATTGGAGCTTGCCTTTCCCGCCTGATCCCCCCGGGAACTATGCATGGCGGCGGCGGCGGAGGCAATCAGAGGAAGAGGTGCACGGGATTGAGCGCGGGCTCGGCGAGCGGCGTGGTCCGCCAGCCCATCGCCACCGGCACGTCGTAGAGGCGCCCGGGGCCGAAGCGCGGCCAGAAGTGCCGCAGGCCGGGCACGACGACCTTGACCACCGGCAGCCCGATATCGGGATGGGTCTGGTCGAGCACGATCATCTCCATGCCGCGGGAAGCGAGATGGTCGCGGCACCAGTCGATCAGGCCGGTCAGCGTGGCGATCCGTGCCGGCGGCGCGTCCGGCGGCGCGTCCTGGCCGTGGGGGAAGAGGAACGCCTCGTCGCCCCCGGGCGCCCAGGGCGGTGGGCCGTCGCGGCCGTCGGCGCGGAAGAGCTGCGCGAGCTCGGACATCGCCCGCTCGATCGCGACCGCGGTCTCGAAGTGGCAGCCGAAGCCGATGCACCAGCGTCCATCGCTCGCGGCGCGGGCTACGGCGGCGAGGCAGGGAATGCCGAGGTCAGAGGTCAGGTCGAGGAGGTAGGAGCGCCAGCCCTGCGCCGCGAAGCCGCGCGCGAGGCCGCGGACGTAGGGATCCGCCGCGGTCCGCGGATCGAGCCCCGGTCGCTGCAGGCGGTTGTACCACCAGATGGCGACGGCGTCGCGCTCGACCAGCTCGAGGAAAGCCTGCAGGGTCGCCTCCTCAAGGCAGCTTCCCGCGGCGTGGCCGTTGGGATTGAACCGCCCGTGGCGGGGTTCCGGCGCGTTGGCGTAACAGTGGTCCCGCGGCAACCAGCGCCAGGCGCGCGCGGTCAGGGAATAGCCCCGGACCCAGGCGATCGGCCGGTCGGGCGCAAGCGGCTCGGGCACATGCCGGCGCGGGTCGGCGGTGGCCGCGTTCCAGGCGGCCCGGCCTTCGACCTGGGCGCGGCTGAAGTTCCACAGTTGGTCGGGATCGATCGCCGTCGCGCCGAGGTCGTGCAGGCTGGCCATCTTGAAGGGTATGTCCGCACGCCAGCCTGCGGAGATGCGTTCGACGGCCTCGCAGAGCGCACTTGCCCGGGCCTGGACGGTGTCGCGGCCCTTGCCGAGGCAGACGCCGTGGAAGTCGTCGGCCGCCGGGCGCGCTGTGCGAGGTACTGTCAGGTAGGCCCCGGCATAGATCGCCGAGGGGCCGGGGGCGGTGTCGAGGCGCCCGAGGGAGGCGACGTGGCCGGTCAGGTCGCTGACCAGCGGCGCCAACCGGGCGCAGGTCTCGGCGGCGCTCCGCACCCGGTAGCCGCCCGTCCGGCGGCGCAGGGGAATGCCGTCGCGGAACCGGGGCGGCTCGAGTGCCCGCGCTGCGGCCTCGGGCAGGGAGCCGCAGCGGGGGCAGGCGGCGCGCCGAGTTACCGGATGGCGGTGGAGGCCCCCCGTGCGGCCGTCCCATTCCAGGATGCAATCGCCCGGGGCCGCGGCCGGGCCGTCCCGCAGGGCGGCGGCGATCTCGCCGGCGAGCGCGTGGCCGTCGGGCCCGATGTTCGCGACGCGCCCTCCGCCGATCTCGGGGGAGGGCGCGGCCTGGAAGCCGAGCCAGGTTTCGACCGGGCGGTTGGCGCGGAGCCGCTCCCGGACGCAGGGCCAGCAGGCCAGCAGGCCGGGGCCGAAGATCGGACCGAAATAGGTCCGCTGCCCCGCCAACTTCGCCGGCATCCAGGTCGATCCCGCCGCCTCGGCCGTCGCGATCATCGCTTCGGCCGCAGGGTCGAGATAGTCGGTCACCACGAGAAGCCGCAGGGCGGTGCTCGGCGGCGGTTCCGCCGAGGCGGGGCGGAGCGGAAGGCCGGCGCGGGCCAGCGCGGCCGCGATCGCCTTGGCCGAAGCGCGGTCCGTCGCCTGGACCGCGAGGCCGGGCGCCAGGCGCAGGCTCTCGGTGTGCCAGGCGGCCAAGGAACGGGGCGGAGCGGGAGCGGAAAGCCCGACGACGACGCCGGCCTTTTCGAGCTCGTTGACCGCGAAGATCACCTCGGCCGGGGCGATCGCGGGAGCCGCATCCCGCATCAGGTCGTCGAGGCTGCGCCGGCCGTCCACCAGGGGGCAGAGTGCCAGCATGATCCGCGAGGTCGACAGCCACTGCCGGCGCTCGCTGATGAAGAACACCCCCAGACCGTCGACCGGGCGGACCGTATAGTCCTGCGCAAATGTCAAGAAGGGGGCGGGGGGATTGGGCACGCGCTTTACCATTCGCAATCGCGAACAACGCTAGTATACTCTTTTGCGGAGCGCGACCGCCTGCCGAACGGCTGGCGCGACGGGGGTTGCGGAGGGTGCGTGGCTCTGGCTTCATGCGTGCCCTGAGCATGGTCATGGTATGGGGGGTGACGGTGACCGACCTGCGCACTTGGCTGGAGGCCGCACGGCTGGCGGACCTTCACGATGCACTCATCGCCAACGGCGTCGACCTCGCGGTCCTGCCCGACCTGACCGAGGCCGACCTGCTCGAGATCGGTCTGAACGTCGGCCAGCGCCGGCGACTGCAGAAGGCGATCGGGGAGTTCGGCAACGCCCCGCCCGGCCAGACCGCGCGGGCGGTCGGGGAGCGGCGGCAACTGACGGTGATGTTCGTCGATCTGGTCGGGTCGACGGAGCTGGCGGTCGACCGGGACGCCGAGGACCTCCGCGACATCATCTGGTCATACTGCCGCTGCTGCGCCGAGGTTGTCGAGCGCCATGGCGGCACGGTGGCGCAGTATCTCGGCGATGGCGTGCTGGTCTATTTCGGCTATCCGCTCGCCGGCGAGGATTCGGCGGAGCGAGCCGTGCGCGCCGGCCTCGCGGTCATCGGCGAGGCGGCGGGCCTCAACCTTCTGCCCGGCCGGCGCCTGCGCACGCGGGTAGGTGCGGCGACGGGCATGGTGGTGGTCGGCAAGCTGACGGCCAAGGGGCTGACGGGCGAGCCGAGCGCGCTCGGCGGGACGCCGCATCTCGCGGCGCGGCTGCAGGCGATCGCCGAGCCGGACACGCTGGTGATCGCCGATTCGACCCGCGAGCTGGTCGGGAACCTCTTCGACTGCCGTCCGCTCGGCGCCCTGACGCTGAAGGGATTCCCCCAGCCCGTGGCTGCGCACCAGGTGCTGCGCGAGCGGGAGGTCGAGAACCGGTTCCTCGCGGCGCGCGAGGGAAGGGTGCTGCCGCCGCTTGAGGGCCGGTCCGAGGAGCTCGCGGCGCTCGGGGAGATCTGGGACCAGGCCGCGCGCGGGCTGGGCGGCGCGGTGCTGGTCGCGGGCGAGGCCGGGATGGGCAAGTCGCGGCTGATGGTGGCGCTCGCCGAGCGCGTCGCCGAGGGGGCAGGCCAGGTGGTCGCCCTCTCCTGCCAGCCGCAGTTCCGCAACACCGCTCTGCAGCCGCTCCTCGCCTTCCTGCAGCGAACCGCCGGGATCGCCCGCGACGACCCGGCCGAGGTTCGATTCGGCAAGGTGGCCGACCTGCTCGACTGCAACGGGATAGCAGGTAGCCGGGCGCTCTTCGCCGCAATGCTGAAGATCCCGGCCCAGGGGCTCTACGAGGTACCGGCCGAAAGCCCCGAGCACCAGCGCCGAAGCTTCTTCGGCGCCGTCGCCGAGCTGATGCTGGCCCTGCGCCAGGGGGCGCCGGTCCTGCTCTGCATCGAGGATTTGCACTGGGCCGACCCCACCACGCTGGAGTTCGTCGGCAGCCTGCTTGACCACTTCACCGCCCGGCCGGCGCTGCTGCTGGCGACAACGCGGTCAGACGCGCGGCCGGCGCTCGCCGAGGATCCGCGGACCCGGCTGGTCTCGCTCGACGGCCTGTCGGTCGGGGCGGTCGAGGCCATCGTCGCGCGGATCACCGGGGGCCTGCCCGCGCCGGCGGGCCTTGTCGAGCTGATCTGGCGGCAATCCGACGGCAACCCGCTCTTCGTCGAGGAGCTGACCAAGACCCTGCTCGAATCGCGGCAGCTGCGCGAGGAGGACGGGCGCCTGGTCCTGTCGGACTCGCTGACCCGGATCGCGATCCCGGCGACGCTGCACGATTCGCTGATGGCGCGACTCGATCGGCTGGCCGCGGCCAAGGAGGTGGCGCAGATCGGCGCCACCATCGGCCGCGAGTTCAGCCTCGACCTGATGGCGGCGGTTTGCCCGCATCCGCCCAAGGCGGTCGTTGCCGGCCTCGGCGCGCTCGAGGCCGCCGAGATCCTCTTCGAGCAGCGCGGGGCGGGCCAGCGGACCTGGTACTTCAAGCACGCCCTGATCCAGGACGCCGCCTATGAGAGCCTACTGCGCAGCCGTCGCCGCGAGCTGCACGCCCGCATCGCCGAGGCCATCGCGACACGCACTCCGGAGGAGGCGGGCCTGCATCCCGAGGTGATGGCCCACCACCTGAGCCGTGCCGGCCATTACCTCCGCGCCGTCGACTTCGGCATCAAGGCGGGGATGACGGCGCTGACGCGCTCGGCCAATGCCGAGGCGATCGGCCACGCCCGGGCCTGCCTCGACTGGCTGCGCTACCTGCCCGAAGGGGAGGAGCGCGAGCGGAGCGAGCTCGGCGTCAACGCCATGCTGACGCCGGCGCTCATGGTCGCGCGCGGCTACGCCTCGGCAGAGGTCGAGGCGAGCGCCACCCGCGCCTTGCAGCTGATCGATTCGCTCGGCGACCGGCCGGAGATGTTCCCGGTCATCTATTGCCTTAAGCAGTTCCACCACGTGCGGTCGGAACGCTCCCAGGCGCGGGCGCTGGCCGAGCGGCTGATGGCCATGGCCGAGCGTGCCGGGGATTCGAGCCAGCAGGCCGCCGGCCTCGGGCAGCTGGCGCAATGCTGCTGGATCGAGGGGGATCCCGCCGGGGCCGAGCGGTTCCTGCGGCGGGCGATCGCGCTCTACGACGTGGAGCAGCACCGGCAGTACGCCCATCAATACGGCTTCGACTTCCTGACCTACAGTCGCATAACCCTGTCGCAGGTCCTGTGGATCACCGGCCGCAGCACCGAGGCGGTCGGCGAGGCCGAGGCGGCGCTGGCCCATGCCCGCGAGATCAACCACGCCAACAGCGTCGCCATGGCCCTGCTCTACGGGATGATCGTGCGTCAGCAGCGGGGCGAGCGCGCGAAGGTGGCGGAGCTCGGGCGCGAGACCCAGGCCTATTGCGGGCGCATGGGGGTGACGACGCCGCGGTCCTATGCCGCGATGATCGCGAACTGGGCGAGCGGCGACGTCGAGGGATCGCTCGGTATCTTCGATGTGCACGCGGCGGTGGGCGCGCATCTCGGCATGACCTATTACCGGAGCCTCGCGGCGGAGAACGCGGTCGATGCAGGCAGGCTCGACGTCGCAATCGCGATCCTCGAGCCTGCGCTGCAGCAGGCGGCGTCGGCGGGCGAGCGGTACTGGGAGCCGCAGCTCCTGCGCCTGCGGGCCCGGATCGCCCGGAGCGGCGGCGAGCCGGACGGCGTTGCGGCGGGGCATCTGGAGCTGGCGGTCGGCAAGGCGAACGCCATGGGCGCGCACATGCTCGAGGCCCTGGCGCTGCTCGACCTGTTGGAGCTTTCCGCAGACCGTGGAACCGGGCGGCTCGCCGAGCTCCTCGGCGGGCTCGGGGTCGAGCTTCCCGCTGACGCCGCGGCCCGGGCCGAGCGCCTCGGCCTGTACGCCTTCCGGGCCGCCCGTCCCGACATTCGGAGCGAGATGTCCTCGGCGTGACACTTTCAACGGGCGCCGGCGACGCCCGGCCGACACGGTGAAGGAGAACGAGCATGTGGTTTAAGCCTGTGAAACTGAGCGGCGTGACCGCTGATACCGTGACTGGCGCCGATTTGATGAGCGACACGGTACCTGGCGCCGACTTCAGGCCCGGCTCGCTCGAATCAGCGCTCCACTGGCAGGTGATCTGGCCGCGCATCATCGCCAAGGCATGGGAAGACAAGGAATTCCACGAAAAGGTGAAGGCGAATCCGCGCGAGGCAATCGAGTCCTACTTCGGCTATCGCCTGTCCAGCAACCTCGACCTGAAGATCGAGGATGCCCCAACCGACGCGACCTTCAAGCCGGAGGACAACAACCCCGAGACGCCGGAGGATCCCTGGTCCAAGCTCCCGCCGCTTCAGCTGACCATCTTCATTCCGCCCGCCCCGGAGGAGTCCCTGCTGGCCGTCGCGATCACCGCCTATCAGGACACCGGCCGCACCTATCCGTTCACCTGCTGCTGACGCGCACGAAGCGGAGCGGGGCCCGCTCGGGGCCCTGTGGGGTTCCATAAGTCGGCCTGAGCCCCTGACCTGCATTGATCGGCCTTCTCCAGCAGCCCGGCATGATCGCAAATGTGTCGCTACGCCTGCTCTACCTAACCCGGTCTTTCAGTAGACCATTGATCTCGGGTTAAATGATCTTCTGATGGGCTCGGTGGTGAGTTGCCGAGTCCTCGACAGGCGCCCGGCGCGTGGTCGGGGTCTCCGGGTCTCGGTCGTGGGTGGGCTCGTGGTGGCCGCGGTCAGGTGATCGGCGGCGGCAGCGTGTGGAGTGGGGCGAAGGCGGTGGCGAGCTGCTCGCGTCAGGGCCAGGTCTTGTCGATCCGGACGGACAGTCGGCGTTGCCCGGGGGTGATCCGGGCAGCGACGTGCAGCAGTCGGTAGCGCAATGTCTTCGGTTCGACGTGGGCGGGGTCGTCGAGGAGTGTGGTTTGGGTCCAGGTGATCAGATCCGCGGCGGTCGAGGCGAGCTCGACCCAGGCGGCGTTGATCGCGTATTGCCGTGAGGCAGCCGTCCCAGGCCGTGGGTTTGGCGCACCGGATCCGGTCCTCGACGCGGGCGTGAGCGCGGTGGCGGGCCTCCAGGTGCGCGACCTGCCCGGCCACTCGTGGGCAAGGGTGTGGCGGAGCTGATGAGGGTGAAGCCCTGGGAGGCCAACCTGGCTGCCGCGGCGTCGCATCGTGCGCAGGCCCGTGTCGGTCAGTCGGCCGTTCTGGCCCAGCCAGAGCCACGACAGGTTGGCGTACCTGTGGCGGGCGCGAGCCCGCAGGTAGCGGTCCAGGGCCTGGCCGGCGCGGCGGCCGAACGGCAGGGTCCGCTCGCGGCGGCCCTTGCCCAGCACCAGGAGGATGTCGAGCTCCAGGTCGACGTCGGCGAGCTTGATCCCGACCATCTCGGCCCGGCGGGCACCGGTGTCGAGCAGCAGCATGAGCAGGGCGGTATCGCGTCGGCTCTCGAGGTGTTGCCGGCGCAGGCCTGGAACAGGCGCTTGAGGGCCTCCTCGGGCACGATCGGGACCGGCTGCTCGGGGACGATGGGCTTCTTGATCTTGGCCATCGGGTTGGCCGGGATCTCCTCTTCCTCGGCCAGCCAGCCGTAGAGGATCTTGAGAACCTTGTGGTAGGTCGCGCCGGTGCTGGCCTTCCGGCGGGCGAGCAGGTCGCCCAGGAACGCCTCGAGATCGCCGCGGGTGGCCGCCTCCAGGCGAGCGCCACGCTGGCGCAGGAAGGCGTCGGCCTGCCGGACCGCGATGAGATAGGTGGTGACCGTGCGGGTTGAGCGGTTCTCGGCGTACAGGTGCCGCTCGAAGGAGAGGATGAGCGGGTCCGGGCTGGGCGGGTCCATGAACAGGAAGGTTAAGTAAGGGAAACGCTCCATCCGGTACACAGCTCCTGGAATGGGCCCCAGACAGCGAACTGACCAGCGTTTCCGCTGGTCAGAGGCTTGCTGGTGGGCGCGACAGGGTTTGAACCTGTGACCCCTTCCGTGTCAGGCCATGCGCGGCCCTTCGCGAGGTCCCTCCCCGCCTTGCATGGCACCACGTCAGCCCTGCTCAGGAGGGTTACAGAACCAGGCGCCGCAGTGCGACGAGAGGCCGCGTATGGGATCGCTGCTGACAAGCTGCTGACAGGTGGCCGCGAACTGCATAGCATCTGGGGAACATCAGTTCGAGCGGGGAGACCGATGGCTGATCACTGCTCCTTCTTCAGGTGATACCTCATCTGCCGCTCCTCGTCGGTCAACTCTGCTTCGCGGTATTCAACAATGCAGGCGATCCTTGCTAGATCGTGGATCATCCACGGTGTGAGCCGCTCGTCAGGCGGCCAGGAGCGAAGGCTTGTCGGCGGCGAGCAGGCCGCCGCAGGCGGGCACCTCTGGAACACCGGCGGCTACGCCAACAACACCGTCCACCGGGTCGAGGTGACCGTGTACCCCGTCTCCATCCCTAGGGCCACGGAGGCCTGACCGGTCCGGCGACCCGCGGCGCCCCCCAAACCGGGCAGGGCGGCGGCCGCCCGTGCCAGCCTCCGCCGAACTCCGTTGTATTCGGAGTTCGGCGGGAGGACACTACGTTGGTGCCTTTGGTGGATTGGTCCTGACTGAAGGGGATGTCCTCGAGGGAGTCGAGGTGGTGGAGGGCGTTGGGGCCTCGGGGGGGCTGCGCGAGGAGGTCGAGCGCCTCCGGCGCGACCTCAGCGAGGCCCGGGAGCAGCAGGCGGCGACGAGCGGGGTACTGGCCGTCCTCGGCCGCGCCACCTCGGACCTCGACGCCGTGCTGGAGACCGTCGTCGACAGCGCCCGCCACCTCTGCCGGGCCGACATCGCCCTGATCTTCCTACTCGAGGGCGACGCGTACCGGCTGGCGATCGCGTCCGGCGCCCTCACCGAGGAGGACCGCGCCTACCTCGACCAGCACCCGCTGGCCCAGGACCGGAGCACCCTTGCAGGCCGGGTCGGGCTGGAGCGCCAGCCCCAGCAGATCGCCGACGTCCTCGCCGACCCCGAGTACGGCAGGCTCGACATCCAGCGCCACGGCGGCTTCCGGACCACCATGGGCGTCCCCATGCTGCTCGACGGCGAGGTCGTCGGCGTCCTGATCGTCTGGCGGACCCAGGTCGACCCGTTCAGCGAGCGGGCCACCGAGCTGCTGACTACCTTCGCCACCCAGGCGGCGATCGCCATCCGCAGCGTCGACCTGGTCAACGCCCTCAAGGCCCGGTCGGCCGAGGTGGAGGTGGCCAGCCGGCACAAGTCGGAGTTCCTGGCCAGCATGTCGCACGAGCTGCGGACCCCGCTCAACGCCGTCATCGGGTTCTCCGAGGTGCTGCTGGAACGGATGTTCGGCGATCTCAACGACCGCCAGGAGGACTACCTCCACGACATCTGGAGCTCCGGCAAGCACCTGCTGGAGCTGCTGAACGAGATCCTCGACCTGTCCAAGGTCGAGGCCGGTCAGATGACCCTGGAGCCGTCCGAGTTCTCCCTCCAGGAAGCTCTGGGCCACGGCCTCGCCCTGGTGCGCGAGCGCGCCGCCCGGCACGGCATCCGGCTCGGCCTCGAGGTGGCTCCCGACGTCGGGCCGGTGCGCGCCGACGAGCTGCGGATCAAGCAGGTGATCGTCAACCTGCTGTCCAACGCGGTGAAGTTCACCCCCGACGGCGGCCGGGTCGAGGTCCGGGCCCGCACCAAGGGCCCCGAGGTGCTGGTGACGGTGGCCGACACCGGGACCGGGGTGGCGGCCGAGGACCGCGAGCGGATCTTCGAGTCCTTCCAGCAGGGCGGCCGCCGGGCGTCGACCACCGAGGGCACCGGGCTCGGGCTGACCCTGTCCAAGCGGATCGTCGAGCTCCACGGCGGCCGGATCTGGGTCGAGAGCGAGCTCGGCGAGGGCAGCACCTTCGGGTTCGCCATCCCGGCCGGGACCCCGGCCCCGGCCGCCGCCGACCTCCCCGGCCGGGCCGACGGGGAGCGCACCGTGGTCGTGATCGACGACGACCGCCGCTCCATCGACCTGCTCAGCGTGTACCTGGAGGCGGCCGGGCTGCGGGTGGTCGGCGCCCGCGACGGCCAGCGCGGGGTCGAGCTGGTCAGGGCTCTCCACCCGGCCATCGTGGTGCTGGACATCCTGCTTCCCGGGATGGACGGCTGGCAGGTCCTCGAGTCGTTGAAGGCCGACCCGGCGACGGCGGCCATCCCGGTGGTGGTCGTGTCGATCCTCGACGAGCGCGGCCACGGGCTGGCCCTTGGCGCGGCCGCGTACCTGGTCAAGCCGGTGTCACGCGAGGGGGTCCTGGACGCCCTCGCCCGCTGCGGACCGGAGGCGACATGGCCGACCAGCTGATCCTGATCATCGAGGACAACGAGCGGAACCTGAAGCTGGTCCGGGACGTGCTCCAGTTCAGCGGGTTCCGGACGGCCGAGGCCCGCACCGCCGAGGACGGCCTCGCCCTGGCCAGCGCCAGCCCGCCGGACCTGGTCCTGCTCGACCTCCAGCTGCCCGGCATCGATGGGATGGAGGCGTTCCGGCAGCTGCGGGGCAGCCCGCCGACCGCCGCCATCCCCGTCGTCGCCGTCACCGCCCTGGCCATGAAGGACGACCGCGAGCGGGTCCTGCGGGCCGGCTTCGACGGCTACCTGGAGAAGCCCATCAGCGTGCGCACGCTGCCCGACCAGGTGCGCGCGTTCCTCACCGCCGCGGAGCTGCCCGATGACCGATGAGCCCCTCGTCCTCGCCGTCGACGACCTGCCGGCCAACGTCCGCCTGCTCGACGCCGTGCTCAGCCCCCGAGGCTATCGGGTGCTGGGCGCCGGGTCCGGCCCGGAGGCGCTGGCGCTGGTCGCCGAGCGCCGCCCCGACCTGATCCTGCTCGACATCGTCATGCCGGAGATGGACGGCTACGAGGTCTGCCGCCGTCTGCGCCAGGACCCGGCCACCGCCTTCCTGCCCGTGGTCATGATCACCGCCAGCGGCGACCAGGAGCGGCTCCTGGCCATCGAGGCCGGCGCCGACGACTTCGTGGCCAAGCCCTTCGACAAGGCCGAGCTGCTGGCCAGGGTGCGGTCGCTGCTGCGCATCAAGCGCTACCACGACACCATCGAGGGGCAGACGGCCGAGCTGGCCGAGTGGAACCGCACCCTCAAGCAGCGGGTCCAGGAGCAGGTGGAGCAGCTGGAGCGGATGGGCCGGCTGCGCCGGTTCCTCTCGCCCCAGCTGGCCGACCTGGTCGTCTCCTCCGGAGACGAGTCGTTCCTGGACAGCCATCGGCGCGACATCACGGTGGTCTTCTGCGACCTCCGCGCCTTCACCGCCTTCGCCGAGACCGCCGAGCCGGAGGATGTGATGGGGGTGCTGGACGACTACTACCAGGCTCTCGGCGACCTGGTCACCCGGTTCGAGGGCACCCTGGAGCGGTTCACCGGCGACGGGCTGATGGTGTTCTTCAACGACCCGCTGCCCTGTGAGGACGCGCCCCTGCGGGCGGTCCGGATGGCGGTGGCCATGCGCAACCGGATCCAGGGCCTGGCCCAGGGCTGGGCCCGCCACGGCTACGACCTGGCCCTCGGGGTCGGCGTCGCCCAGGGCTACGCCACCCTCGGCCGGGTCGGCTTCGAAGGCCGCTCCGACTACACCGCCATCGGCACCTGCACCAACCTGGCCGCCCGGCTGTGCGCCGAGGCCCGCCCCTGGCAGATCCTGCTCAGCCCCCGAGTCCACGCCTCGGTGGAGGAGTTCGTGACCAGCGAGCCGGTGGGGGAGCTGACCCTGCGCGGCTTCTCCCGTCCGGTGGCCACCTTCAACGTGGTCGGGCTGGACGCGGCCCGGATCAGCTCGTGACCGCCACCCGACCGCCGACCCTGGCCGAACTGGACCCGGGCGAGCGCGAGCGGAGGTTCGCCCAGCTCCAGACCCGGATGCCCGAGGTCTGGCGGGCCATGCGCCTCAACCACGAGGGCGAGTCGGTGGTGGTGGTCCCGTCGGTGACCGTCGACCGGGTCAACCAGAGCAGCGGGTCGCTCACCCAGGCCTACGAGGAACGGTTCCTGTTCCTGCTGCTCCTGCTGCGCCAGCCGCGGCTGCGGATGGTGTACGTGACCTCCACCCCGATCGCCCCCCAGATCGTCGAGTACTACCTGGCCCTGCTGCCCGGCATCATCCCCAGCCACGCCCGGGCTCGGCTGTCCCTCGTCGCGGTCCAGGACGGGTCGCCGCGGCCGCTCACCGAGAAGCTCCTGGAGCGGCCCCGGGTGGTCGAGCAGATCCGTTCGCTGATTCCCGACCGGCGCCGCTCCCACCTGGTGCCCTACAACACCACCCCGCTGGAGCGGGACCTGGCCCTGGCCCTCGGGATCCCCATGTACGGCGCCGACCCGCGGCTGTTCCACCTGGGGACCAAGAGCGGCTGCCGCCGGATCTTCGCCGAGGAGGGGGTGCGCCACCCGGCCGGCTTCGAGGACCTGCACAGCCTGGAGGAGGTGGTGGACGCCCTGGCCC
>Ga0075418_10001788_pt1 | contig 24486 bp, 20 predicted proteins | sample SoiMetdeltSBSDD2_FD_81776 | JGI IMG/M metagenome (GOLD analysis project Ga0075418, IMG submission 81776) | Bulk soil microbial communities from a Populus tree surrounding site in Tennessee, USA - Soil MetaG P. deltoides SBSDD2 | ecosystem: Environmental > Terrestrial > Soil > Tree plantation...
CTGATTCACGGCTTCATCCTCGCCGCCCAGCACCTGGTGCCCGGCGGTACGGCACCCGGCCAGGCGTACTTCATCAACGACGGCGAGCCGATCAACATGTTCGAGTTCTCCCGCCCCGTGGTGGAGGCGTGCGGGCAGCCGTGGCCGAAGCTCTGGGTGCCGGGGCGGCTGGTGAAAGTCGTGATGATGGTGTGGCAGTGGTTCCACTTTCGCTTCGGCCTACCCAAGCCGCTGCTGGAACCCCTTGGGGTGGAACGGCTTTACCTCGACAACTACTTCTCGATCGCCAAGGCGCAGCGCGATCTCGGTTACCAGCCGCTGTTCACCACCGAACAGGCGATGGCCGACTGTCTTCCGTACTACGTCGACCTCTTTCACCAGATGAAGAGCGAGGCCCACGAGCCGGCGGTCAGCGTGGTTACGGCATCTCCGCTAGAGGGTTGATCTCCCCCGTCGCGCTGTTGACCAATGCGGCCCGGTCCAGTCGGGCCGGCAGCGGCAGCACATCCATCACCGCAGCCACCAGCTGCGGCAACTGAGCCAGTGTGGCCCGGGGCGCCAGCGAGCAGTGCGGCAACCAGATTCCCGGCCGGTAGTGCTTGTGCAGTTCGGCGCCAGTGGCGGTGACCGCCTCGACGACCCGCTGCTGGCGGGCCACGAAGTCCGCGGTGACACCGGCGACCAGCCAAGTGCGGCCGCGTCGGAACAGCCCGACGCCGTCGAAGCTGAGGTTCACGGGTTCGCCGGGGTCGAGGCCGGCCAGCGCATCCGTCACCGCCTCTTGGTCCCACTTGCGCAGCACCGCGTAGGACACATGCGGCACATGACTGCCGTGAGTGTGCGAGCGCAGGCTGCCGACACCCTGCTCTTCGACCCTGTCCCACAAGGCGCGGACCGCCCGCTCGGATTTCGGGTCGAACAGCAGGCAGACGGCCAGGGCCACGAGTCAGCGATACAAGTGGACCGGCTGTTGCGTGGCCTGCTCGATCTGCGACGACGCGCGTTGCAGCAGCTCCGTGCCCAGCGCGATGAGCCCGCGTGCCGCGGCGATCTCCTCGCCAACCATTGGCTGGCTGGAGTCTTTCGGGTTGCGGTAGGCGTCGCCCAGCGCCGTCACGGTCTCGGCGTCGCCGCACTGGGCGCGCACCGTCGCATGTGTGTGGGTCTCGTCTTCGTCGAAGTCGATTTCGACCCGCCACTTGTTGCTTAGATCCTTGTCGTACATCGCCATCACCCTCCGGTTACCAGAGTGCTCCCAGCGAGGGCTAGGCACCAGATGTATTGCCGCTGAATCGTTGGCCAAATGCGGGGTCGCAACGACGTTGCGCCCCTAGGCTCCGACTGGACGTCAATTGAAAAGGAGGCTTCCGATGCCAAACGGTAAGCCCAACATTCTGGTCATCTGGGGAGACGACATCGGCATCAGCAACCTGAGTTGCTACAGCGACGGCCTGATGGGCTATCGCACCCCCAACATCGACCGGATCGCCAACGAAGGAATGCGTTTTACCGACTCCTACGGCGAGCAGAGCTGCACCGCCGGGCGTGCGGCGTTCATCAGCGGGCAGAGCGTGTACCGCACCGGAATGAGCAAGGTCGGCATTCCCGGCGCGGATGTTGGTTGGGCCGCCGAGGACCCAACGATCGCCGAACTGCTCAAGCCCCTGGGCTATGCCACCGGCCAGTTCGGCAAGAACCACTTCGGCGACATGAACAAGTACCTACCGACCGTGCACGGATTCGACGAGTTCTTCGGCAACCTCTATCACCTCAATGCCGAGGAAGAGCCCGAACAGTTCGACTACCCGCACAAGGACCAGTTCCCATTGCTCTACGAACTGGCGCACCCGCGCGGAGTGTTGAAATGCAAGGCCACCGACGAGGTGTCGTCCGAAGCCGACGACCCAAAGTACGGACCGGTCGGCAAGCAGACCATCGAGGACACCGGGCCGCTGACCACGAAGCGGATGGAGACCATCGACGACGATATCGCCGACGCCACCATTGACTACATCAAGCGCCAGCATGCGGCAGGCAATCCGTTCTTCGTGTGGTGCAACTTCACCCACATGCACCTCTACACCCACGTCAAGCCGGAGAGCCGCGGCCAGGCCGGACTGTGGCAATCGGAGTACCACGACGCGATGATCGACCACGACAAGAACGTGGGCACCGTTTTGGATGTGCTCGACGAACTCGGCATCGCCGACGACACGATCGTCATCTACTCCACTGACAACGGCCCACACCGCAACAGCTGGCCGGACGCGGGTACCACCCCGTTCCGCAGCGAGAAGAACACGAACTGGGAGGGCGCATTCCGGGTGCCGGAATTGATCCGCTGGCCGGGAAAGATCAAGGCGGGCACCGTATCCAATGACATCATCCAGCATCACGACTGGCTGCCGACGCTGCTGGCGGCGGCAGGCGACCCAGACGTCATGGACAAGCTCAAGAAGGGCTACCAAATCGGTGACGTGGAGTACAAGGTCCACATCGACGGCTTCAATCTGCTCCCCTACCTGATGGCCGAGGTGGAACACAGCCCCCGGCGAGGCTTCTTCTACTTCTCCGACGACGGCGACCTGGTCGCAATGCGTTTCGAAAACTGGAAGGTGGTGTTCGCGGAGCAGCGCTGCCAGGGCACGCTGAGAATCTGGGCCGAGCCGTTCACCCCGCTGCGGGTACCCAAGCTGTTCAATCTGCGCACCGACCCGTATGAGTACGCCGACATCACGTCCAACACGTACTACGACTGGTTCATGCACCGGGACTATTTCGTCTTCTATGCGACGGCGATGGCAACCAAGTTCCTCGAGACGTTCAAGGAGTTCCCGCCGCGGCACCCACCCGCCAGCTTCAGCATCGACCAGGCGGTCGAGAAATTGCACGAGTTCCTAGCGAAGGATTAGAAAATGCCCGATAAGAAGCCGAACATTCTCGTCATCTGGGGTGACGATATCGGCATCTCGAACCTGAGTTGTTACAGCCGCGGGATGATGGGCTACTTCACGCCCAATATCGACCGGATCGCCGACGAGGGAATGCTTTTCACCGATTCCTACGGCGAGCAGAGCTGCACCGCGGGCCGGTCGTCGTTCATCACCGGTCAGAGCGTGTACCGCACCGGAATGAGCAAGGTGGGGATGCCCGGCGTGGATGTCGGACTGCAGAAGGAAGACCCGACCATCGCCGAACTGCTCAAGCCACTGGGGTATGCCACCGGTCAGTTCGGCAAGAACCACCTCGGCGACCTGAACAAGTACCTGCCGACCGCGCATGGGTTCGACGAGTTCTTTGGCAACCTGTACCACCTCAACGCCGAAGAAGAACCCGAACACGAGGACTACCCGACCGCCGAGGAGGCGCCCCTGCTGCGCAAGGCCTTGCTGCCGCGTGGCGTGATCCATTCCTGGGCCACCGACGAGGACACCGGTGAGGTGGACGACCGGTACGGGCCGGTCGGCAAGCAGCGCATCGAGGACACCGGGCCGCTGACAAAGAAGCGGATGGAGACCGTCGACGACGAAACCACCTCGGCGTGTATCGATTTCATCAGACGCCAGCATGAGGCCGAAACCCCTTTCTTCGTGTGGATGAACATGACCCACATGCATTTCCGGACGCACACCAAGCCGGAGAGCAAGGGGCAGGCCGGCCGCTGGCAGTCGCCGTACCACGACACGATGATCGACCACGACCGCAACGTCGGCCAGCTACTCGACCTGGTCGACGAACTGGGCATCGCCGAGGACACGATCGTCATCTACAGCACCGACAACGGCCCGCATGCCAATAGCTGGCCAGACGGCGCCACCACCCCCTTCCGCAGCGAGAAAGCCACCAACTGGGAGGGCGCGTTCCGGATACCGGAGATGATCCGCTGGACCGGAAAGATCAAGCCCCGCTCTGTATCCAACGAGATTGTGCAGCATCATGATTGGCTGCCAACGTTCCTGGCGGCGGCAGGCGAGCCCGACATCGTCGAGAAGCTGAAGAAGGGCCACGAGGCCGGCGATATGAAATACAAGGTCCACATCGACGGGTACAACCTACTGCCCTATCTGACCGGCGAGGTCGAGAAAAGCCCCCGGCGCGGGATGATCTACTTCTCCGACGACTGCGACGTGCTCGGCATCCGCGCGGAGAATTGGAAGATCGTTTTCATGGAGCAGCGCTGTCCTGGCACACTGCAGGTGTGGTTCGAACCGTTCACTCCGCTGCGGGCGCCGAAGTTGTTCAACCTCCGCACCGACCCGTACGAACACGCAGACGTCACGTCGAACACATACTGGGACTGGTTGATTGACCGCCTATACCTCATGTTCTACGGCTCCGCGATCGTGACCCAGTTCCTGCAGACCTTCAAAGAGTTCCCGCCACGGCAGGAGCCGGCGTCGTTCACCATCAACCACGCGGTGGAGGAGCTCAACAAGTTCCTCGCCTCGCGGGGCGGTTGAGCGTGGCGGAACTCGCATCATGGGTTGACGGACCTACGAAGTCGGCGATCCTCGACTTCGTGGGACGCGTCACCAGTGAAGGCGGACCGGATTACGTTGAGCCGCAAGCACGTGTCGCGGTTTTCGACAACGACGGCACGCTGTGGTGCGAGAAGCCGATGTACATCCAGCTCGACTTTCTGCTCCGACGATTCAAGGAACAGGCCGAGGCGGATCCGTCGCTGCGCGACCAGCAGCCGTACAAAGCCGCCTATACAGGCGACCTGCAGTGGTTGGGCGACGCGGTCAGCAAGCACTACCAGGGCGATGACACAGATCTGAAACCACTTATGGGAGCGATACTTACGGCTCACCACGAGATCACCGTCGAAGAGCACGCCGGCCGGATCAACACGTTCTTCGCCGAAGCCAAGCATCCGACGCTCGGCCGGGCCTATACGTCGTGTGGGTACGCGCCGATGGTGGAGTTGCTGCGCTATCTGGAGACCAATGGCTTCATCTGTTACATCGTGTCCGGCGGCGGGCGGGATTTCATGCGGCCGGTCACCGGACCGATGTACGGGGTACCCCCCGAGCGAGTGGTGGGCAGTTCGGTAGGTCTCGTCTACCGCGACGGACACCTGTACACGACGGACCAACCCGAGTTCCTCGACGACGGGCCTATGAAACCCGTGCGACTGTGGAGCCGGATCGGGCGCAGGCCGATTCTGGCGGTGGGTAACTCCAACGGCGACATCGAAATGCTGGAATTCACCCGCGGCATGCGGCTACTGGTGCTGCACGACGACAAGGATCGCGAATTCGATTACGTCGCAGGGGCGGAGAAATCACTCGAGCAAGCCGCGAAGGACGACTGGACCGTCGTCAGCATGCGCAACGACTGGACGACCGTCTTCAGTGACTAACGAACTCGTCCGGGTTCCACCGCAGACCGCGGTGCTGGGATCCGAGCACCACTATGCCGAGGAGGGGCCTGCGCGGCCCGTCAGCGTCGACGGGTTCTGGATCCAGACGCATCAGGTGACCAACACCGAGTTCGCCGAATTTGTCACTGCCACTGGGTATCTCACTGTGGCGGAGAGGCCGCTGAACCCTGCTGACTATCCCGACGCGCCCGCCGAGAATCTGCAGCCCGGCTCGATGGTGTTCACCCGCACTAGTGGCCCGGTCGACCTGCGGCACCTGAACCTGTGGTGGACGTGGACGCCGGGGGCGTCGTGGCGGCATCCTGTCGGCCCGCACTCGTCGATCGACAAGCGTGCCGAACATCCCGTCGTGCATGTCGCCTACGAAGACGCCGAGGCGTACGCGGCGTGGGCGGGGCTCTCGCTACCGACCGAGGCGGAATGGGAAACGGCGGCCCGTGGCGGGCTTAACGGTGCGGCGTACACGTGGGGTGACGAACCCGAGCAGCCCGGCGAGCCGCTGGCCAATTATTGGCACGGCGATTTTCCGTGGCGACCCGACCGCGGCTACGGGCGCACTACTGACGTCGGCAGCTTCCCGCCCAACGGCTACGGACTGGTCGACATGGCGGGCAACGTGTGGGAGTGGACCACCGACTGGTACGCCGACACCCGCGCCGGTGATCCGTGTTGCGAGGCAGACAGTTACGACCCCCGCCAGCCGCAGTTCCGCGTGCCGCGCAAGGTCGTCAAGGGCGGTTCGTTCCTATGCGCCGACAACTACTGCCTGCGCTATCGACCCGCGGCACGCCGACCGCAGCCCGTCGATACCGGCATGAGCCACATCGGCTTTCGGTGCGTCAAGCGCTAGCCGGCCGGGCCGGTCCGACCGGCTGCCTCTCCGCCAGGTGGAGGGTCCGCTCGACACCGTCGTGCCAGGCGGCGACGCCGCGAGCGCGCTCGTCGTCGCCCATCTGAGGCCGCCAGCGGCGTGTGATCGCGTAATTCGCGCGAAGCTCATCGAGATCTGACCAGAACTTGGTTGCCAGCCCCGCGGCATATGCGGCGCCGGTGGCGGTCATCTGGGTGGAGGCGGGGGCCGCGACGGTAGAGCCGAGAATGTCCGCTTGAAACTGCATCAGCAGATCGTTTTGCGTCATGCCGCCGTCCACGTGCAACTCCCCCAGTTGCGCGAGTCCGGTGTCGGTGAGCATGGCCTGCGCCAGATCGTATGTCTGGTAGGCGGTGGCCTCGAGCGCTGCCCGCGCAATGTGTCCCTTGGTGGAGAAGCGCGTCAGGCCGACGAGCACACCTCGCGCGTCGTCGCGCCAGTACGGCGCGAACAAGCCGGAGAACGCCGGAACGAGGACCACGCCTTCTGAGCCGTCGACGGAGCGTGCGAGGGACTCGATCTCACTGGCGTCGTGGATGATTCCGAGGTTGTCGCGCAGCCATTGGACGAGTGCGCCCGCGACCGCGACCGAGCCTTCCAGCGCGTAGACCGGGTCCGCGTTGCCGAGCTTCCACGCGACCGTCGTAACCAGGCCCTGCTCGGACATCACCGGTTCGTTCCCGAGCGTGAAGAGCATGAACGCGCCGGTGCCATAGGTGTTCTTCATGTCGCCGTGGTCGAAACACGTGTGGCCGAACAGTGATGCCTGCTGGTCGCCAATGAGGCCCGCGACAGGCACGCCGGCCAGATCACCGACCGCCATTCCGTAGATCTCGCTGGACGAGCGGATCTCCGGAAGCACCTGCCGCGGGATCTCCATCAAGTCGAGGAGGTCTTCATCCCATTCGAGGGTTTTCAGGTTCATCAAGAGTGTCCGGCTTGCGTTCGTCGGATCGGTCGCGTGCAGTCCTCCGTCAGGACCTCCGGTCAGGTTCCAGAGGAGCCAGGAGTCCGGCGTGCCGAAGAGTAGGTCCCCACGTCTGGCCGCCTCCCGCCTGGCCGGGTCTTCGTCGAGCAGCCACGCAAGTTTCAGCGCAGAGGAATACGTCGAGATCGGCAGGCCGGTTTGGTGTTGGAACCGGTGGATCCCTCCGTCGGCCGCCAGCGCGTCGGCTGCGTCGGCTGTGCGTGTGTCCTGCCAAGTGATCGACCGCGCAACCGGATGTCCTGTCCGTCGATCCCAAAGGACGACGGTCTCGCGTTCGTTCGTTATTCCGATCCCAGCCACGTCCGCCGAAGAGGCGCCCACCGAGGCGAGCGCGTCGTGGATGCACTCCTGGGTGCCTCGCCAGACCTCGTCCATGTCGAGCTCGACCCAACCGGGGTGCGGGTAGTACATGGTTTGGGCGCGTTGGCCAGTCGCGACCGGCTGACCCTTTGCGTCGAAGAGCATGCAGCGCGTGCTGGTCGTACCGTGGTCGATCGCTGCCACGAACTTGGCGGTCATCGCTCAGGCACCCTTCTTGATCGGTGTGCGGGCCGCGGCGCCGTTCGCAGTCGGCGCTGCCACGGAGGGCGCCTCTGATTCCAGTGCCACCTTTCGTGCACTGAGGTCATGGAGCGCGTCCTCGCTGAGGGTCGGGTACTGCGGGTCGATGTCGATCAGCGCATTAGCAATCACCGCGGCGGCAGCAGTGCGCGCAAACCACTTGCGGTCGGCCGGGATTACGTACCACGGCGCCCACTCGGTGCTGGTGTGACTGAACATCTCGGAGAACGCATTCTGGTATGCATCCCAATACTGGCGCTCCTCGACATCGTGCAAGGAGAACTTCCAATTGTGGTCGGGGAGATCGATGCGCCGAAGGAACCGCTGGCGCTGCTCCTCCTTCGAGAGGTTCAGAAAGAGTTTGACGATCCGGAACCCGTTCTCCGACAGATACCGCTCCCAGTCGTTGATCGCTTCGTACCTGCGTTTCCACACGTGATGCTCGAGCGTCTCGGCCGGGAGCTTCTGATGGCGGAGGATTTCCGGGTGCACCCGTACGACGAGCACCTCCTCGTAGTGCGACCGATTGAAGATGCCGATCTCCCCACGCGACGGCAACCGTTCCTGGTAGCGGCGCAAGAAGTCTTGGTCGAGCTCGCGAGAGGACGGTTGCTTGAAGCTCTCGACCCGCACGCCCTGCGGGTTGACGCCAGTCATCACGTGGCGGATCGTGCCGTCCTTGCCGGCGGCATCAAGGGCTTGCAGGACAACTAGGACGCCTTGGGTGTCCTGAGCGGCGAGCCGCGCCTGGTATTGCGCAAGGAGCTCGACGCCGTCCTTCAGCAGCTCGACGCCGTCGTCTTTCGTCTTGATGCCCGCTTCGAACGCGGGATCGAAGTCCTTCGCCAGGTTCACCTTCGAGCCCGGATCGACTCGAAAAGGTTCTATGAATCGCGCGATTCGTCGCTGTGCGTCGTCGGCCATGATGATGTCACCTCGCCTCTCGCCTAGTCAGGTCCACATCGTCGTGGCTCCATCGTTCGATGGGTTCCCCTGTCAGTCGATGGCGCCGGCGACAAACATCGGTCGCCGTTGATGTGGCCGGGAACACAATCGAAGGCCGCTGACTTGTGGCCGAACGTTCCTTACGGCTCGAAATTTCGGCACTTTTTCGAGCGGTATGGAACGTTCGCGCACCGCGGGGTCAAGCTTCGGCGGCCTTCTTGATCGCCGCGAGCGTCGCCGGGATGCCGGTTCTGGCCATATTGGTCCGATGCTCGATATGAGCATTGGCGTGCTCGCCGTATCGCTCGCGGAAACCGGCGACACCGGCGGGCAGGAACTCCCACGACTCGGTGAGCCGGGTGCCGCCCTCTTCGGGTTCGAGGGTGTAGCCCCAGCGCACCCAGCCGTTGTTGACCTCCCAAGCGAACTCGCGACCGGGCTCCGCGGCCACCACCTGGGAGCGCGTCTCCCACGTCCGCTCCGGAAGCTCGTTGCGGCCGGTGAACCACGCGCCGACACGCGGGCCGTCGCCGTCGTCCCACCAGCAGGCCCGGCAGACCGGGCTCCACTCGCCCGTCCTGGTCACGTCTGACACCAGTGCATACAGCTCGTCCGGTGTCACCGCCACGGAAATCGAATCGGACAACTTCAGATCTGTCACGGGTCGAGTGTGTCAAAGGGCTAAGTTGGAACGCGTTCTACTTCATCGTCGAAGGGCCAACTGTATGAGCAACGGTAACCAGCGAAGCGCCGTTGTGGTCGGCGGAGCGTCCGGGATCGGCTGGGCGACGGCCCAGGCGCTGGCCGCCCAGGGCGACCAGGTCACCGTCGCCGACCGAAACGCCGACGGCGCGCAAGCTCGGGCCGGCGAACTCGGCGGGCCGCACACCGCAGCGGCCGTCAACGTCACCGACGAGAATTCGGTGCAGCGGCTCTTCGAGCAGACCGGCCCGGTCGATGTCGTCGTCAACACTGCGGGGTTCTCCAACATCGGCCTTATCACCGACATGCCTGTCGATCAGTTCCGCGACGTGGTCGACGTCTGCCTCACCGGGGCGTTCATCGTCGCGAAGCACGCGGGCCGCAGCCTGCGCACCGGCGGGGTGCTGGTCTCCATCAGCTCGCTGAATGCGCGCCAGCCCGCGGCGGGCATGAGCGCGTACTGCGCGGCCAAGGCCGGCCTTTCGATGCTCACTCAGGTCGCCGCGCTGGAGCTCGGCCCGCGGGGAATCCGCGTCAACGCCGTCGCACCCGGCTTCGTCCACACACCACTCACCGAGCCGGCGGCCGCTGTTCCGGGCGTGGTCGAGGAATACCTCGAGAACACGGCGCTCGGCCGCGCGGGCAGGCCCGAGGACGTCGCCAACGCCGTGCTGTACCTCTGCTCTCCTGGGGCGTCGTGGCTGACCGGCGAGGTGCTCGACCTCAACGGCGGCGCGCACTTGAAGCGCTACCCCGACATCCTCGGCCATGTGATGAAACTGGCGGAGGCACAATGAGTTTCGCGGACAAGCAGGCGATCGTCACCGGCGCGGGCTCTGGCATCGGTGCGGCGCTGTGCTGGGCGCTGGTCAGCGCCGGCGCCACGGTGGTCTGCACCGACATCGATGGCGACGCCGCCGAACGCACCGCCGCGGCACTGGGCACCACCGCCCGTTCCGCACAGCTCGACGTCACCGACGCCGCGGCGGTACAACAAGCCGTCGACGAAGTCGTCGACCGCGCGGGCCCGCTCGACCTGATGTTCAACAACGCGGGCATCGTCTTGGGCGGCGACACCGAGCTGCTCACGTTGGAGCAATGGAACGCGATCATCGACGTCAACATCCGCGGCGTCGTGCACGGCGTCGCCGCGGCGTATCCACTGATGGTGCGGCAAGGCCACGGGCACATCATCAACACCGCGTCGATGGCGGGGCTGACCGCGGCCGGACAGATCACCAGTTACGTCACGACCAAGCACGCCGTTGTCGGGCTGTCCCTGGCGTTGCGTTCGGAGGCCATCTCCCGCGGGGTCGGGGTCTTGGTGGTGTGTCCCTCCGCCGTCGAGACCCCGATCCTCGACAAGGGGGCGATCGGCGGATTCGTCGGCCGCAACTACTTTCTCGAGGGCCAGGGCGTGAAGACCGCGTACGACCCCGACCGGCTGGCGCGGGATACGTTGCGCGCCATCGAGAAGAACAAGGCGATCCTGGTGAAACCGCGGCTGGCACATGCCCAATGGCTGTTCGCCCGGCTTTCGCCTACGCTGATGCAGCGCATGTCGATCGGCTTCATCGAAAAGCAGCGCGCCAGCCAGGCCACAGGACGTTCCCAGCTGAGCTGAGGTGAGCTAGCGTCACAGCAGTGACTTCTCCGGCGACTGGAGGCCGCCGGCTTCTTTTCACGCGGCTTGTGCGTGAAGGGCCAGTCCAGCCCGTAAGAGATTACGCGCGGCGTGTTCGTCAGCGTGAGCGCGATGCGAACATCGCTGGCATTCGAAGACCGCTTGCGTGACGCGATTTCGCGAGTCTGCGTGTCCACAATGTTCGCAGCGGTCAGACGTATGCCTGGGGTCGACCTCAATCCAGATGCGCCCAGCCTCTTCCGCTTTGGCGCGCAGAATCGAGACGAACCGGCCCCAGCCGGCGTCACTGAAACTTCGGGACAGCCCGGTTTTCGCCCGGGCACCATTAGCCAAATACTGGCCGGGGTTATCTGGGTCGGGCACGGGTTTGGCCCGGCGTACCATGTTGACGATCTGCAAATCCTCCACCACTAGCAGGTCATAGCGTTCAACGAGAGCGCGAGCCTGCTTGTGGTGAAAGTCTTTGCGCTGGTTGGAGATCTTGCGATGCCTGGCTGCCACCGTTTCCCTCTTGCGCTCGCGGTTGTTCGAACCGCGGTTTGCGCGGGCTAGTCGCTGCTGCGCGCTGGCCAGCCCACGCCCCGCGACACGGCCCCAGCGCGGATTTGCCACGCGCTCACCGTCGCTCATGGTAGCGAAACTGACGATCCCGACATCGACGCCAGCCTGACGGCCGGTAGCCGGCAGCGGACGGGTTGGCACGTCATCACACGAGAGCACCAGCAGCCAGTGCCGACCCTGACGCTTGATCTGGATCGTCTTCACCTGGCCTTCGACTTGCCGATGCAGGTTGACCTTTACTTCCCCAACGCCCTTTAGATACACCCGCCGTCGCTCGGGCAGCCACCGGGCACCGTCACCGTCCTTGGGCCACTCCACACTGTCAAACCGCGCCGTGGCCTTAAATCGGGGATAACCCGCCTTCTGACCGCGCTTGACGCGGCGGAAGAACCCCGCAAACGCCTTGTCTAGCCGACGAAGCGTGGCCTGTTGACTCGAAAACGACCACACCGCCTGATCCGGGCGCACTGAGCGCATCTCTGTCAGCTGCGCGGACTGATCGCCATAACTTATGCGGGTCTTGTGCGCCCATGCATCGCGGCGTTCCTGCAATGCCGCGTTGTACAACTCCCGATGCGATTCCGCGCAAGCCGCCAATACAACATGTTGGCGCGCGGTGGGGCGCAATCGGAACACGTACGCGCGTCTCACGGTGCCCCCACGTTCAACCGGCGCCTGATGTAACTAAGTGTCCTCAGCTCTGAGACGCACCTAAATCGGTGGCGACATGCGATAGGGAGCAGAACACCTCGACCGACCCACGCACGTGCGATACCTCTTGTCACAGCACCGGTGCGGTGCGGCCCGTGAATGCCCAAACCACCGTCGCGGCCGCATCGGTTGAACCGACCCACACGATCTGGCGCAGGTGATCCAATACGAATTCCCACGCCACAATCTGTGCACCGCGGTCGTCGTTGATCCATTCCGACAGCTGTCGGCACGCAGCTTGCCCAGCTACAACCCGTCGCTGATACTTCGAGCACCCCGCGATGCGCGAGCACAGCGACCGCACTCCCAGATGTGCGGGCAAACGAGCGCTCGGACATGCCACAAACATTACGAATCGGCACCGACAAACTCAGGACCACATACTGTTCATCACGCCCAGTCGCCACGACGGCTCAACACTGTAGTCCCCAGGGAGCGCTCAATGGACACCGAGTTCACGCTGACACAGAAGCGTGCGCTGGCCGTCGCGACGGTGATCGCCATCCTGTTCGGCGCTTACTTCCTGCGTGGCTACTTCATTCTCATCGTGGTGGCGGCGGTGGCTGCTTACCTGTTCACGCCGCTGTTCAACCGCCTCAACAAGCGGTTCGGCACCGGGTTATCGGCGACGCTGACGCTCTTGGCGGCGATCGCTGCCGTGGTTGTGCCGATGGGTCTGTTCGTGATGCTCGCCGTCGTGCAGATCACCAACATGGTCGAGCGAGTGGCGGACTGGGTCGGTCGCACCGACCTGTCGGCGCTCGGCGATCAGGCGCTGCGCTTCGTCAACGATGTGCTGCACCGGGTGCCGTTCATCAACGTGACGGTCACGCCGGATTCGCTGCGGGGTTCGATGGCCACGGCTGCGCAAAAGGTCGGCGAGTGGCTGTTGGGCCTGCTGCAGGGAGCGGCCGGCAGCGTGTTCGGCGGGGTGACCGCCGCGATCCTGTTTCTCTACGTGTTCCTCTCGCTGCTGACGAACCGCGACAAGGTGCTCCTTCTCATCCGCCGGCTCAACCCACTCGGCGAGGAAATCACCGACCTCTACATGTCGAAGATGGGCGCGATGGTGAAGGGCACCGTAATGGGCCAATTCGTCATCGCCGTCTGTCAGGGTGTCGCGGGCGCTACATCGATCTACATCGCCGGGTTCCACCAGGGTTTCTTCCTTTTCGCGGTGCTGCTGTCCGCGCTGTCGGTGATCCCGCTCGGCAGCGGCATCGTGACCATCCCGTTCGGGATCGGAATGATCCTGTTCGGCAACGTATTCGGCGGTGTGTTCGTCATCCTGTTCCACCTGATCGTGGTGACGAACATCGACAACTTCCTGCGGCCGATCCTGGTACCGCGGGCCGCTCGCCTCGACTCGGCGCTGATGCTGCTCGCCGTATTCGCGGGCATTGCCATGTTCGGCGCATGGGGCATTGTGATCGGCCCGGTGCTGATGATCGTCATCGTCACTACGATCAGCGTCTACCTCGCGGTGTACAAGGACGTGCCGATGGAAGAACCCGACGATGACGAAAAGCCAAAGCAGCGCAGGCTTCTCGGCTGGTGGGCCCGTCGCAGCGGGAAGAACAAGCCGGCAAAGGCTCCGGCTAAGTCAACCTCTCCTTGAGGAACTGCACGACCCGCTTGCGTGCCTCGTAGGCCGGGTGTCCGTCGCGCTCGCGGACCTCGAGCGTCAGCACCGAGTGCGTCCTCTTGCCGAAACTGTGTTCGTTGCCCTTCTTCGAGTCGATCTCGATGACCTCGAACGCGTCACCAAGTCGAGCCTTCAGCGTCTTGAACCGCTCCCCCGGCGCCAGTGGGTCCTCGCTGAACCGGAGGCCTAACGCACACAATCCCTCGTTGGCGGCGCGCTGTTCGATGACCTTGAGTTCACCTTCGGACAGCCCAGGGTCGCGCTTCATCTTGGGCGTCAACGAAATCGGCGTCGACGGCTGGCTCAGCACAGGTGCCAGCACGCTGTCGTCCACAGCGGCCGCAAGCGCGAACCCGCCCGTGAAGCACTGCCCGATGACGCCGACGCCCTTGCCCGGCGTCTTCTCGTTGAGGTCACGGGCGAGCGCACGCAGGTAGTGCGCCACCGGACGGTCGGCGTTGAGCGCGAAGCCCGCGAATTCCCTTGAGATACAGGCACGCACCATGACTGGTATCGCGCCCGGCCTGACAGCCGCGGCACCCGGAGTGCCGAACAGCGACGGGCACGCCACGGTGAACCCGTTGTCCACCAAGTGATTACCCAGCCCGATAACCTCGGGACTCATCCCTGGCAACTCCGGGATCAGTACCACACCAGGCCCCTCGCCCTTGCGGTACACGTCGTGGGTGTAGCCGGCCGCCGAAAACGGCGCGACGGTCCACCCGGTCAGATCTGCTGCCGGCGCGGTCATGGATTCTCCTACTTGGCGGGCAATGGCGACTGGGTCTGCGTCGCTTGAGCCAGCGTACGGTACTCGTCCGTACCCGCGGCACCCGATATGGCAATCTGCGCCGGTCCGGTAGGCCCGTTCAGCCGAGTGGTCCACAGCGGCTCGGCCGGCTTGCCATCCTGGCCGCCACCCTCGTACACCACCCATTTCACGCCGTCGACCTCCTGCGTCCCAGTTGGATAGAGGTTGGTGTTGATGGACTCGACGAGCTTGTCCTCATCGGCGTTGCTCTGCGTCAGGCTCACATACATCCCAGTGGGCGCGAGGTATCCGACGGTGGAGCTGACGGCGCGCGCCGGCTGCCGGGACGCGGGATCGGTGCGGCCGCCGTCAATGCCCTTGCGGCTACCGGAGTTGGCCTGCCAACCGTCGGGCAGCCTGGGCAGCCGGATCGGGATCTTCAGAGCGTCGGCGTCGGCCTGCAGCGCGGCGGGCGCGTCGTAGGACGGGGCCGGTCCCTTGCCAGGTCCGTTCGGCTGAAACGAGCACATGCCGAGCATCCCCGCCAGCACAATGCAGGCGATCACCAGCGGCGCGAGCGACCAGAACATGTCCCGGCCGTCCTGCAGTATCCGCGGCTTTTGAGGCTTGGGGGCCGGTAGGGGCTCCGTCGTCATAGCCGCCAGTATCCCAGCTGCCAAACGCCGACCTGCTAATGGGAGAATCGCGCCATGAGCCCAGCGCGTGGTGAAGCCCCAGACAGAAACCTCGCCCTCGAACTTGTCAGGGTGACTGAGGCCGGCGCGATGGCGGCGGGCCGCTGGGTAGGTCGCGGCGACAAAGAGGGTGGCGACGGCGCGGCGGTCGACGCGATGCGTGAGCTGGTCAACTCGGTTTCGATGCGCGGCGTCGTGGTGATCGGCGAGGGCGAGAAGGACAACGCCCCGATGCTCTACAACGGCGAGGACGTCGGCAACGGAGACGGGCCCGAGTGCGACTTCGCCGTCGACCCGATCGACGGCACCACGTTGATGGCCAAGGGCCTGGCCAACGCAATCTCGGTGCTGGCGGTGTCCGAGCGCGGCACCATGTACGACCCGTCGGCGGTTTATTACATGGACAAGATCGCCGTCGGGCCCGACGCCGCCGACGTCATCGACATCACCGCGCCGATCGGTGAGAACATCCGCCGAGTAGCCAAGGCCAAAAACGTCTCAGTCTCCGACCTGACCGTATGCATCCTGGATCGGCCGCGACACGAACAGCTGATCGCCGACGTGCGCGACACCGGCGCGCGGTGCCGACTGATCTCCGACGGTGACGTGGCAGGCGCGATCTCGGCATGCCGGCCCAACACCAGCACCGACATGCTGGCCGGGATCGGTGGCACCCCGGAGGGCATCATCGCCGCTGCCGCCATCCGCTGCATGGGCGGCGCGATCCAGGCCAAGCTGTGGCCGAAAGACGACGAAGAGCGCCAGAAGGCAATCGACAGGGGCTACGACCTCGACCAGATCCTCACGACCGAGGAGTTGGTGTCCGGCGACAACGTGTTCTTCTCCGCTACCGGTGTGACTGACGGTGACCTGCTCAACGGTGTCCATTTCTACGGTGGCGGATGCACCACACAGTCGATCGTCATGCGCAGCAAGTCGGGCACCGTGCGCATGATCGAGGCATACCACCGGTTGTCCAAGCTCAACGAATACTCCGCCATCGATTTCACCGGCGACAGCAACGCCTACCAGCCGCTGCCCTGACCCAACCATTAGCGAGGATTTTTTCGTGAGCGTCGCCTCAAGCACTTCCCAAAACATCGAATACCGCATCGAGCACGACACCATGGGCGAGGTCCGGGTGCCCATCACCGCGCTGTGGCGCGCACAGACCCAGCGGGCGGTGGAGAACTTCCCAATCTCCGGGCGCGGTCTGGAACGCACACAGATCCGGGCGCTCGGGCTGCTCAAAGGCGCGTGCGCCCAAGTGAACAAGGATCTCGGGTTGCTCGCGCCGGAGAAAGCCGACGCGATCATCGCCGCGGCCGGTGAGATCGCCGACGGTCTTCACGACGATCAGTTCCCGATCGACGTGTTCCAGACCGGATCGGGCACCAGCTCGAACATGAACACCAACGAGGTGATCGCCGGCATCGCCGCGCAGAACGGCGTTACGGTGCATCCCAACGACGACGTCAACATGTCGCAGTCGTCCAACGACACCTTCCCCACCGCGACGCACATCGCCGCTACGGAAGCCGCTGTGCGGCACCTGATTCCAGCGCTGGAGGTGTTGCACGAGTCGCTGGCCGGCAAGGCGCGGCAATGGCGCACGGTGGTGAAGTCGGGGCGCACCCACCTGATGGACGCCGTGCCGGTGACGCTGGGCCAGGAGTTCTCCGGATATGCCCGTCAGGTCGAAGCCGGCATCGAGCGCGTGAAGGCCACACTGCCGCGGCTAGGTGAGCTCGCGATCGGCGGCACGGCCGTCGGCACCGGCCTGAACGCGCCCGATGATTTCGACGAGCGCGTGGTGGCGGTGTTGACCGAGCAGACCGGCATCGCCGAATTGCGGGTGGCGGCAAACCATTTCGAGGCTCAAGCGGCGCGCGACGGGCTGGTCGAGGCATCCGGTGCGCTGCGCACCATCGCCGTTTCGCTGACCAAGATCGCCAACGACATCCGGTGGATGGGCTCGGGTCCGCTGACCGGTCTCGGCGAGATTCAGCTGCCGGATCTGCAACCGGGCAGCTCGATCATGCCGGGCAAGGTCAATCCCGTTATCCCCGAGGCGGTTACGCAGGTGGCCGCGCAGGTTGTCGGTAACGACGCCGCGATCGCGTGGGGTGGTGGCAACGGCGCTTTCGAGCTCAACGTGTACATCCCGATGATGGCGCGCAACCTGCTGGAGTCGTTCAAGATTCTGACGAACGCCTCAAAGCTGTTCGCAGAGCGTTGCATCGACGGTCTGGTCGCCAACGAAGAGCGGCTGCGCGAGCTGGCCGAGTCGTCGCCGTCGATCGTAACCCCGCTGAACTCCGCGATCGGTTACGAGGAAGCCGCCGCGGTCGCCAAGCAGGCGCTGAAGGAAAAGAAGACCATCCGCCAGACCGTGATCGACCGCGGGCTGATCGGTGACAAGCTGTCGCTGGAGGAACTCGACAAGCGCCTCGACGTGCTGGCGATGGCCAAGGTCAAGGACGGCGACGCGTAGGCTTCCCGGGCATTCGCTGCTGACCAGGGTGAGCCGACGCAACAGCGCGGGACCGACATTGCCGCCAGCCCGGGTGAGGACCATCCACGCCGCCATGAACAGGCAATATCCACCACCAAGCGTCGGAACCTGCGGCATTCGCCCGACAAATACGTTGAAATTGGAACCAGTGTCCGCGGTAGCTGAGATTCTTCAGGGGTGACCGCTGGACTGGCTAGCCGCCCCTCCGAGGACGGGGCGTTAGAGGAGTTCCTGGACTCCGCGTGCAGCGCGCCGTCCGGGCTGCTGGTCGAGGGCGAGGCCGGGATCGGCAAGACCACCCTGTGGCTGGCCGGGCTGGAACGCGCACGCGATCGCGGGTTCCAGGTGCTTTCCGCCCGCGCTGCGGGCGCCGAATCCGTCCTGGCGTATACCGCCCTGGCCGACCTGCTGACCGGCATCGACCAGGACACCTGGGCCGACCTGCCTGACCCCCAGCGGATGGCGATAGATCGAGTGCACTCGCGCGACCAGAGCACCGACGTCGTCACCGACCAGCGCGCGGTGGCAGCTGCATTCCTTTCGGTCGTCGAGCGGCTCACCAACGATGGCCCTGCGCTGCTGACGATCGACGATCTGCAATGGCTCGACCCGTCCAGCGCGCACGTGATCGGGTTCGCTGCGCGGCGACTGTCGGGTCCGGTGGGCTTCCTGGCCACCGTTCGCACCGAGCCCAACAACAGCGACGCCATCTCGTGGCTGCAACTGCCCCGGCCCGATGCAATCCAACGAATCACGGTGCGTCCCTTGACCCAACCCGCGCTACACACCGTTGTCAAGGAGGCAGTGGGTCGTACCCTACCCCGCGCGGCCATGGCGCGAATTCACCAGATCTCGGCCGGAAACCCGTTCTATGCCATCGAATTGGCCCGCGCGGCGCTAACCGATAATGCTGGTGATGTACTGCCCGGCACGCTGACTGAGTTGGTTCGCGCCAGGGTCGGCAGCTTGGATCCAGCTGTCCAAGACTTACTTCTTGCTGCCGCCTGCGTAGCCACTCCCACCGTCGAGCTGGTCGCCGAAGCGGCGAACACCGACCATGACCGGATGATCGAGCTGCTCGATGCTGCCGAACGCCACGGCGTCATCTCCATCCAAGGCAACCGGATCCGGTTCACGCATCCGTTGTTGGCCGGCAGCGTGTACACCGGCGCGTCACCGACGCAACGCCGCCTGATGCACCGTCGCCTCGCAGGCGTCGTCGACGAAGTCGAGCTGCGCGCACGGCACCTCGCACTGGCGTCGACCACCGGTGACCCCGAGACTCTCGATGCGCTCGATGACGCGGCGGCTTCAGCGCACGCGCGCGGCGCACCGGCCGCAGCAGCGGAGCTTTTAGAGCTGGCGATCGCCCTGGGCGGCGACATCCCGCTGCGTCGAGTCCGGTTGGCGGGACATGTTTTTGACGGCGGTGATCTTGCGCGGGCGCGGACACTGTTGCAGCGTGCGATCGCGGAACTGCAACCAGGACCGGTCCGCGCGGAAGCGTTGCATTCGTTGGCGGTCGTGATATTCAACGATGACGGGTACCCCGAAGCGTCGCAGGTGCTGCAGCGCGCACTCGCCGAGGACCGGCCCGGTCAGGCCTTGCGCATTCGCATGCTGACGGCACTTGCGCATGCCCTGTACAACACCGGTGAGCCGGACACTGCGTGGCAGTGCGCCGAGCAGGCGGTGACATTGGCCGAGCAGCTGGGCGTTCCAGGCCTGTTGAGCCAGGCGCTCGGCGCGCGGTCGATGCTGTTGTTCCTGCGTGGCGACGGCGTTGACGAACCGAGGCTGCAACGCGCCCTCGAGCTGGAGGACCACGAGTCGTTTACTCCGACGGTGCTCAAGCCCAGTGTGGAACACGCGCTGCTGGTGGGCTGGACCGGCGACCTGGACACATCCCATCAACGGATGCAAGCAATCCAGCGCCGCTGCACCGAGCGGGGGGAAGAAGGCGACCTGATCTTCATTGACTTTCAGGTTGTGCTGAACCGGATTTGGCGTGGTGACTTCGCCGAAGCCTCGCGGGTGACGGAGGCCGCGACGGAACTGGCTAGCCAGCTCGGCGGAGACTTCCCCGCCATGTTGACCCTCGTCCTGCGCGCATGGCTCGCCGTCTTTTCCGGTCATGAGCACGACGCCCGGCCCGCCGTGGCGGACGCAATCGACGCCAGTAAGCGCAGCGGTACCGGATGGCACGACGAGTGGTCACTCACGGCGCTGGGCTTCCTGGAGACGTCGCTTGGCAATTATGACGCGGCGCTGAGCGCGCTCGAACCACTGCTGTCGAGGTCCGGACTGTCGCCGAACCTCACCGAGATCGTCATGGCGTCGTTTATCCCCGACGCGGTGGAAGCGTTGACGGCAGTGGGCCGCGCGAATGAGGCCGTACCGCTCGTCGACGCGCTCGAGCGCAACGGCCGCAGACTCGACCGAGCGTGGATGCTTGCGGTCGGAGCACGCGGTCGCGCGATGGTGCAGGCCGCCCGCGGCGACGTGGAAGCGGCGGTGCAGAGCGCGCGGCGGGCGCTGACCGAGCACGACCGGCTGCCGATGCCGTTCGAGCGGGCACGGACTCAGTTACTGCTTGGGCAACTCATTCGTCGCGACCGGTCGGAGGCAACCGCCGTCCTGCGTGATGCCCTGGCCACCTTCGAGGAGCTCGGTACTCAGTTATGGGCCGACCGCGCCCGTGCCCAACTCGCGGGCACCCGCTCACGGGACCACACGGACGTCTCGCTCACGACCGCCGAACAGCGAGTGGCCGAACTCGCGGCGTCGGGTATGACGAACCGGGATGTAGCGGCCAAGCTCTTCATCAGCTCGAAGACCGTCGAGGCCACCCTCGCACGTGTCTACCGCAAGCTCGGTATCCACTCGCGGGCCCAGCTCGGGCGGTACATGAATACGATCCGCCGCTAGCGGGTAAGCAAGCTGTTCCGGATGTTGCCAGCGGCGGTGGTACTGCCTAGTTGGGCCAAAAAGTAGACCTGGCCGCCGTTCGCTGGAATTGTTTGTAGATGTGTCGGGAGTGGGGGTGCAGAGCCGTCAGACAGAGAGCCGCAGGATCGCTGGGTTTTTGGCTTCTGCGGCTACCGAGCCATCGGCCTTGCTGATTGAGGGTGAGCCGGGCATTGGCAAGACCACTCTCTGGTTAGAGGCGCTGGAGCTGGCACGAAACCAGGGGTTCGGTGTCTTGTCGGCGCGCGCGGCGGCGGCGGAATCCGTGCTGGCCTATACGGCCCTGGCCGATCTGCTCGATGGTGTGCCCGCATCCGCGTGGGCGGACTTGCCCGACCCCCAGCGCTTCGCGGTGGATCAGGTGCTGATGCGGGCCGACAACGGATCGGCCACAGATCAGCGCGCCGTGGCTGCGGCGTTCCTGTCGGTGGTCGAGTACCTCACCGACGAGGGGCCGCTTCTGGTGGCGATCGACGACCTGCAATGGATCGACCCGTCGAGCATGCATGTGGTCGCGTTCGCCGCACGGCGACTCACCGGGCACGTTGGCATTCTCGGCAGTGTGCGAACCGATGGCGACGGTATCGGCGGCGCTTGGGTGCAACTGCCGCGGCCCGATGCCGTGAGCCGGATCCGGTTGAACCCATTAGGCATTCATGATCTACATGCGGCAGTTTCGACACGACTGCGGCGACCGTTCTCCCGTCCGACGATGGGCCGGATACACGAGGTGTCCGGCGGAAACCCCTTCTATGCAATCGAATTGGCGCGCGCGATCGCCGAACGAGCTCCGGGCGTCGAGACGTCACTGCCCCGTACACTGGCCGACGTCGTGCGGACCAGGATCAACGGCCTCGATCCGGACGTCCATGATGCGCTGCTCGCCGCGTCGTGCATGGCGTCGCCAACGGTGGAGCTGGTGTCAAGTGCCACAGTCAGCGACGACGACCGATTGGTCGAGCTGCTCGAGAACGCGGAAAGCAAGGGCATAATCGCGATCGACGGCAACCGGATCTACTTCGCTCATCCCCTACTGGCCCGGGGTGTGTACACCGAATCCACGCCGGGCCATCGCCGGACGATGCATCGTCGCCTCGCCGACATCGTCGACGAGCCCGAGTTGCGCGCTCGGCATCTGGCCTTGGCTGCGACCAGTGGGGACGAAGTCACACTGCGGGCGCTCGACACGGCGGCGGAGTCCGCGCGCGTCCGGGGGGCACCCGCGGCGGCCGCTGAGCTGATGGATCTGGCGATCGGCCTCGGCGGTGATACCCCCCAGCGTCGACTCCGTTCTGCTCTACACCATTTCGATGCGGGCGACCAGGAGCGAGCCCGCGCCGTTCTCGAAGAGACCATCGAGCGACTGGCGCCGGGTGACCTGCGAGCCGAAGCGTTGAGCCGGCTCGCTATCGTGCGCCTGTACGGGGACGGGTTCTACGAAGGCGCCCGGTTGCTGCAGCAGGCGCTCAGTGAGGTGCACGCCGACAGCCCGCTGCGCGTGCAGACATTGATCACATTGGCGTATGCCCTGCTTCAGGCCAATCAGGCCCAAGCGAGCGTGACGATGGCCGACCAGGCCGTCGCCCAGGCGGAGCGCCTCGGCCAGCCCCACCTGCTGGGCCTGGCGCTCGGTATGCGTGTCATCCTGCGGTTCCTGTCGGGCAAGGGTTTCGCGGAGGCGGACCTGCGTCGCGCTATTGAGCTTGAAGACCCGAACATCTTCACCCCCTTGGTATTTCGGCCGTCCGTTCAGCGTGCCTTGCTGTTGGAGTGGACCGGCCGCCCTGACGAGGCCCATGGAGTGCTGGAAGGCGTCCGGCGCCGCTGCGCGGATACGGGCGAGGAAGGCGAACTCATCTTCATCGCCCAGCATGTGGTGCTGAGCAGCATTTGGCGGGGCGATTTCGTCGAGGCCGGATTGGTCGCCGAAGATGCGATGGAGCGAGCCCGCGAGCTCGGCGGCGACACGCCACTGTTCATAGCGCACAGCCTGCGGGCGAAGTTGGCCATATACGCGGGCCGCGAAGCCGATGCCCGCGAAGCCGCCGAAGCGGCACTGGCGTTCGGCAGACGCACCGGGGCATTTCGCTTGATGGACCGGGTCGTTGCGGCACTTGGATTCCTGGAGGTGTCACTGGGTCGTTACGAGGCCGCGGTCGCTACGCTGCAGCCGCTGGTGACCAAGTTCGATCCGGCATCCACGCCCACCGAGCTTCCCAGTGCCGCCTTCCTGACGGACGCCATCGAAGCCCTGATTCGGGTGGATCGGGGCGCCGAGGCGGAGCCCCTCATCGACGCGCTCGAGCGCAACGGCGAGCAGCAGAACCGTGCGTGGATGATCGCGGTCGGGGCCCGCGGCAGGAGCATGCTGCTGGCCGCCCGGGGTGACCTCGACGCCGCCAGCGCAGCGGCCACGCGCGCGCTCGCTCAACACGATCGGCTGCCGATGCCGTTCGAACGTGCGCGAACGTTATTGCTGCTGGGCCAATTACAGCGGCGGCAGCGCAGGAAGGAGTCCGCGTCGGCGAGCCTGCAGGACGCGTTGGACATCTTCGAGCGGCTGCACGTGCGGCTGTGGGCCGACCGCGCCAGGGCCGAACTCGCCCGAGCTAATGTCGGCCCGCGGCAGAGCAGCCAGCTCACGCCGTCTGAGCAACGGGTCGCCGAGCTGGCCGCGTCGGGCATGAAGAACCGTGACGTCGCGACCACGCTGTTCATCAGCCCGAAGACCGTCGAGGCGAACCTGGCCCGGATCTATCGCAAGTTGGGCATCAAATCGCGTGCCGAACTCGGCCGACACATGGGCAAGACCTGAACCGGCTCAGGAATAGGGAAACACCCTATTTATCAACGCTCTTGAGCGAATTAGCGTCGACATCGGCTCTAGTTGGACATTTCATCTGCAGGAGGATCGGTGACCGTAACCCTCGACCCGGCCACCCGTAACCCAGCGACCCTGGTGACGACCGGGACCAGCCAGCCGGCTCTGCGCACCGGCTTTGCGCTGCTGGGCTTGGTCTCGCTGCTGGACCTGCCGAGGGCCGATCGGGCCGACCGGGTGGTGGCATTGAGCGGCGCCGCGGCCGCGGGGTGGTTCCTGGTTCGAGGAGGACGGCGCCCCTAGCCGTTCGCTTTCGTCGTCTTCTCCGGCGACGGGGCGGGCCACAGCCGAACTCCGAGCGGTGCGGTGAAGCTGTGCACCACGAGGCTGACCGTGACGGTGACGACGACCGCCTGCGTGATCACAGCGGACTGCTCGATCTCGCCTCGCTGGATCATCAACAACCCGAGGACCAGGGTGCCGATCCCGCGCGGCCCGAACCAGCCGATGAACAGCCTGCTGCGAGCGGGCAAGTCGGTGCCGAGGAGCGCTGTCGACACCGCGACGAGTCGCACCAGGATCAGCGCAACGACCGCGAAAAGCACCACCCGCCAGTCCGCATCGCGCCACCCCACGATCACGGCGTAGCTGCCGAACATCGCGAACACCATCAACTCCAACAGCTGACCGGCAGCGTCGGTGACCTGCGACGGCATCTGCGC
>Ga0075418_10001789_pt1 | contig 24483 bp, 26 predicted proteins | sample SoiMetdeltSBSDD2_FD_81776 | JGI IMG/M metagenome (GOLD analysis project Ga0075418, IMG submission 81776) | Bulk soil microbial communities from a Populus tree surrounding site in Tennessee, USA - Soil MetaG P. deltoides SBSDD2 | ecosystem: Environmental > Terrestrial > Soil > Tree plantation...
CTCCTCGCACCTGTGCATAGAAACGCCTGAACACCGCTTCTATAGCACCGTTGAGGGGCTCGGTGGCTCTTTCGTCTCATCGTTCGCGAATTTTGCAGGCTAGAATCTCGCCGGGAGACAGCCATGGGCCGACTGGACGGAAAGGTGGCGCTGATCAGCGGCGGCGCGCGCGGACAGGGCGCCGCCGAGGCGGAGACGTTCGTGCGCGAGGGCGCCCGCGTCGTGTTCGGCGACGTGCGCGACGACGAGGGCAAGACGGTGGAGGCGGCCATCCGGGCGACCGGGGGCGACGCCGTCTACGTGCACCTGGACGTGACCAGCGAGGCGGACTGGCGGAGCGCCGTGCAGACCGCGCTGGCGCGGCACGGGCGCCTGGACGTGCTGATCAACAACGCCGCCATCACCATCCCGCGGGTGCCGATCGAGGAGCGCACCGCCGACGAGTGGGACCGCGTGATGGCCGTGAACGCCCGGGGCGTGTTCCTCGGCACCAAGCACGCCATCCCCGTCATGCGCCGCAGCGGCGGCGGCTCGATCGTGAACATCTCCTCGGTGGCGGGCATCGGCCAGTCGCTGCACCAGGAGCCCGCCTACGCCGCCAGCAAGGGCGCGGTCCGCATCTTCACCAAGGTGACGGCCAGCCAGCACGCCAAGGACCGGATCCGCTGCAACTCCGTGCACCCCGGGCCTGTCGACACCGAGATGTTCCACCGCGCGTTCCGCGACCCGGAGGCGATGGAGCGACGGCTGCAGCGCGTGCCGCTCGGGCGGATGGGGACGGTCGCCGAGATCGTCAGCGCGGTCCTCTATCTCGCCTCCGACGAGTCGTCCTACATGACCGGCAGCGAGGTCGTGATCGACGGCGGAGCCCTGGCGCAGTGATGGCGCGATGCTCGTGCAGGGCGGCGCTCCACCTCCGCACCGAGCTGCAGCGCCTCGGCGTCCCCGGATGCGGCGGACGAGCCAACACGACTCGCCTTTCGCCGTAACTCGCTCCGGGCCCGGCTCGCTCGACCCCCCATCCCCCTCCGGGGGGTTGCCCGGAACCCGGGGAATCGCCGGCGGCTCGCTCGCCGGGCCCTCCGCTCGAACGGCAACAACGGCTCGCCATGATGGCTCGTCCGCCGCATCCGGGAACGCCGAGGCGCTGCAGCTCGGTGCGGAGGTGGAGCACCGCCTTACACGAGCGTCGCGAGGCGCTGACCCGGACGGACGGGCTCGTGTCAGAGAGCGGGGAGCAGGTCGTTCGCGATCATCTCCAGGGTCGACCGGGCTTCGCGGGGGTCGACGGTGCCCGCGGAGATCACGAGCGTGTCGACGCCGAGGGTGGCGTAGGCTTGGGCGTTGCGGACGATCTCGGTGGGGGTCTGGCCCAGGGCGGCGCGGCGGGGCGTGGACGGACCCAGGGTCATCGCGATCGAGACGGGGATCGTCGCCGGGTCACGACCCGCGGCGATGGCCTCGGCGCGAAGCGTCGCCATGCCCCCGGCGAGCGACTCGGGCGACATGCCCAGCGGGTGCCAGCCGTCGCCCAGGCGCGCGGCGCGGCGGATGGCGGCGCGGCTGATGCCGCCGACCACGATCGGGATCGCCGGCTGCTGCAGGGGCTTGGGGGAGAACTTCATGCCCGCGAAGCGGTGGTAGCGTCCGTCGAAGCGCGGCTCGTCCTCCGTCCACAGCGTGCGCATGACCGCGATGGCCTCGTCGGTGAGCGCGCCGCGCTCCGCGAACGGGCTGCCCAGCGCGCGCATCTCCTGCTCGATCAGCCCGACGCCGACGCCCAGGATCAGGCGGCCGCGGCTCAGCACGTCGAGCGTCGCCGCCGTCTTGGCCAGGCGGACGGCGTTGTGGTAGGGCAGGACGAGCACCGAGGTGCCCAGCCGCACGCGAGAGGTGCGGGCCGCCACGAAGCCGAGGAGCGCCAGTGGCTCGTAGTAGGGCCGCCCGCCGATGCGGTCGAGGACGTGGCCCACGTTGAACACGTGGTCGTGGACCCACACGGAGTCGATGCCCAGCTCCTCGGCGCGGACGGCGAGGTCGACGAGCGCGTGCACGTCGTCGATCCCCTGGTTGTTCAGCAGCGAGACGCCGAGCTGCATGCGGGCTACGCGTAGCGGACGGCCGGGATCTCCTCGCCCCACGGCTCCATCGCCGGTCGCAGGGGCGTGAACTCGCGCACCCGCCCGGCGACGCCGCTCAGGATCGTGTCGATCCGGGCGCGCTCGTCGGCCGTCAGCTCGAGCTCGGCGCCGGCGTCGTTGGCGTCGACCTCGGCGGGCGTGCGGGCGCCGACCAGCGCGGTGCTGACCGCCGGGTGACCGAGCACCCAGGCCAGCGCCAGCTGGCTCATGCTGACGCCGCGCGGCTCGGCGACCTCGCGGCGGAGGCGCTCGACGACGCCCACGTTGGCGGTGAAGTTCTCGCCGCGGAAGATCGGCTGGCCGAAGGCCACGCCGTTGCCGCGCCAGTCGCGGGCGGGATCGAAGGTGGTGGTGGCGGTGAACGCGCCCGTGAGCAACCCGTGGCCGAGCGAGCCGTAGCCCATGACGCCGATGCCCTGCTCCAGGCAGAGCGGGAACGTCTCGCGCTCCTGGCGGCGGTCCAGCATGTGGTAGCCGACCTGGGAGACGTCGACGCGTCGCGTGCGCAGGCACTCGGCGATCATCGCGCCCGTGAAGTTCGAGACGCCGACGAAGCGGGCGCGGCCGGACGCCACCACCTCTTCGAGCGCCCGCATGGTCTCCTCGACCGGCGTGCCGGCGTCCGGCCAGTGCACGAGGAGCACGTCGACCCAGTCGGTGCCCAGGCGCGTCAGGCTCGCGTCGACCTCGCGCAGGACGTTGGCGCGGCTGGCGTCGCGCAGCGGGCCGGGCTGCCCCGGCGGCGGGACCTTCACCCCGCACTTGGTGACGAGGATCACGTCGCGGCGGCGCCCCTGCAGCGCGCGGGCCACGACCTCTTCCGAGTGGCCGGCGCCGTAGGCCGGCGCGGTGTCGATGCAGTTCACGCCCCGGTCGAGCGCGCGGTGGATGGCCTTGACGGCCTCGTCGTCCTCGATGGCGCCGTAGCGGTCGCCGGCCATCGGCCAGCAGCCGAACCCGATCGCGGACACCGAGAGCCCGGTCCGGCCGAACGGACGGTAACGCATGGCGGAAGGATAGCAGAGCCGCGGGTGGTATGGTCGCGGCAGCATGGAGGGGTCGGCCGCGCTGATGCTCTTCGGCGCCGGGCTCGCCGGCGGGGTGGTGACCGCCGTCGTCGGCGGCGCCTCGCTGATCACCTTCCCCGCCCTGCTGGCCGCCGGGCTGCCGGCGATCGTGGCCAACGCCTCCAACACCGTCGCGCTCACGCCGGGGAACCTGGTGGCCGGCCTCGCGGACCTCGAGCGCTTCCCGCGCTGGGACCGGTCGTTCGTCGGTCTCATCCTGGTCTGCATCCTCGGCAGCGTGGCGGGCGCGGCCCTCCTGCTGCTGACGCCCGACAGGGCCTTCACCGCGGTGGTGCCGCTGCTCATCGGGTTCGCGACGATCCTCTTCGCGGCGGCGGGGCCGATTCGCGGCTGGATCACGGCGCGAGCGGGGGACGGCGCGAACCACGGCCGGGGGCTGCTGCTCTTCGTCCCCGTGGCCGTGTACGGCGGCTACTTCGGCGCCGGCATGAGCGTGATGCTGCTGGCCCTCCTGTCGGTCAGCCGCGGCGACGACTTCCGCGCGACCAACGTGCTCAAGAACCTGATGTCCGGGTTGACGAGCTTCGTGGCGGTCGTCGTGTTCGTGGTCCAGGGCGTGGTCGCCTGGCCGGCCACGCTGGTGATGATGGCCGGCGCTCTGGTCGGCGGGTTCGCCGGCGGGCGCCTGGTGCGCCTGCTGCCGCCCGCGCCGGTGCGAGCGATCGTCGTCGCCGCCGGCGCCGTGCTGACCGTCGTCTACGCCTGGCGGTACTGGCTGCGCTGACCGTCAGGCGCGCGGCGACGTCAGCAGTCGCTCGTGGAGCGCGCTGAGGATCTCGGCGACCGCGGCCCGCGCCCACACGTCGAAGAACGGCGATTCGAGCAGCGCGCCGATGTCGCGGCCCGCTCCAGTCCAGGCGCGGCCGCAGCGTGCTGAAGCGAACCCCTCGCGGGCCAGGTTCTCGGGCGAGCCGGTGAACGGGACGTAGTCCTCCCAGTCAGGCGCGGAGCGAACCGGGCGGGGGTCATCGCGTCAGGCGGTGGCGGCCTTCAGCTCGTCGAGTTGCCGCCGGACGCCGGCCACCATGGAGGCCAGGTCCGACGTCAGCATCACCATGTCGAACCCGCGCTTGACGGCGCCCGCCGCGAACCCCGCGCTGGCGCAGTGCATGACCGCCTTGATGCCGTGCTTGTGGGCGGCGTCGCGGATCGTGTCGCAGGTGGCCATGTGCAGCGCGTCGGTCTTGTCGGGGCCCGGCGGCAGCCCCAGCGCGAACGAGAGGTCCGAGGGCCCGATGTAGACGGCGTCCAGCCCCGGCGTGGCGCAGATCGCGTCGAGGTTCGCGATGCCTTCCTTCGTCTCGATCATCACCATCACGACGATCTCGTCGTTGGCCTTGGCCAGGTAGTCGCTGCCGCCGTAGTGGACGGCCCGGACCGGTCCCGACGAGCGCATGCCGAGCGGGGGATAGCGGCACGCCGCGACCGCGCGGGCCGCTTCCTCGACGGTGCTGACGAGCGGGACGATGACCGCGTAGGCGCCCAGGTCGAGCACCTTCATGATGGTGGCCGGATCGTTCCACGGCACTCGCACGACCGGCACCGTGTCGGTCTGCGAGATGGCCTGCAGCATCGGCCACACGTCGTTCATGTCGGTCAGCCCGTGCTGCATGTCGACGACGAGGGCGTCGAACCCCTGACGGGCCATGACTTCCGCGGTAAAGCCGTGGGACACCGACAGCCAGCCGAGGGTGACGAACTTTCCGTCGCGCCACATCTGCTTGATCCTGTTCGGCCGCATCGCTGCACCTCGTGGTGGGGGGGTCGCCGGTGGCCCGGCACGCGCGCGGCGAAGCGTACCATAGCTCGCGGCGCGCGAGCCCGGGGCCGCCGGTATAATCCGGCCAGGCCGGGGACCTCGGGTCCCGCGCGCTCACCGGAAAGGACGGCTGGATGGCGACGATCACCGGCTCGGAGGTCCTCGCGAAGGCGCTCAGGACGCAGGGCGTGGACACCATGTTCTATCTCATGGGCGGGCCGATGCTGGAGACCGAGGCGGCCTGCAGCGGCCCGCCTCGATCGCCGCACGACGCAGCCGCTTCGCTCGCGGCATCGCCCACGCGTACGTCGCCTCCAGCCGCTCCAGGTCGTCCTCGTACGTGGGCGCCTCGTACGCGTACGCATCCTCATCCGGCGCGCTGTCCGCGAGACTCATCGCGACGTCGTTCTTCCGCGGCGTCGCGGGATCGAGATCGTCGGAATCGACCAGCAGCGCTCATCGAGGCCGACGTCACCGTGCTGATCCGGGTCGATCTTCCACGACAACCGCGTGAGGAAGTCCGGCCGCTCGTCGCGGGGCCGCTGCCACGGCATCGCGACGTGGCAGGTGCTGCAGACCATGAGTCCGCGCCGTTCACGCTTGAGCGTGCCGAGCGCGTCGCAGTAGGGGCAGACTGGCGCCTCGGTCAGCTTCGGCAGTCGCTCCGTGGGCTCGTCCTTCGGCTCGGCAAGCTCGGCCCCGTGCGCGGCGAGCCACTCGCGAGCCTCGGGCGGAAGCGGGAGGCCGGCACCGCGCTTGATGTAATCCCGGCCGCGCTGCCATCCCAGCAGATCGATGATCTCCGGTTCGGCCACCAAGGCTAACGAAAGCCGACCCGCCAGCGCAAGACCGCCTGGAAGGGTCAAGATCGGCGCGCCGACCGCGGCCAGCGCCACCCCGCCGACTCTGCTACGCTCGCGCCGTGCCAAAGAAACCCGCGCAGCCCGATCCGACCGGAGGAGATGCATGCCAGCCCACACGCCCGAAGAATGTGACCGTCTGTTCGGCGAACACGTCAACGCCGGAGACCTCGACGCCCTGATGACGCTCTACGAGCCAGACGGCAGCCTAGTCCGGCTCGACGGCAGCGTGGCGACGGGGCACGCCGACATCCGCCGCGTCCTGGACCGCCTCGTGGCCATGCGCCCCACGCTGCGCCTGAACGTGCTGAAGGTGGTGAGGAACGGCGAGGACATCGCCATGGTCTACAACGACTGGACCATGTCGGCCAAGGGAGCGGATGGGGCGCCCATCGAGCGGGCCGGGCGCGCTATCGAGGTCGTCCGGCGCCAAGCCGACGGAACCTGGCGCGTCGCTATCGACGATCCCTACGCGCGCGGCTGAGGCGCGCGGCGGTCAGCTCAGGCTGACCTGATTGCTCAGCTCGTTGCGGTCGTCGGGGCGCCGCGGGAAGACCCGAAGGACTCTCAGCGCGTCGAGCACCGCGTGGGCCAGGACGTGTAGCCCTCAAGGGCGGCGGCCCGTACGAGCGCCGCCGCCGTGCTAGCCTACTTCGAGGAGACGGAGCCCCGGAACGGCGCGATCAGGGAGTTGCACGACCTGAGCGTCACCACGGGGCCCCCATGAAAAAAGGAGGCCATGTCGGGGCCCCCATGAAAAAAAACATGCAAGCGTACTGGATCGCGCCGGGTCCCGGCGGCACCAGGGTCGAGCTGCGCGAGACGGCCGCTCCCGAGCCGAAGGCCGGCGAGGTGCTCGTCCGCGTGCGCGCCGCGGCGCTGAACCGCGGCGAGCTGCTCGGCGGGAAGGCCGGGGCGGCAGCCAAGCCCGGCGGTGGCGAGTGCGCCGGGGAGGTCGTGACGCTCGGCGACGGCCTGGGTGGGTTCGCCGCGGGCGACCGGGTGATGGGCCGGTGCGGCGGCGGGTTCGCCGAGTACGCAGTGATGGACGCGCGCGAGACGATGCGCGTGCCGCCCGGGCTGTCGTGGGACGAGGCAGCCGCCACGCCGCTGGTCTTCCTCGTCGTCTACGACATGCTGGTCGCCCAGGGCCACCTGCGCGCCGGTCAGTGGCTGCTGGTCACCGGGGTGTCGTCCGGGGTCGGCGTGGCCGCGCTGCAGACGGCCCGCGCGCTCGGCGCCCGGGTCGTCGGCACCTCCGGTTCCGACGACAAGCTGGCCCGGCTGGCGGGCCTGGGACTCGACGTCGGCCTCCGCACCCGCGGCGCCGATTTCCACGACGCCGTCATGAAGGCCACCGGCGGCCAGGGCGTGAACCTCGTGGTCAACAACGTGGGCGGCTCGGTGTTCGCCGAGTGCCTGCGCTCGCTGGCCTTCGAGGGGCGGATCGCGATCGTCGGGCACCTGGACCGGGTGACGACGAGCCCGATCGACCTGGAGGCTCTCCACGGCAAGCGCCTCACGGTCTTCGGCGTGAGCAACCGACTGCGCGACGCGGGGCAACGCGCCGAGACGGTGCGCGGCTTCGTGCGCGACGTCCTTCCCTTCTTCGAGGACGGGCGGATCCGTCCGCTCGTCGACCGAACCTACGCGTTCGAGGAGCTGGCCGCGGCCATCGCGTTCATGGAGTCCGACGCGCAGGTCGGCAAGATCGTCGTGCGCGGCCGCCAGCACTGACAGGAGAGAGACCCCATGCCCAGGGCCCTCGACGGAATCCGCGTTCTCGACCTCACCCAGTACGAGGCCGGCCCGAGCTCCACGCAGATGCTGGCGTGGCTCGGCGCCGACGTCATCAAGGTCGAGCCGCCCGCCGGCGAACCCGGCCGCGTCGCGCTGTCCGACAAGCGCGGCGAGGATTCCTGGTTCTTCATGCTCCTGAACTCGTGCAAGAGGGGCGTGACGCTCAACCTGAAAGCGCCGCGCGGCAAGGCGATGTTCGAGGACCTCGTCCGGAGCAGTGACGTGGTCGTCGAGAACATGGGGCCGGGCGTGATGGAGCGGCTCGGGCTCGGCTACGAGCACCTCCGGCGCCTGAACCCGCGCATCATCCACGCCTCGGTCAAGGGCTTCGGCAGCGGCGGGCCGTACTCCGACTACAAGAGCTTCGAGTGGATCGCCCAGGCGATGGCCGGCGCCATGAGCATGACCGGCTCGCCGGACGGGCCGCCCACCAAGGCCATCGGCGGGCTGGCCGACACCGGCGCCGGGCTGCACACCGCCATCGGGATCCTGGCGGCCATCGTGCAGCGCCAGGTCACCGGCGTGGGCCAGCAGATCGAGGTCGCCCAGCAGGACGCGGTGGTGAACCTGCTCCGCATCCACCTGCGCGAGACCTACGTCAGCGGCAAGCCGGCGCCCCGGCAGGGCAACCGCTCGGCGGCGGCGGCCCCGTCCAACATCTATCCCTGCAGCCCCGGCGGGCCGAACGACTACGTCTTCATCCACTGCGCGACGGTCGACATGTGGAAGTCGCTGACGCGGATCGTCGGCCGCCCCGAGCTGGGCGCCGACCCGCGCTACGAGGACCGGCGCGACCGCGTGGCCTTCATGGACGAGATCGACACGATGATCGAGGACTGGACGGCCACGCGTCCCAAGCACGAGGTGCTGTCGATCCTGGCCGGCGCCGGCGTCCCCTGCGGGGCCGTCCTCGATTCCACCGAGGTGCTGTCCGACCCGCACCTGCGTCAGCGCGGCTTCATCACCGACCTGGAGCACCCCCGGCGCGGCGCCTACCCGATGCCCGGCAACCCGGTCCGCCTGTCCGACTCGCCGACCGAGGTCGTGCGCGCGCCGCTGCTCGGCGAGCACAACGCCGAGGTCTACGGCAAGCTGCTGGGCGTGGGGCAGGCCGAGCTGGACACGCTCCGCCGCGACGGCGTCATCTGAGGGAGGAGCCCGGGCGCGGCCGAGGGCTAGGGCGGGCCGACGAACCCGATGTAGACGCCGCAGGCATCCGGCGGGCCGACCAGCATCGCCTGCTCGCCGGTGTTGCGCACGCCCCGCGAGGGTGGCCGCAGGCCGTGGTCGGCCATGTGGCGCGCGGCGGCGTCCATGCTGCCCGTGCGGTACAGCACCTGGAACGGCCCTGCCCCGCGGCGCGCGAGCGCCTCGGCGGCCGGGCCCGGCTCGGCGGGTTGGGCCACGCCCAGGCCGGTCGGGCCGATCTCGAACACCGCCATGTCGGCCTTGATCACGTTGCCGCGCACGACCGCCGGCACCGGCATGCCGAGGACGCGCGCGTACGTCGCCGCCTCGCCGGCGACGTCGGTCACGGCCACGTACGCCCGCTCGACGCGCAGCGCGCCGTTGGGGTGCCGGCCCGTGCTCGCCACCTGGCGCCGGCGCTCGACCAGCGGGGTGAGGTGCTGGACGAAGAAGATCGGCAGCGGGTTCCTCGCGCCGAGCGACGCCGAACGCCACCGCAACTCCTGCCCGGCTGGCGTGCGCCGGGCGCCGTCGGTCGGGTCGCCCACGTCGACGCCGCGCGCGCGCATGGCCGCCACGTCGGCGGCCAGGTCGTCGCTCTGCACGCAGAGGTACCGCAGTCCGCCGCCCGCGGTCAGAAACTCGCGGAGGCCGGCGCTGGCCTCGCGCGCGTGGCCCTCGCGCACGCCGAGGAGCTCCAGATAGTCGTCCTGCAGGAACGCGATGGCGTTCTCGGTGCCGCCGCTCGAATGCGTGCCGCCCGGCTGCACGTCGAAGCCGAGCCGCCGGTAGGCGTCCACCCCCCGGGCCAGGTCGGGAACGCAGATCATGGCATGATCGATGCGCGTCAGCACGGCGGCGGCCATGGTAACACCGGCGGCGGCCGGGACTATACTGCGCTCACCTTCTCGCCCGAAAGGATCCGGTCATGCCCAGCGTCCGACACGACGACGCCACGATCTTCTACGAGGAGTACGGCCACGGGTTTCCGATCCTCACGTTCGCCCCGGCCGGGCTGCAGTCGACCATCGAGGTCTGGAGCCGGCCGGCCGCGCCCATCAACCCCATCACCGAGTTCGCGGCGGCGTTCCGGGTCATTGCCATGGACCAGCGCAACGCCGGCGGCCAGTCCCGGGCTCCCATCACCGCGCAGGACGGCTGGCACACCTACACCGGCGACCACATCGCGTTGCTGGACCACCTGGGGATCGACCGGTGCCATCTCTACGGCCAGTGCATCGGTGGGTCCTTCATCCTCAACCTGATCAAAACCCGGCCCCAGCGCGTGGCCTCCGCCGTGCTCGCCCAGCCGATCGGCCGCGTGGGGGCGATGCCGCCGGGGCGCTCGGCGCGGTTCGAGGCATGGGCGGAGTCGGTGAAGGATCACCCCGAGGCCACCCCGGCCGTGCTGGATGCCGTCTACCAGAACCTGTACGGCCCCGGCTTCGTCTACTGCGTGGACCGCGCGTTCGTGTCGACGTGCGCGACGCCGTGTCTGGTGCTGGCCGGCAACGACGAGGCGCACCCCCTGCCGATCTCCCAGGAGCTCGCCCGGCTCCTGCCCCAGTGCGAGCTCATCCCGGACTGGAAGTCCGGCGCGGCGCTGACCGCGGCGCGGCGGCGGGTGCATGAGTTCTTCGCCAAGCACACGCCGCACGCCCGGTGACCGCCGCCTCACCGCATTCCACCAACGCCATCAGCCGGAGGACCCGAGGATGCGCTACGGCTTTTACCTGCCGACGCGAGGGCGGTGCGCCACCCCGGATGCCGTGGAGGCGATCGTCCAGCGGGGCGAGGCGCTGGGCTTCCACTCGGTAATGATCGCCGACCACGTCGTGTTCCCGACCGTCATCGCGTCGAGGTATCCCTACACGGTGTCCGGGACGTTCCCGGGCGGGGGCGACGCGCTCGAGCAGCTCGCGCTGGTGGCGTTCGTGGCCGGTTGCACGCGCGCCCTGCGCCTGGTCACCAGCGTGATGATCCTCCCCTACCGGAACCCGGTGGTGACGGCCAAGATGCTGGCGACGATCGACGTGCTGTCGAGGGGACGCCTCATCGTGGGCGTCGGTGTCGGGTGGCTCCGGGAGGAGTTCGAGGCGCTGGACGCGCCCGACTTCGCGCGGCGCGGCGCGGTCGCCGACGAGTACCTCCGCATCTTCAAGACGCTCTGGACTCAGGACCCGGCCAGCTTCTCGGGGGAGTTCTATCGCTTCGACGCGCTGCGCTGCCTGCCACAGCCCGTGCAGACACCGCATCCGCCGATCTGGATCGGGGGCCACAGCGGGCCGGCCCTGCGGCGAGTCGCCCGCCACGGCGACGGCTGGCACCCGGTCGGGGCGAACCCGGCCGTCCCGATGCGTCCGGCCGAGCTGCGGGCGGCGCTCGACGAGCTCGTCCGCCTGACCGAGGCCGAGGGCCGTGACCCCTCGGCCCTCACGATCTCCTTCAAGGCGCCCGTCTACGACGTGTCGGCCACGACCCTGGACGGCGTCGAGCGGCGGCCCTTCTCGGGCACGGCCCAGCAGGTGGCCGACGATATCCGGACGTACGAGAAGCTCGGCGTGGGCGAGCTGGTCTTCGACTTCCGGAGCGAGCACCTGAACGAGACCCTCGACCGGATGGAGCACTTCGCGGAGGTCATGCGATGAGCGAGCACCGTGGCGTGGAGCCGGGCCGCGCCGGCAGGATGGACATGCGGTTCGACGGCAAGGTGGCGCTCGTCTCCGGCGCGGGCTCGGGCATCGGTCGCGCCACCGCCCGGGGGTTCGCGGAGCGCGGCGCCCGGGTGGCCGTGGCGGACATCGACCGGGCGAAGGCCGAGGCGGTGGCCCGGGAGATCGAGAAGGCCGGGGGCGCCGCGGTGGCGCTCGCGGCCGACGCCGGCGCTCCGGAGGGCATCGAGGCGATGGTCGCCGGCACCGTGCGCGCGTTCGGCGGCCTCGACGTCCTGCACAACAACGCCTTCGGCCAGCCCACGCTGCCGGACGGGCGACGGCGCCTGGCCTTCCTGGGCGACCTCGACGAGCGGGTGTGGAGCCACACGATCGAGCTCGGCCTCACCGGCGTGTTCCGGGCCATGAAGCGCGCCCTCCCGGAGCTGCTGGCCCGCGGCGGCGGCGCGATCGTCAACACGGCGTCGATCTCCGGCCTCTTCGCGGACTTCGCCATTGGCGCCTACAACACGGCCAAGGCGGGCGTGATCAACCTGACCCGGGTGGCGGCCATCGAGTACGCGTCGCGCGGCATCCGGGTGAACTGCGTCTGCCCCGGCGCCATCGACACGCCGCTGCTACGTCCCTCGCTGGCGATTCCCGGCTTCGCCGACGAGACCACGCGGGCGATCCCGATGCAGCGGCTGGGCCGGCCCGAGGAAATCGCCGGCGTCGTGATGTTCCTGGCCTCGGACCTGGCCTCCTACGTGACGGGCGCTGCGGTGGTGGCCGACGGCGGGCTCACCGCGCAGACCGGCCTGCCGACGCGGATCCCGCTGCCCTGATCCGGGCCCGCGGACCACGCGCGAGCGCGGCTAGCGGACGAAGTGCGGCAGGACCTGCTCACCCATGAGCCGCAGGCAGCGGAGCTGGGCGTCGAGGTCGCGGCCGTTGACGCCGATCCAGAGCCTCGTCGCGCCGCGCTCGGCCAGCTGCTCGATCCGCGCGATCCAGTCGCGCGGCGCGCCGGCCAGCGCCCAGCGGTCGATCGCGTAGTCGGTGAGGCCGAGGTCGGCCATGCGGGCGGGGTTCTTGCCCGCCCGCAGCACGTGGTCGTACAGCTCGTAGCCGTCCACGTAGTCCTGGATCTTGGCCCGCAGGTCGTCGGGCACGTGCTTGTCGTCCAGTCCGAAGCGCATCGCGTGGTTGAGGATCGAGGACACCGAGGCCTTGACGCCGTCGATCGCCGTCTCGCGGTCCTCGTGCAGGGACGAGCGCGCGGTGAACCAGATCTCGACGTCGGCCGGGTCGCGACCGGCCTCGCGCGCGCCCGCCTGCACGCGCGCGATCGTGTCGCGCACCACCTCCGGCAGCAGCCCGGTGCCGGCGATGACGCCGTCGCCGATGCGCCCGCCCAGGCGCAGCATCCTCGGGCCCTCGGCGCAGATGGAGATCGGCACGCGCCGGCGCACGGCCTCGGCGGCCCACCGGACGCGCTGCGCCCGTCCCTGGTAGGTGGCCTCGCCGCGGGCGAGCAGGCCGCGCACGCACGTGACGTAGTCCTCGATGCGGGCGCGCGAGGCGGCCGGATAGCCGATGTTGAGCACGGCGCTGTCGCCGCTGGCGATGTCCAGGAACGCCCGGCCGCCGGTGAGGCGATCGATCGAGGCCAGGAACGACGCCATGACCTGGGGCTCGCGGGTGAGCGGGTTGCTCGGCCGCAGCCCGACGGCGGCGCGCGGGGCGGCCAGCGCGATCATTTTGTTTCGAATGAAGCGGTCGCCACCGAGAAAGGCCGAGTCGTAGGTGCCGATCGCGGTGGCGCCGTAGCCGTCGGCCATGCGCACCAGCTCCGTGAACTTCCGGGTGTCGTCGCCCCCCAGCAGCCCCACGCTGGAGCCGAGGCTGATGCCGAACTGGACCGTCATCGTCGCGGCCTCAGATGCCCAGCAGCCGCTCGAGGTTCTTCCAGAGGATGGCGTCCTTCTCGTCCTGCGACAGGCTGGTCATGCCGAGGATCCAGGCCACCGGCCAGTCGAGCGCCATGTCGTAGGGCCAGTCGGTGCCGAACACCACGCGGTCGACGCCGACGGTGTCGACGAGGTAGCGCAGCGCGGGCTCGGTGTAGACGATGCAGTCGTAGTAGAAGCGCCGCAGGTAGGCGCTGGGCGGCTGCCCGATGTTCGCGCGAGCCTCGGTCCGCACCTGCCAGGCGTGGTCCATCCGCCCGATGCCGTAGCACGTGTAGCCGCCGCCGTGGCCGAGGACGATCTTGAGGTCGGGGTGGGCGTCCATCACGCCGCCGTGCACCAGCGTGGCGAACGTCACCGCGCGGTCGACCAGGTTGCCGATCGAGTTCGGCAGGTGGTAGCGCGCGCTGCGCGGCGTCACCAGCGTCTCGCCGCCCTGGTGGAAGAAGACCACGGCGCCCATCTGCTCGGCGGCCTTCCAGAACGGGCGGTACTCCGCCTCATCCAGCGTGCGGCCGTTGACGTGGTCGTTGATCTCCACGCCCTTGAGGCCGAGCTGCGTCATGCACCGCTCCAGCTCGCCGACCGCGGACTTCACGTCCTGCATCGGCAGCGTGCCCAGGCCGGCGAAGCGCTGCGGCCAGCCCTTCACCATCCCGGCGATCTCGTCGTTGGTGGCCCGCGAGGTGGCGGCGGCGACCGCACTGTCGAGCTGGTAGTTGTAGAAGCCGACGTACGGGGAGACGACGTGGACGTCCACGCCGAGCGAGTCCATGTCGGCCAGGCGCTCCTCGGGCGTCCAGCGGGCCCGGGGGGGCAGCGACTGCCGGCGGCCGCCCACGACCGCCACCTCGCCGCCCCGGGCGTCCTTCTCCCGGCGCAGCGTGTGCCAGTCGCCGCCGTTCTCGGTGGCCCGCCAGAAGGCCTGCGGGGTGACGTGGGCGTGGATGTCGATGCTGCGCATGAGGTCGGCTCCGTTCAGGCGGCGGCGAAGGCCGGCCGCAGCTCGTGGGCGAATCGGCGGAGCGTCGCGAGGCCGCCGGCGCTGTTGAGCAGCACGTAGCGGGCCCCGACGTCGTGCAGCGCCTGCAGCTTGGCGGCGATCTCGTCGGGCGTGCCGTAGAGGGCCCCGGCCTCGGCCGCCTCCAGCGTGTCGGCGTAGGACATCATGCTCGCCCGGTTCTGGCCGTCGGGGCGCTGGGCCAGACGCTCCATGCGCCGGCGCGCCAGCAGCCGCGCCTGCAGCGCCGCGTCCCGCTCGGCCGCGGTGATGACGACGTGGATCGAGCGGGTCACCGCCACGCTCATCGGGTCGAACGCGCGGCCCCGCGCCTCCACCTCGGCCTTGAACAGCGCGATTCGCTCGCCGATCTGATCGACCGGCGCGAACTGGTCGAGGAGCAGGTTGTAGCCGTAGTCCGCGACCTTCTTGATGGACGCCGGACGCCCGGCGCCCATCCACAGCGGCGGGTGGGGCTTCTGGAACGTCGGCGGCTCCACGACCACCTGCTCGAACTGCCAGTAGGCGCCCCGGTGCGACCACGGCGCGTCCGACGTCCACGCCTTGAGCAGGACCTCGTGGGCCTCCTCGAATCGCGCCTCGGCCTCCTCCATGGGAACGCAGAATCCGGCGAATTCGTTGTGCCGGTAGCCCTGACCGATGCCGAAGTCGAGCCGGCCGTTCGAGAGCAGGTCGACCGTGGCCGCCTGCTCGGCCAGCAGCACCGGGTTGTGCCACGGCAGCGTCATGACGGCGGTGCCGAGCCTGAGGGTGGAGGTGCGGGCGCCGATCCAGGTCAGGAGGTTGAGCGTCGCCGAGATCTGGCCGAAGCCGGTGAAGTGGTGCTCGACGACGAAGGAGGCGTGGTAGCCGAGCTGCTCGGCCTCCACGTTGTAGTCGACGAAGTCGCGGAAGCCGCTTCCGCTGTCGACGTCCGGCCCGCCCCGGCGGGCCTGGGCGCTGCCGAAGATCCCGAAGCGCATGGCGACGTATAGTGCCCGCCGCGCGGCGGCGGCGTCAAGCGCGGCGCCGCCGGGCGAGGCTTGACAAGCGTGCGGCGGCGGCGCAGGTTGGCCGCGACCGAAGCCGGCGCGTCCCCGACGCGCCAGAGAGAGGACGACATGAGCCGGCATCGACGCCTCCCGATCGTCGCCACTCCGATCGCCGTCCTGATCATGCTCCTGCTCGGCGACGGCGCCTTCGTCGCGCGCGCGGCCGACCCCATCAAGATCGGGTTCGGCATGGCGCTCACGGGCGGCCTCTCCGCCAACGGCAAGCCGGCGCTGCTGGCGATGCAGATCTGGAAGGACGACGTGAACAAGAAGGGTGGTCTGCTCGGGCGGCCCGTCGAGCTCATCTACTACGACGACCAGACCAACCCGGCCACCGTGCCCGGCATCTACGCCAAGCTGCTCGACGTGGACAAGGTCGACTTCATCGTGTCCGGCTACGGCACGAACCTGATCGCGCCGCTCATGCCGATCGCGATCGAGCGCAAGCTCACGCTGGTGGCGATCTTCGGCCTGGCCAACAATGAGAAGTACCGGTACCCGAACTACTTCCAGATCTCGCCCAACGGTCCCGAGCCGGAGACGAGCACGCCGCTGGGCTTCTTCGAGCTGGCCGCCCGGCAGACGCCGCGGCCGCAGACGGTGGCCATCGTCGGCGCCGACGCCGAGTATCCCCAGAACGCGCTGGTGGGAGCGCGCGAGCTCATCAAGCGGTTCGGCTTCAAGACCGTCTACGACAGGACGTACCCGCCCAGCACCGTGGACTACACGCCGATCGTGCGTGCCATCAAGGCCACCAACCCCGACATCCTCTTCATCGCGTCCTACCCGCCCGACTCGGTCGGGATGCTGCGGGCCATCCACGAGGTGGGCGTGCAGCCCAAGATCGTCGGCGGCGGCATGGTGGGCCTGCAGTTCACCAGCGTGATGACCAGCGTGGGCCCCATGCTCAACGGCATCGTCAACTACGACTTCTGGGCGCCGGAGTCGACGATGATGTTCCCCGGCATCAAGGAGTTCTTCAAGGAGTACCAGCCGCGCGCCGAGAAGGGCGGCGTCGATCCGCTGGGCTACTACTTGCCGCCCTTCGCCTACGCCGCCATGCAGGTGCTGGGCCAGTCCATCGAGGCGACGAAGGGGCTCGACCAGCAGAAGGTCGCCGACCACATCCGGGCCACGGAGTTCAACACCATCGTCGGCAAGGTGAAGTTCGGCAAGAACGGCGAGTGGGCCAGAGGGCGCACCCTCATGGTCCAGTACCAGAAGGTCCACGGCAACGGCATCGACCAGTTCCGGGGCCCCGGCAAGAAGGTCGTGCTGTTCCCGGACGAGCTCAAGTCCGGCACGATCGTGTACCCGTACGCGGCGGCGAAGCACTGACGGCGCCGGTCTTGACAAGCGCCGACGGCTGGCGCAGTTTGGGGCCCGCAGCCACCTCGCCGGTCTGGATACCACGGAGAGAGAGGACGACATGATTCGCGGCCGCCGCTCGACGCTTGCCCTGATCTTCCTGGCCGCCCTCGGGTCCCTGCTGGTCGCCGGCGGCGGCCACGTCGCCCGCGCGGCCGACCCCATCAAGATCGGGCTCGGCATGGCGCTCACGGGCGGCCTGTCCGCCAACGGCAAGCCGGCGCTGCTCGCGCTGCAGATCTGGAAGGACGACGTGAACAAGAAGGGCGGCCTGCTCGGGCGGCCCGTCGAGCTCATCTATTACGATGACCAGACCAATCCCGCCACCGTGCCCGGGATCTACACCAAGCTGCTCGACGTCGACAAGGTCGACCTCGTCATCTCCGGCTATGGCACCAACCTCATCGCCCCCCTCCTGCCGATCGCCATGGAGCGCAAGCTGACGCTCATCGGGATGTTCGGCCTGGCCAACAACGAGAAGTACCAGTACCCGAACTACTTCCAGATCCAGCCGGCCGGCCCCGACCCCCAGACCAGCACGGCCATCGGCTTCTTCGAGCTGGCCGCCCGGCAGAATCCCAAGCCGCAGACGGTGGCGATCGTCGGGGCCGACGCGGAGTACCCGCAGAACGCGCTGGTGGGAGCGCGCGAGCTGATCAAGAAGTTCGGGCTCAAGACGGTCTACGACCGGACGTATCCGCCCAGCACGGTCGACTACACGCCCATCGTGCGCGCCATCAAGGCGACGAACCCCGACATCGTCTTCGTGGCCTCGTACCCGCCGGACTCGGTCGGGATGCTGCGGGCGGCCCACGAGGTGGGGCTGCAGCCCAAGATCTTCGGCGGCGGGATGGTGGGGCTCATGTTCACCACCGTGATGACCAGCATGGGGCCGCTGCTGAACGGGATCGTGAACTACGACTTCTGGGCGCCGGAGCCGCCGTTCCTCGCCATGCCGGGGATCAAGGAGTTCCTCAAGGAGTACCAGACGCGCGCCGAGAAGGAGCGGGTGGACCCGCTCGGGTACTACCTGCCGCCGTACTCGTACGCGGTCGGCCAGGTGCTGGCCCAGGCCATCGAGACCACCAAGGGTCTCGACCAGCAGAAGATCGCCGACTACATCCGGGCCACCGAGTTCACCACGGTCGTGGGCAAGGTGAAGTTCGGCAAGAACGGCGAGTGGGCCAAGGGCCGGACGCTCATGGTCCAGTACCAGAAGATCACCGGCAACGCCGTCGACCAGTTCCGCGGCCCCGGCAAGAAGGTCGTGCTCTATCCGGACGAGCTCAAGTCCGGAACCATCGTGTATCCCTACGCGGCCGCCAAGAACTGACGGGCGGCCGCCGGCGGGCACCGTGATCGTCGTGAACCGCGGCCTCGGCCGTTAACGCGGGCGCTCCCTGTTCTCCTGGGACCTGCTCGCCAACGCGGTCGTGGCCGGGCTGCTGCTCGGCGGCTTCTACGCCGCCGTGAGCCTCGGCGTCTCGCTGATCTTCGGCCTGCTCGACATCGCCAACATCGCCCAGCCGGCCTTCGTGATCCTCGGCGCCTACGCCGCCTACGTGTTCAACAGCGCCGTCGGCCTCGACCCCATCCTGGTCGGGCTGCTGCTGACGCCCGTGTTCTACGGCGTCGGCGCCCTCGTCTATCGCGTCTACTACGGCAGCTTCGAGCGCCGCGGCGAGGAGTCGCTGCGGGGGCTGGTCTTCTTCTTCGGGATCCTGTTCATCATGGAGGTCAGCCTCAGCATGACCTTCGGCGTCGACTATCGCCTCGTGCAGGCGTCGTATACGGGCCGATCGATCGAGCTGGCCGGCGTCGGCGTCGCCTTCCGCTACCTGGTGCCGTGCGTGGTCGGGGTGGCCATGACGGTGGCGCTGTACCTGTTCCTCGGCCGGACGTTCTACGGGCGCGCCATCATGGCGGTGTCCCAGGACCAGGCGGCCCTGCGGCTGATGGGGGCCGACCCCGTGCAGATCAAGACCATCGCCTTCGGCATCGGCATCGCCGCCGCCAGCCTGGCCGGAGCGCTGCTGATCAGCATCGCCCCGGTCGTGCCGTCCACCGATCGTGACTACATCGGTCGGATGTTCGCCATCACCGTGCTCGGGGGCATGGGCAGCATCGGCGGCACCCTGGTGGCGGCGGTCATCCTCGGCATCACCGAGAGCCTGATGTCGACCTTCTTCGGGCCCTCGTGGTCCCTGGCGGTCTCCTTCGGCATCCTCCTGCTGGCCCTGGCCATCCGTCCCGCCGGCCTGTTCGGCCGCTGATGGCGCCCCCGTCCGGGACGGCGTCGGGGCGGGCGCGCTAGCCGTGCGCGGGATCGTCGGGGCGCTGCTGGTCGGCGGCCTCGTGATCGCCGCCGGCGTCGGCCTGGCCGGCGCGCGCGTGAACCCGTACGTCTATTTCGCCGGCTACGTCATCCTGCAGTACGTGGTCATCGCGACGGCCTGGAACATCCTGGGCGGCTACGCCGGCTACGTGAACTTCGGCACCCCGGCGTTCTTCGCGATGGGCGCCTACACCGCCGTCCTCCTCATCAAGTCGCTGCGGGCGCCCCTGCCGGTCCTCATCGTGGCCGGCGGTCTGGTGGCCGGTCTGCTCGGCCTGGGCATCGGCTACCTCACGCTGAGGCTGCGGGGCACCTTCTTCTCGATCGCGACGCTGGCGCTGTCCGTCGTCCTGCAGACCGTGATCATCAACTGGGAGTACGTGGGCGGCTCGCGCGGCCTCAGCGTCCTCCGGCCCGCCGGCCCGCCGTTCGGCAGCTACGTCACGTTCCTGTTCACGGTGATGGTCGGCCTCGCCGTCGTGGCCGTGCTGACGGCGCGGTTCATCGAGCGGTCGTGGATCGGCCGCGGGCTGGCGGCGCTGCGGGACAACGAGGAGGCCGCGGAGTGCATGGGCGTGCCGACCCTGCGGCTGAAGCTCTTCGCCACCACCGTGAGCGGCTTCCTGCTCGGAGTGGCCGGCGCCCCCTTCCCGTACTACGTGACGTTCGTCGAGCCCAACTCGGCCTTCGCCCTCGACTACGCCGTCAACGCGCTGGCCATGCCCATGATCGGCGGGACGACGAGCTGGATCGGCCCCGTCATCGGCGCCGTCCTGCTGGGAACCGCCCAGCAGCTCGCCACGGTGACCATCTCCTCGGAGATGAACCTGTTCATCGTCGGCGTCGTGCTCGTGGCGTTCGTCGTGCTGGCGCCGGAGGGCATCCTCGGGCTCGCCCGCCGCCTGCGGGGCCGCTGAGCGGTGGCCGGCGCGCTGCTGGAGATCGACGGCGTCGTGAAGCGCTTCGGCGGGTTCACGGCCCTCAACCGGGTGAGCCTGTCGGTGCGCGCCGGCGAGCGCTTCGGGCTCATCGGCCCCAACGGCTCCGGCAAGACGACGCTCATCAACTGCGTGGCCGGCTCCCTGCGCGCCGACGAGGGACGCATCGTGTTCGACGGGATCGACGTCACCCGGCTGCCCGCGCACCGACGGACACGCCTCGGCATCGCACGCAGCTTCCAGATCCCCCGCCCGTTCACCAGCATGAGCGTGCGCGACAACCTGGGCATCCCGCTCGAGTACGCCGGCCACGCCCGGGGCCACACCGCCGCCGAGACGGCCGAGATCCTGGAAGCCATCGGACTCGGCGCCAAGGCGCACCTCCGCCCGGACGGCCTCACGCAGATCGAGATGCGCAAGCTGGAGCTGGCCCGGGCGATGGCCGCCCGCCCCAAGCTCCTGATCTCCGACGAGGCGATGGCCGGCCTCTCCAGCGCCGAGGTGGACGACATCCTGGCCATCCTGCTCCGGCTCAACGGGCAGGGCATCACGATCATCATGATCGAGCACATCATGCGGGCCGTGATGCGCTTCTCCGAGCGCATCGTCGTGCTCGACGCCGGCGAGCGCATCGCGGAGGGCACGCCCGACGAGATCGTCCGCAACCCGGCCGTGGAGAAGGCCTACCTTGGCGAGTAGGATCGTGCTCCGCGACGTCGACGCCGGCTACGGGGCCGTCCGCGTGCTGCACGGGGTGTCCCTGGAGGTCCGCGAGGGCGAGACGGTGGCGCTGCTCGGGACCAACGGCAACGGCAAGAGCACGCTGATCAAGTGCATCATGGGCATGGTGAGGCCGCAGGCCGGCCAGATCGTGCTCGAGACCGACGGCGGGCCCGTCGACCTCACCGCCAAGTCCACCGAGGAGATCGTCGGCCTCGGGATCGCCCTGGTGCCGGAGGGCCGACGGCTGTTCCCCAAGCTCACGGTGGAGGAGAACTTGCTGCTGGGCGCCTACCGCCCGGCCGCCCGGGCCGACATCGCGGGCAACCTCGCGTTCGCGTTCGAGGCCTTCCCGGTGCTCCAGGCGCGCCGGCGGCAGCTGGCCGGCAGCATGAGCGGCGGCGAGCAGCAGATGCTGGCGGTCGGTCGCGCGCTCATGTCGTCGCCCCGCATCCTCCTCGTCGACGAGCCCTCGGTCGGCCTGGCGCCGATCCTGGTGAGTCGCGTGATCGCCAAGATCAAGGAGCTCAAGGAGCGGCGGCGGCTCACCGTGCTCATGGCCGAGCAGAACTTCAACCAGGCGACCAAGATCGCCGACCGGGGCTACATCATCGTGCATGGGAGGATCGAGTTCGAGGGCCGCTCCACCCAGGAGCTGCGCGAGAACGAGCTGGTGAAGAAGTACTACCTCGGCGTGTGAGCGTCCACCGTCGGGCACACTTGCGCGGCGTGTCGGCTTGCGATAGATAGACCTCGAGCATGAGCCCCTCCGAGTACCAGCAGCTCGTCGAGTTCCTCGGCCACCAGTTCACGGAGGTCGATCGGCACTTCACCCGGATCGACCAGCGGTTCGCCCAGATCGACCAGCGGTTCGCCCAGATCGACCAGCGATTCACGCAGATCGACCAGCGATTCACGCAGATCGACCAGCGGTTCACCGGGATGGACACGCGTCTCACCGAGCTGCGCCACGAGATCCTGGGCCATTTCGACGAGATCTACCGCAGACTCGACCGGCTCGAGCAGGAATACCAGGCGATCACGCAGGCGCTCAGGCGGATCGAGGCGGGGCTGGCCGACGAGCGACGCCGCCGCGAGATCCTCGAGCGCGACCTCGCCGAGCTGCGGCGCCACGTGGGCATCCTCCAGTCCCGGATCGAGGAGATCGAGCAGCGGCTGAGCGCCGACGGCCCGTAACGATCGAAAGGAGACCGATCATGGCGCGCGCGTACAACGTCATCGACGCCGACGGCCACGTGCTGGAGCCGGTCGACATCTGGGAGAAGTACATCGATCCGGCCTACCGTGAGCGAGCGCCGCGCCTGATCGTCGACACCGACGGCAAGGAGCGGTTGCTCGTCGAAGGCAAGGTGCTCGGCAGCACGAAGGGGTTCGGCAACATCGGGGCCATCGGCGCCCGCCAGGGCCGCGCCGACGAGACGACCATGAAGTACGTGGAGGGCCGCGCCGGCGGCTTCGACCCGCACGCCCGTATCCCCGACATGGACCTCGACGGCATCGACGCGGCCTTCCTCTACCCGAGCGTCGGGCTCTTCGCCGGCGCCGTCCAGGACCCGGGGCTGGCGGCGGCGATGTGCCGCGCGTACAACCGCTGGCTCGCCGACTACTGCCGCCCGTATCCCGACCGGCTGTTCGGCGTGGCCATGCTGCCGATGCAGTCGATCGAGTCGGCCATCGACGAGATGCGCTTCGCGCGGCGCGAGCTCGGGATGCGCGGCGGCTTCCTGCGGCCGAACCCCTACAACGGCCGCATGCTGCATCATCCTGACTACGAGCCGTTCTGGCGGGAGGTGGAGGAGCTGGACTTCTCGATCGGCCTGCACGAGGGCGCCAGCGGGGGCATGCCGCAGGTCGGCGTCGACCGGTTCACCACCCGGGGCGCGCGCCACATCATCTCGCACACCATGGAGATGATGCTGGCCGCGATGAGCGTCATCTGGGAGGGCGTGTGCGATCGCCACCCGCGCGCGCGGATCGCCTTCCTGGAATCCGGCGGGGGCTGGATCGCGCCGTGGCTGGACCGGATGGACCGGCACTTCGACGACCAGGGCTTCAACGACTCCGGGTTGACGATGCGCCCGAGTGAGCTGTTCCAGCGCAACTGCTGGATCTCCTTCGAGCCCGTCGAGGGCAGCCTCGGCGTGCTGGCCGACTACATCGGCCCCCACAAGATCCTGTGGGCCACCGACTATCCGCACCCCGACGGCTTCTTCCCGGGCGCGCCCAGACTCATCGCCGACCGCCCCGAGCTCTCCGACGCCACCAAGCGCGAGATCCTGGCCGGCGGGGCCAGGCGGTTCTACGGCTTGACGTAGCCGCGCGGCGCGCCGCCGGAGCGGCTCGGGGCTCACTCGATGGTCTGGTCGCCCGCTGACACAGGGAGGGCGGGATCGTCAGGCCGAGCGCCCTGGCCGTCTTGAGATTGATCACCAGCTCGAACGTGGTCGGCTGCTCGACGGGCAGCTCGCCCGGCCGAGCCCCCCCGCAGGATGCGGTCCACGTAGACGGCGATCCGCTGGAACCGCTCCTGAGGGCGCGGACCGTAGGAGACGCGGCCGCCGATCTCGGCAAAGAGTCGGTGCTCGTAGACGGCCGGCACTCGGTGGCGGGCCGCCAGCTGGATGATCGACGGCCGCTCGGTGAACAGCATGGGGTCGGCAACCAGGACCAGGGCGTCCGCATGCCCGCGTCGCATCGTCTCGAAGGCCGCCTCGAGCTCGGTCGGTCGACGGACGTCGATCACGCGCAGCTTCATGCCGATCTGCCGGCCTGCCGCCTCGGTCGCCCGAAGGATGGAGGCGGTGACCGGATTTGATCAGTTCACCAGCACCGCGATCTCGTCCGCCCGGGGCACCATCTCGCGGATCAGCTCGAGCCGCTTGCCCATCAGCTCCGGAGTGAAGCCCGAGACGCCCGTGACGTTGCCTCCGGCCCTGGCCAGGCTCGACACCAGGCCGGTGCTGACGACGTCCGACAAGGATTCCATCACGATCGGAATCGTCGTCGTCGCTGTCTTGGCCGCCAGGGTCGCCGGCGTGCCCAGGCTCACCAGCACGTCGGGCCGGCGGCCGACCAGCTCGGCCGCCAGCTCCGGGAGCCTGGCGTAGTGCTCGCCCAGGTACCGGACGTCGAGCGTGAGGTTGCGCCCCTCGACCCACCCGGCCTCGCGCAACGCCTCGCGGATGACAGTGACGTTGGGCCCGAAGTTGGCCTCGCTGCTCGAGACGAGGAGACCCACTCGCGCTGTCCTGGGCTGGGCGCCCGGGGCGTCCGTGAGGAGGAGCGTGAGGGCGAGGGCGACGGCGACCGCCAGCAACGTCCCGAGGGCCATCGGGACTACGGCCCCGGCCAGGCGTCGAGCACGGCGCGCTTGGCCTTGCGCCGCTCCGCGCCGGGCAGCGTGAAGTCGTGCTTGAAGGGCGCCGACTCGAACGAGCCGTAGGCCGGGTTGGCGAGCATGATCCACTCGCGGCCCCAGCGATCCTTGTTGTCCTCGAAGACCTTGAGCCGCTCGGCCTCGGTGCCGCGGTAGTCGTCGACGAAGTCGCCGAAGTTGTCGCCGAGGTTGAGCAGGACGCGGTGGGTGCGCGCC
>Ga0075418_10001792_pt1 | contig 24451 bp, 21 predicted proteins | sample SoiMetdeltSBSDD2_FD_81776 | JGI IMG/M metagenome (GOLD analysis project Ga0075418, IMG submission 81776) | Bulk soil microbial communities from a Populus tree surrounding site in Tennessee, USA - Soil MetaG P. deltoides SBSDD2 | ecosystem: Environmental > Terrestrial > Soil > Tree plantation...
CGTGCCCGATCGGCACCTCGGCCTGCTCGAAGCCGGACCACAGGCCGCGGAACATGTCCCGCGACACCTGGCCGTGGAGGCGGCTGACGCCGTTGGCCCGCTGGGCCAGGCGCAGGCCCATGACGGCCATGTTGAACATCGCGTGGTCGCCGTCGGGCTCGGCACCGAGCCGCATGATCTGCTCGACCTCGAGGCCGGTCTCGACCCCGTGCTCGCCGAAGTAGCGCTCGATGAACGACCGCGGGAACCGGTCGATGCCGGCCGAGACCGGGGTATGGGTGGTGAAGATGGTCCCGGCCCTGACCGTCTCGATGGCGGTGGCCGCGTCCAGGTGCTGCTCCTGGATCAGGCGGCGGATGCGCTCCAGTCCGAGGAACCCGGCGTGGCCCTCGTTGGTGTGGAACACCTCGGGCTCGATCCCGAGGGCGTGCAGGGCCCGGACCCCGCCGATGCCGAGCAGGATCTCCTGGCGCAGGCGGTGCTCGCCGCCGCCGCCGTACAGGCGGTCGGTGACCGCCCGCTCGGCCGGGCCGTTCTCGTCGACGTCGGAGTCCAGCAGCAGCAGCGGCGCCCGGCCCACCTCGGCCCGCCAGATCTGGGCGTGGAGGACCCCGTCGGGCAGGCGCACCGAGACCAGCAGGGGCTTGCCGCCGCCGTCCCTGACCAGCTCGAATGGGAGCTCATGGGGGTTGAAGGCCGGGTAGGACTCCTGCTGGCGGCCGTCGGCGGTCAGCGACTGGCGGAAGTAGCCGGAGCGGTAGAACAGGCCGACCCCGACCACGGGCACGCCGAGGTCGCTGGCCGCCTTCAGGTGGTCGCCGGCGAGCACGCCGAGGCCGCCCGAGTACTGGGGCAGGACCTCGCTGACGCCGAACTCGGGCGAGAAGTAGGCGATGCGGGAGGGGGCGTTGGCCAGGGTCTGGTACCAGCGGGGCTCGCCCAGGTAGCGCTCGAGGTCCTCGAGCAGGGCCTGCTGGCGGGCGAGGAAGTCGGGGTCGGCGGCGGCCTGCTCGAGCACGTGGGCGTCGGTCTCGTTCAGCATGCGCAGCGGGTTGTGGCCGGAGGCCTCCCAGCCGGCGGGGTCGATGGCGCGGAACAGCTCCTGGGTGGCCAGGTGCCAGCTCCAGCGGAGGTTGTGGGCGAGGACGCGCAGTGGGGTGAGGGCGTCGGGCACGGTGGGGAGCACCGTGAATCGGTGTAGAGGTCTCATGATTGAACGATCATACAAGTGTGGGTCCGGTGGCCGGGGGCGCGTCCACACCGATCAGGACGCGGTGTCACAACGGCGTCATAACGGAGCCCGAAATCGTTGGTAACGAACCGCCCCCGGCCGCGATGAAGGGGGGATGGCCGAGCTGATCCAGGTCGACGTGGAGGCGATGGTCCGGGACGCCCGGGCCGGCGACACCTATGCGCTCGGGCGGCTGTACGACACCTACCGCGACCGGGTGGCCCGGTTCGCGACCGGCAGGCTCGGCGACGCGGAGAAGGCGGAGGACGTGACCAGCGAGACGTTCGAGGCGGTGCTGCGGAACCTCGGCTCCTACCGGCCGGGCACCGACTTCGAGGCGTGGCTGTTCACCATCGCCCACCGCAGGGTCGCCGACGTGTTCCGGCGCCGGTCGCGCCGGCGCGAGGTCGCGCTGGACGACGCGGTCGACCCGGCCCAGCGGGGCGGGCGGCCCGGACCCCTCCCGGCCGTGGCCGGGCCGGAGGAGGCGGTGCTGGCCGCCGAGCGGCGGGCCGAGGTCGCCGGGGCCTTCCGGCGGCTGCGGGCCGACCAGCAGGAGGTCCTGGCCCTGCGGGTGCTCGGCGGCCTGTCCGCGACCCAGGTCGGCGAGGTGCTCGGGAAGTCGGAGGGTGCGGTGCGGGTCGCCCAGCACCGGGCGCTGTGCTCGCTGCGGGAGGCGATGCGGGTGACTGCCGGATGACCGAGCCCCACGGGAACGGGCCGATGGACCCCGAGGACGAGCTGGCCGCGCTGGCCGGGCTCGACCTGGCCCTCGACGAGCTGGCCGTCGGGTGCGACGTCCCGACCGGGCAGGTCGGCGGCGAGACCGCCGCCCTGGCCGCCTTGGCCGCCGAGCTGCGGGAGTCCGTGCCGCAGCCACCGTCCGGGGCGGCCGAGCGGGGCCGGGAGGCGTTCCTGGCCAGGGCCGGCGGCCGGGCCCGGGGCAGGACCTGGCGGCGGTCGCTGCCCCTGCGGCTGGCCGCCGTCGCCGCGGCGCTGGTCGTGGTGGTGGCCCTGCCGGCGGCGGCCAGGCAGGCCCGGCCGGGGACGACCCTGTGGCCGGTCCGCGAGATCGGCCAGGGCGTCCGCGACCGTCTGGCCGACGGCCCGGTCGATCGGGCCCGCCTGCGCCTCGGCGTCGCGGAGTCCTACCTGGCGGCCGGGCGCGGCGCCGGCGAGGAGCGCCGCAAGGACATGGCCGACCAGGCCGAGGAGAGGATCGAGCACGCCCTGGACGTCCTGGACGACGTCGCCGGCCCGGAGGCCGAGGCCCAGCGGGCCCGCGCCCGGCGGCTCCTGGCGCAGGTGGACGCGCTGGAGCACCAGAAGGACCCGGGCGACCGCTCGGGCCCGGGGTCGGGGTCGGGGAGCGGCGGCGGCGCTGGGTCGGGGAGCGGGTCCGGGTCCGGCCCGGGGAGCGGGTCGGGGTCGGGAACGTCCGGCTCCGGGTCGGGTTCGTCGGGATCCCGCCGTTCCGGGTCCGGTGATGGCTGAGGCCCCGGGCGCCGTGGACGGCCGCCGCCTCGGGGGGCGGTACCGGATCGGGGCGCTGCTGGGCGCCGGCGGCATGGGGGAGGTGTGGGCCGCCCGGGACCTGCTGCTCGACCGGCCGGTCGCCGTCAAGGTGCTCGGCGCGGCGCTGGCCGGCGACGGCCGGGCGGCGGAGCGGCTGCGCCGGGAGGCGCGGGCGGCGGCCCGGCTGGACCACCCCAACATCGCCCGTATGCTCGACCTGGGCGAGCACGACGGACGCCCCTACCTGGTCATGGAGCTCCTGGAGGGCGAGAGCCTGGCCGCGCGGATCGACCGCGCCGGCCCGATCCCGCCGGCCGAGGCGGCCCGGGTCGTGGCGGCGGTCGCCGACGCGCTCCAGGCGGCCCACTCGGCCGGGGTGGTCCACCGCGACGTCAAGCCGGGCAACGTGTTCCTGACCTCCGGCGGCGAGGTGAAGGTGCTCGACTTCGGGATCGCCTCGGCGGCCGGCGAGGCCGACCTCACCACCGGCGACCTGCTGGGCACGGCCGCCTACCTGGCCCCCGAGCGGGCGCTCGGCCGGCCGGCCACCCCGGCCGCCGACCTCTACTCCCTCGGGGTCGTGCTGTACGAGCTGCTGGCCGGCCGGCGCCCGTTCCAGGGCGGCTCCGACATCGAGCTGGCCATGGCCCACGTCACCGCCCGGCCGGCCCCCCTCGCCCTGGTCGCCCCCTCGACCCCGCCCTCCCTGGTCGCGGCCTGCGAGCACGCCCTGGCCAAGGACCCGGCGGCCCGCCCGCCGTCCGCGGCCGCGTTCGCCCGCCTCCTGCGCGCCCCGGCCCCGGCCGCGCCCGCGACCCGCCCGCTTCCCCTCGCCTCCCAGTTCCCCCGGCCCCGGTCCCGGCGGCGGGGCCTCCTGGTCGCCCTGCTGCTGGCCGGGACCGCGCTGGCCGCCCTGCCGGCCCTCGCCGGCGGCCCGGCCCCGCGGTCCGGGGAGCGGGCCCAGGCGCCCTCCGCCGTCCCGGCGCCCGACACCACCGATACCTCCGTCCCCGAGGAGCCCACCACGCGGCCGGCCGAGCAGGCCGAGCCTCCGGCCCGCGCCGGCCAGCCGGCCGGCGACGACCGGCCCGACCGCCGGGACGGCCGGCACGACCAGGACCAGGACAACGACGACTCGAGCGGCCCCGGTCCCGGCGGCGACGGCTCCGGCGGCGGCTCCAGCCCGGGTTAGTCCCCCAGGAACTTCAGGACGGCCAGGATGCGGCGGTGGTGGATGTCGGTCGGGGTCAGGTCCAGCTTGGCGAAGATGTTGCTGACGTACTTCTCGACCGCGCTGGGGCTGACGTGCAGGACCTCGGTGATGCCGTTGTTGGAGCGGCCCTCGGCCATCAGCTCGAGGACCTGGAGCTCGCGCGGGGTGAGGCGGTCGAGGGGGTCGGCGCGGCGGCGGACCAGGAGCTGGGAGACGACCTCGGGGTCGAGGGCGGTGCCGCCGGCGGCGACCCGGCGCAGGGCGTCGAGGAAGTCGGCGACGTGGGCGACCCGGTCCTTGAGCAGGTACCCGACGGCGCTGGTCCGCTCCGAGAGCAGGTCGGTGGCGTAGCGCTCCTCGACGTACTGGGACAGCACCAGCACGGCCACCTCCGGGTACTGGCGGCCGATGACGAGCGCGGCCCGGATGCCCTCGTCGGTGTGGGTCGGCGGCATCCGGACGTCGACCACGGCGACATCGGGGCGGTGGGCGGCGACAGCCCGGAGCAGCGCTTCGGCGTCGCCCACGGCGGCGACGACCTCGAAGCCGCCGTCGTTGAGCAGCTTGGTCAGGCCGGCCTGGAGCAGGACGGAGTCCTCGGCGATCACGACCCGCACGGCAGCTCCACGGTGATCGCCGTCGGCCCGCCGGGTGGGCTGTCGACGGTCGTGGTTCCGTCGACCGCCGCGGCCCGCTGGGCCAGCCCGCGCAGCCCGGTGCCGGCGCCGTCCGCCGCGGCCCCTCCACCGTCGAGCGTGGCCCCGCCGCGGCCGTCGTCGCTGACGACGATGCGCAGCCGGTCGCCGGCGCGGACGACGGTGACCTCGGCGGAGCCGGCGTCGGCGTGCTTGGCCACGTTGGTGAGGGCCTCGGACACGACGAAGTAGGCCACGGCCTCGATGCTCGGCGAGCAGCGGTCGGCCACGTCGACCCGCAGCCGCACCGGCAGCGGCGCGTTGGCGGCGATCCCCGACAGGGCCGCGTCCAGGCCGCGGTCGTCGAGCACTGCCGGGTGCAGGCCGCGGACGAGCTGGCGCAGCTCGGCCAGGGCCTCGGTGGCCTCGTCGTGGGCCTGCTCGATCACCTGGCGGACCTCTTCGGGGACGTCGGTGAGGCTGGCCCGGGCCATGCCGAGGTGCATGGCCAGGGAGACCAGCCGGCGCTGGGTCCCGTCGTGCAGGTCCCGCTCGATCCGGCGCCGCTCGGCGTCGGTGGCGGCGACGACCTCGGCCCGGCTGCGGGCCAGCGACGCGACCCGCACCGCCAGCTCCTCGCCGCGGCTGGGACCGAGCAGGGCCCGGGCGGCGGCCTCGTCGGCCCTGGCCACCCAGCCGGCCACCCACGGCGCGGCCAGCAGCATGGCCGCCGCCAGCACCACCACGGCGAGACCGAGGCCGATGGCTGGCCGCTGGCCGTCGTCCCCGACCCCGGCGAGGTAGGCGACGACCAGCACCGGGGCCGTCCAGCAGGCCGCCACCAGCGCGCCGCCGGCGGTCCCGCCGACCGCGGCCAGCAGGTGGTAGCCGAGCTGGCGCCAGGTGGCCGGGGCGCCCCAGGCCCGGAGCGGCCGCAGCGGCCAGGCGACGGGCACGCGGGCGGGCGGCGCCGGGATGTCGATCCCGAGCACGGCCCGGAACCTCGCCCGCTGCAGGGCGCCGAGCCCGCGAACGGCCCAAAGCAGCAGCACCGGCCCGGCCAGGACCACCGCCACGTAGAGCGTGGCGCGTCCCCAGCCGCCGACCGGCCAGTCGATCAGCGACCAGATCGCGGCCAGCCAGACGAGGACCAGCATGCCCAGCACCGCCCCGCCGACCAGGCCGGCCGCCAGGCCGGCGAGGGCATGCAGGGTCGGCCGCCAGTTCCGCGCCGTGTCCATCCAGGTCATGCGCTCACGGTAGACGCCGCCCGGGCCGGCGGCCATGAGGTCCGCCCTCCGCCGGGGTGAGGAAAACCCCACCCCGCACAGGCCGCCGGCCCCAACGACAGCCCGGCCCCACCGCGGCAGCCTGATGCGGCCACCACCGACGAGGCGATCACGAGAGGAGGACCCGCGAGATGATCGAGGCACACGGGTTGACCAAGCGGTACGGCGACAAGCTCGCCGTCGACGACCTGAGCTTCGCGGTGCGGCCGGGCGTGGTCACGGGGTTCCTGGGCCCCAACGGGGCCGGGAAGTCGACCACCATGCGGCTGATCCTCGGGCTGGACGCCCCCACCCGGGGGTCGGTGACCGTCAACCGCCGGCCCTACCGCGAGCACGCCGCGCCCCTGCGCGAGGTGGGCGCGCTGCTGGACGCCCGCTCGGTCCACCCCGGCCGCAGCGCCTACCACCACCTGCTGGCCCTCGCCCAGACCACCGGCATCGCCCGCTCCCGGGTGGACGAGGTCGTCGAGCAGGTGGGGCTGGGCGAGGTGGTGCGCCGCCGGGCCGGTCGCTTCTCGCTCGGCATGGGCCAGCGTCTGGGCATCGCGGCCGCCCTGCTCGGCGACCCCCGCACGGTGATCCTCGACGAGCCGGTGAACGGCCTGGACACCGAGGGCATCCGCTGGATCCGTTCGCTGCTCCGGGGGCTCGCCGCCGAGGGGCGGACCGTGTTCGTCTCCTCGCACCTGATGAGCGAGATGGCCATGACCGCCCAGCACCTGATCGTCATCGGCCGGGGGCGGCTGATCGCCGACACCGGCATGGAGGCGTTCATCGCCGGCGCCGCACCCAGCGTGGTGCGGGTGCGCACCACCGACCCCGACGCGCTGGCGGCCCGGCTCCGCTTCCGGGAGGTGGCCGTCTCGCCGGACGGGGACGGCGCCCTGACCGTGTCCGGGCTCAGCACCGACCAGGTCGGCCGTGTCGCCGGGGCGGCCGGGATCACGCTGCTGGAGCTCGCCGCCCAGCAGACCTCCCTTGAGGACGCCTTTATGGACCTGACCCGGGACGCGGTCGAGTTCCGCGCCCCCACGACCGGAGGAGCACAGGCATGACCAGGACCCGTCCCAGCACCACGGCCCGGCCGACCGGCCCCGCGGGCCAGCGGGTGACCCAGGCGCGGGTGATCCGCTCGGAGTGGACCAAGCTGCGCTCGGTGCCCTCGACCGCCTGGTCGCTGCTGGCGGCCGTCGCGCTGATCGTCGGGGTCGGCGCGCTCTACTCCCTGCTGCGGGTGACCCGGCCGCCCACCGACCCGGCGGCCGTGGCCAGCTTCGACCCGACCGCGGTCAGCCTCACCGGCGTCCAGCTGGCCGAGCTGGCCGTCGGCGTCCTCGGCGTGCTGCTGGTCGCCGGCGAGTACGCCACCGGCACGATCCGGGCCAGCCTGGCCGCGGTGCCGCGGCGGCTGCCGGTGCTGTGGGGCAAGGCCGTCGTGGTCGGCCTGGCCACCCTCGTCCTGTGCCTGCCCGCGGCCCTGGCCGCGTTCCTGGTCGGCCAGTCGATCCTCTCGGCCGAGCACCTCGACATCGCCCTGAGCGCCCCCGGGGTGGCCAGGGCGGTGGTCGGCAGCGCCCTGTACCTCAGCGCGATCGGCCTGCTCGGGCTGGGCCTGGGCGCGCTGCTGCGCAGCACCGCCGGGGCGGTCTCCGGGCTGTTCGGCATCCTCTTCGCCCCCCAGCTGCTGGCCGGCCTCCTGCCCGAAGCCTGGTCGGACCGCATCTACCCGTACCTGCCGGTGCCGGCCGGCGTCGCCGTGACCGCCGTGCAGCCCGACCCGGCGGCGCTCGCTCCCTGGAGCGGGTTCGCCCTGCTCTGCCTCTACGTCGCCGTCGTGCTGGCGCTGGCCGCCTGGCGGCTGCGCAGCCGCGACGCCTGAGGCCTGTCGGCGGTGGTCAGGTGACCTCCTGGAGCTTGCCGGTGGTGACGTCGAAGATGAAGCCGCGCACCGAGTCCTTGTTGGGCACGAACGGGCTGGCCTTGATGCGGGCGATCGACTGGCGGATGTCGCGCTCCAGGTCCGAGAACGCCTCGAGGGCGAAGTGGGGACGGAGCCCGGTGTCGGCCTCGATGTCGGCCTTCACCTGGTCGTCGGTGAAGGTCAGCATGCCGCAGTCGGTGTGGTGGACCAGGATCACCTCGTTGGTCCCGAGCAGCCGCTGGGAGATGGCCAGGGACCGGATGACGTCCTCGGTGACCACGCCGCCGGCGTTGCGGATGACGTGGGCCTGGCCCTCCTCCAGGCCGAGCAGGGCGTAGACGTTGAGGCGGGCGTCCATGCAGGCGACCACGGCCAGGTGCCTGCCCGGAGGCATCGGCAGGTCGCCCTTGCTGAAGGAGCTTGCGAAGTCGGCGTTGTTGCGGAGCAGCTCGTCGGTGACCGTCATGGTGGCTCCTCGCGGCTGGAAGGGGGCCATGCGGGCATCAGCCTGCCTTGGCGGCGCGGCCCGCGCAAACGGCGGGTCAGGTGCGGATGGCCTCGAACAGGGTCACGACCGCCAGCAGGGCCAGCACCACCCCGGTCAGGCGGCGGACCAGCCGGGTCGGGACGCGCTGGACCAGGCCGCGCCCGACGGTCAGGGCCAGCGCCGACACCGACCACAGGGCGAGCACGGCGCCGGTCCCGACGCTGACCGGGTCGCGGTACCTGGCGGCCAGGTTGGCCGTGGTGATCTGGGTGATGTCGCCCCACTCGCCGACGAACACCACGCCGAAGGAGGCCAGCGCGACGCGCACGGGGCGCTGGTCGGCCATGGCCCGGACGGTCTCGGCGGGATCCACCTCCTCCTCCTTGCCGAACAGGAGCAGGGCCGAGCCGCCGGCGAACAGCGCGGCGGCCACGAACAGGACCAGGCGCTGGGGGAGCAGGGCGACGAACACGCTGCCGACGGTCACGGCGATGACCACATGGACGGCGAAGGCCGCCGCGACACCACAGAACACCGGCAGAGGCCGGAAGCGGGTCCCGAGCACCAGTGAGGCGAACAGCGACTTGTCGGGAAGCTCGGCCGGGAAGATCACCACGAACGTGGTCAGGACGACGGCGAGGTCCACCCGGCCACTGTAACGAACCCCGCCCGCCCCGCGATGGCGAGGACGTACCCCGCACCACCCGAAAGGACCGACCCGTTGCGCCCGTTGCGGACCGGCCTCCGCCGCCCAGGTGCTGGCCCTGCTGGCCGCGGCCCTGCCGACCGAGGCCGCCGAGGAGGACCGGCTGTGGCCCAGCTGGGCCACCGGGCGCCTCGCCGGCTGGCAAGCCTCCGCCATGGCGCGCCCCCCGCTGGCTCCACGACCTGCGTAGGCATTGCAGGTGGCACAGAGATGCCCCTTGCCAGAATGGTTGCCACCGGGAAGACTGCGGGTCGCCCCGGGTACCGGTCCCGGAGCAGCCCTCGTGGGGGCCAGGGGGGGCCGCGGGCGGGTGTGCACGCTCACCCGGTGCCGGGCTCCCACGGGGGCGCCGAACCCCGCAGGCGCCCAGCCGGCGGCTGACCCCTCGGCGCTCGGATGGTAGCGTGCTGACCATGATCGGGCGCATCGTGATCGAGGACATCCGTCCCCAGGTCGACGGCGGGCTCTTCACGTCCAGGGCGGTCGCCGGGGAGACGGTCCCGGTCGAGGCGACCATCTTCCGCGACGGCCACAACGAGGTCCTGGACGCCGCCGTGCGCCTGAGGGGGCCGGGGGACCGGGGCCCGGGCCAGCTCATCCACCTGGTCGAGGTCAACCATGGCCTGCACCAGTGGCGGGGCGAGATCACCCTGCCCCGAACCGGTCTCTGGTCGTTTGTGATCGAGGCCTGGACCGACGAGGTCGCCACCTGGCGCCAGGGCACCCACAAGAAGCTCGACGCCGGCCGCGACATCAGCCTGGAGCTGGAGGAGGGGGCCAGGCTGCTGGAGGCGGCCACCGCCTGGGTGCCGGCCACCGGCCGCGAGCTGCTCACCGGGGCCGCGGCCGGGCTGCGCCGCGGCGACGCCGACCCGGCCGAGCGCCTGGCCGCGGCCGGCGACGGGGTCGTGGTCGAGCTGCTGGAGCACAACCCGCCCGAGGACGCCACCCGCTCCAAGCGCCTGGGTATCTGGGTCGACCGCCCGCGCGCCCTCTACGGCTCCTGGTACGAGTTCTTCCCCCGCTCCGAGGGGGCCACGGCCACCACCGGCGGCACCCTCAAGCAGGCGGCCGAGCGGCTCCCGGCCATCGCCTCCATGGGCTTCGACGTGGTCTACCTGCCCCCGATCCACCCCATCGGCCACACCCACCGCAAGGGTCCCAACAACACCCTCGACCCGGGCCCCGACGACCCGGGCAGCCCGTGGGCGATCGGCTCGGAGGCCGGCGGCCACGACGCCATCCACCCCGACCTGGGCACCATCGAGGACTTCGACGACTTCGTGGCCCGGGCCAACGAGCTGGGCATGGAGATCGCCCTCGACTACGCCCTGCAGTGCTCGCCCGACCACCCCTGGGTCAGGGACCACCCGGACTGGTTCCGCATCCGGCCCGACGGCTCGATCGCCTACGCCGAGAACCCGCCCAAGGTCTACCAGGACATCTACCCGCTGAACTTCGACAGCCCGGACGCGCCCGCCCTGTACGACGCCTGCAAGGGGGTCCTGGACCACTGGATCGCCCACGGGGTGCGGATCTTCCGGGTCGACAACCCCCACACCAAGCCGGTGCGGTTCTGGGAGTGGCTGATCGCGGCCGTCAAGGCCGAGCACCCGGACGTGCTGTTCCTGGCCGAGGCGTTCACCCGCCCGCCGATGATGCGGGTCCTGGCCAAGATCGGCTTCACCCAGTCCTATACCTATTTCACGTGGCGCAACGGCAAGGACGAGCTCGAGGAGTACTGCAACGAGCTCGCCCACTCGCCCTCGGCCGAGTACATGCGGCCCAACTTCTTCGTCAACACCCCCGACATCCTGCACGCCTACCTCCAGCACGGGGGGCCGGCGGCGTTCAAGATCCGGGCCGTGCTGGCGTCGATGCTGTCGCCCAGCTGGGGTGTCTACTCCGGCTACGAGTTGTACGAGCACGAGGCGGTGCGGCCCGGCTCCGAGGAGTACCTGGACTCCGAGAAGTACCAGTACCGGCCCAGGAACTGGGCCCAGCCGTCGCTGGCCGGCTACCTGGGCCGGCTCAACGAGGTCCGCCGGGCCCACCCGGCCCTGCACTGGCTGCGCAACCTCCGCTTCCACCTGACCGACTCGGCCGACATCATCGCCTTCTCCAAGCAGACGGGCGAGGACGCGCTGCTGGTCGTGGTCAACCTGAACCCGCACGAGACCCGTGACACCTTCGTCCACCTGTGGATGCCGGGCATCGGCCTCGACTGGGACACCGGCCCCTTCGAGGTCTACGACGAGCTCACCGGCCAGACCTGGACCTGGCACGGGTCCACCAACTGGGTCCGCCTCGACCCGCACTGGGAGCCGGCCCATGTGCTCCACGTCCGTCGCAGGTAACCGCCGTGACGGAGCTGGAGGCGGCCCTGGCCGAGTTCCTGCCCACCCAGCGCTGGTTCGCGGGCAAGGGACGGGCCGTGGCCGAGGTCAGGGTCGAGCACTCGGTGCCGCTGCGCACCGCCCTGCCCAGCCTGTCGGCGGTGGTGGCCACGGTCGCCTACGCCGACGGCGGGGTCGAGCGCTACCACCTGCCGGTCGGCCACGACCGCGGCCCGGAGGCCAGGCAGCTCACCGACCGGGTCCCCGACGCGGTGATCTACAGGACCAAGGGCCCCAGGGGCGGGCCGTTCTACGACGCGGCCCGCGACGAACGCCTCGGCGGGGTCTACCTCGACCTGCTCTCGCGGGCCGCCACCGTCGAGGAGCTTCGCTTCCACCGCGTGCCGGAGTGGACCGGGGCGCTGCGTGGGCCGGGCAGGCTGCTCGGGGCCGAGCAGTCCAACTCCTCCCTGGTCTTCGCCAACCGGCTCATCCTCAAGCTGTTCCGGCTGCTGGAGCCGGGTGAGAACCCGGAGCTGGAGGTGACCAGGGCGCTGGCCGGGGCCGGGTTCACGGCCTGCGCGGCCCCGCTGGGCTGGATCGAGGGGCTGGGCTCGACCATTGGCATCCTGCAGCCCTTCTACGCCGGCAGCGTCGACGGCTGGACGCTGGCCACCGAGCGGGTCGCCGACCACTACGGCTCCGGGGGCGGCGACCCGGACAACTTCGCCGACGACGCCCGCGCCCTGGGCCGGCTCACCGCCGAGCTGCACGCGGCCATGGCCAGCGCCCTGCCCACGGTGGCCGGGGGCCAGCCCGACCTGGGCCGGCTCAACACCCGCCTGCTCGGCCAGCTCTCCCAGGTGGCCGCCCTGGTTCCCGAGCTGGCCGACCAGCGCCAGGCCATCGAGGAGGTCTACGCCAAGGCCGAGGTGGCCGGCGGCAGCCGCCACCTCCAGCGCATCCACGGCGACTACCACCTCGGCCAGGTGCTCAAGGCCGGCGACCGGTGGATCGTGATCGACTTCGAGGGGGAGCCGGCCCGCAGCCTGGAGGAGCGGCGGCGGCTGGCCAGCCCGCTCCAGGACGTGGCCGGGATGCTGCGCTCCTTCGACTACGCCGCCTTCTCGCCGCTGGTGCTGGGCGACGAGGAGCCGGCCCGCTGCGAGGGCCGGCCCGCGGCCTGGAGCGAGGCCAGCCGAGCCGCCTTCCTCGACGGCTACCTGGCCGTGGCCGGCGACTCGGGGTGGCTGGCCGGCGACCACGAACTGCTGCTGCGCGCGTTTGAGCTCGACAAGGCCGTCTATGAAGTGATGTACGAGGCCAGACACCGGCCGCCGTGGCTCCAGATCCCGCTCGGCGGCATCCGACGTCTGCTGGGAGCGAGCCCATGACAAGGGACGAGGTCGAGCAGCTGGTCCGCGGGGAGCACCACGAGCCCCACCGCCTACTTGGAGCCCACACCGAGGACGGTCGGGTGGTCGTCCGCGCCTTCCGCCCCGACGCCACCGCGGTCACCGCTCTCGTCGGCGAGCAGCGGGTCAAGCTGGAGCAGGTCCACCCGGCCGGCCTGTTCGAGGGCAGGCTGGACGGCAAGGTGCCGCCGGCCTACCGGCTGGAGGTCACCTACGACTCGGGCAGCTTCACCATCGACGACCCCTACCGGTTCTGGCCCACCATCGGCGAGCTCGACCAGTACCTGCTCGGCGAGGGCCGCCACGAGCGCCTCTGGCAGCGGCTGGGTGCCCACGAGCAGACGGTCGACGGCGTGGCCGGGACCGCCTTCGCCGTCTGGGCGCCCAACGCCCGCGCGGTGCGGGTGGTCGGCGACTTCAACTCCTGGGACGGCCGGCTGCACCCGATGCGGGCGCTCGGCTCCTCGGGCATCTGGGAGCTGTTCGCGCCCGGGGTCACCGCCGGGGCCAGGTACAAGTACGAGCTGGTCACCCCCTCGGGGGCGCTCACCCTCAAGGCCGACCCGGTCGCGTTCGCGGCCGAGAAGCCGCCCAAGACGGCCAGCGTCGTCTACACCTCCGACTACAGCTGGGGCGACGCGGACTGGATGGCCGACCGGGACCAGCGCAACTCGGTGGACGCCCCCATGTCGATCTACGAGGTCCACCTCGGCTCCTGGCGCCACGGCCTGTCCTACCGTGAGCTGGCCGAAGAGCTGCCCGACTACGTCGCCGACCTCGGCTTCACCCATGTGGAGTTCATGCCGGTGGCCGAGCACCCCTACGCCCCGTCCTGGGGCTACCAGGTCTCGGCCTACTACGCGCCCACGGCCCGTTTCGGCACCCCCGACGACCTCCGCCACCTGATCGACAAGCTGCACCAGCGGGGCATCGGGGTGCTGGTCGACTGGGTCCCGGCGCACTTCCCCAAGGACGCCTTCGCCCTGGCCCGCTTCGACGGCACGGCCCTGTACGAGCACGAGGACCCGCGCCGGGGCGAGCACCCCGACTGGGGCTCGCTGGTGTTCAACTTCGGCCGCAACGAGGTGCGCAACTTCCTGGTCGCCAACGCCCTGTACTGGCTGGAGGAGTTCCACGTCGACGGCCTGCGGGTGGACGCGGTGGCCTCCATGCTCTACCTGGACTACTCCCGCAACGAGGGCGAGTGGGCGCCCAACGAGTACGGCGGCAACGAGGACCTGGACGCGGTCCGGTTCCTGAAGGACTTCAACACCGTGGCCTACCGGGAGCACCCGGGGGCGATGACCGTGGCCGAGGAGTCGACCGCCTGGCCGAGCGTGTCACGGCCCGTGTACCTGGGCGGCCTCGGCTTCGGGTTCAAGTGGAACATGGGCTGGATGCACGACAGCCTCCAGTACATCTCCAAGGACCCGATCTACCGGCGCTTCCACCACCACCAGCTGACCTTCTCGCTCATCTACGCCTTCAGCGAGAACTTCATCCTGCCCATCAGCCACGACGAGGTCGTCCACGGCAAGGGCTCGCTGCTGGGCAAGATGCCGGGCGACACCTGGCGGAAGTTCGCCAACCTGCGCTCCTACCTCGGCTACATGTGGGCCCACCCGGGCAAGCAGCTGCTGTTCATGGGCTGCGAGCTGGGCCAGGAGGCCGAGTGGTCGCACGAGCGCTCGATCGACTGGGAGTCGCTGGCCGACCCCGACCACGCCGGCGTGCAGGCCCTGGTCGGCGACCTCAACCGCGTCTACCGCGAGCACGCGGCCCTGTGGGAGCAGGACGCCAACCCGGACGGCTTCTCCTGGATCGACCCCAACGACGTCGACGACAACGCGCTCAGCTTCATCCGCTGGGCGGCCGACGGGCGGCCGCTGGTCTGTCTGTGCAACTTCTCGCCGGTGCCGCGCAGCGACTACCGGATCGGCCTGCCCACGGTCGGGCGCTGGGTCGAGGTGCTGAACACCGACTCGGAGACCTACGGCGGCACCAACGTCGGGAACATGGGCGTGGTCGAGGCCGAGGCGATCGAGTGGGACAACCAGCCGGCCTCGGCCCGGCTCACCCTGCCGCCCCTGGCCACCATCTGGCTCGCTCCCGAGTGACCGCCGGCCCGGGTCAGCCCCTGGGGGCGCGGCCGGTCGAGGGAGGCGCCGAATTCGGGGTCTGGGCGCCGAAGGTGCGCTCGCTGGCCGTGCGCCTGGGCGGGCGGACCGTGCCCCTGGAGCGGGAGGAGCGGGGGGTCTGGCGGGGGAAAGTCGGGGGGGCGGCCGCCGGCGACGACTACCTGCTGGTCCTCGACGGCGAGCGGGAGCGGCCCGACCCCCGGTCCCGCTTCCAGCCGCACGGCGTCCACGGCCCGTCGCGGCTGGTCGACCTGGGCCCACCGCCGGTCCCGTTCGCCACCCCGCCCCTTCGTGAGCTGGTCTTCTACGAGCTGCACTGCGGCACCTTCACCCCCGAGGGCACCTTCGACGCGGCCGCCCAGCGGCTCGGCCACCTGGCCGACCTGGGCGTGACCGCGGTCGAGGTCATGCCGGTGGCCGCGTTCCCGGGGGCGCGCGGCTGGGGCTACGACGGGGTCGCGCTGTACGCCGTCCACGCCGCCTACGGCGGGCCGGCCGCCTTCCGCCGCTTCGTCGACGCCTGCCACGCCGCCGGGCTGGCCGTGGTCCTGGACGTCGTCTACAACCACCTCGGCCCCGACGGCAACTACCTGGGCGAGTTCGGCCCCTACTTCACCGACACCGCCACCACCGCCTGGGGGGCGGCGGTCAACCTGGACGGGCCCGGGTCGGACTTCGTGCGCGGGTTCGTGCTCGACAACGCCGAGCAGTGGGCGACCGGCTACGGCGTGGACGGGCTGCGCCTGGACGCCGTCCAGGCCCTGTACGACCGCAGCTCGGTGCACATCCTGGAGGAGCTGGCCACCAGGGTGCACGCGGCCAGGCCGGGCTCGGTGGTGGTCGCCGAGAGCTACCTGCACCAGCCCCTGCTGGTCACCGCCTACGGGATCGACGCCATGTGGGACGACGACCTCCACCACGCCCTGCACGTGGCCCTGACCGGCGAGACCTCCGGCTGGTACCAGGGGTTCCAGGACCCCCAGGCGCTGGCCAAGGTCTTCGAGCACGGCTGGGTGTTCACCGGCCAGTACGACCCGCACCAGGACCGCCGCCACGGCCGCGACCCGGCCGGGCTGGGCGGGGAGCGGTTCGTGGTCTTCTCCCAGAACCACGACCAGGTCGGCAACCGCCCCTTCGGCGACCGGCTGGCCACGCTGGTCGGCCCCGAACTGGACGCCGTGGCCAGCGTGCTGGTCGCCTGCTCGCCGTTCCTGCCCCTGCTGTTCCAGGGCCAGGAGTGGGGCGAGACCCGCCCGTTCCTGTACTTCACCGACCACGGGCCGGCCCTGGCCGCGGCGGTCCGGGAGGGCCGGAGGGCCGAGTTCGCCGCCTTCGACTGGGGCGCCCAGGTGCCCGATCCCAACGACCCGGCCACCTTCGAGCGGTCCAAGCTCGACTGGGACCGGGCCGGCGGGGAGACTCTGGAGCTGTGGCGGACGCTGCTGCGGCTGCGCCGCCAGGTCCCGGCCCTCGGCAACTGCCGCCGCGACCTGACCACCGCCCGGGTCGACCCGCGGCGGCGCCTGGTCGTCCTGGAGCGGGGCGACCCCTCGGGGTCGCGGGCGGTGGTCGTGGCCAACCTGGGCCAGACGTCCCAACATTGCCCCGTCGACCCAGGTAAGCTGCGGCTCCGGGTCGCGACCCGCCCGCGTTCGCCCAGCGGCGACCTTTCCGCCGCCAGCGCAGCGGTCTGGACGACTTGATTGGTTTGACGAGGCCCCGGCGGGCCGCGGTACAACTGCCCTTCGAACGTGGGGGGGCGATTCGGAAGGAGCGCGATGGCGGGCAGAACGGAGATCGAGCGGCTGGGCCTGGGCCGGCTCGAGCGGCTGGACCTCAAGTCGTTCTGGGGCGAGCAGCTGCCCGACCTGACCCCCTGGTTCCTCCAGAACATCGACCTGCTCAGCGAGACCCTCGGGATCGACATCACGCCGCTGGAACGCGAGGTCAACGTCGACACCAGCGCCTTCAACGTGCTCGGGGCCGACGCCACCGGCCGTCCCATCGTGATCGAGAACCGCCTGGAGGCCACCGACCACAACCAGCTTGGCCAGATGATCGTCCACGCCTCGGGGCTGGACGAAGCCGTGGTCATCTGGGTCGCGCCCCGGTTCCACGAGGAGTTCCGGCGCGGCCTTGACTGGCTCAACGACCGCACCGACCAGAAGGTCGACTTCTTCGGGGTGGAGATCGGCCTGGTCCGCATCGGCCGCTCGCTGCCCGCGCCCGTGCTCGACGTGGTCGTGCAGCCCCGCAACTGGCGCAAGAGCGGCCGCCGCCAGGTCCGCCTGCCGGTGGGCACGCCGTTCCCTGGCCCGCTGCCGACGGGCCCGGAGCCGCGCTCCGCCCCCGAGCCCGCCGACGGCGCGGCCGCCTCGGCCCATCTGCCCCCGCCGCCGCTGCCCATGCGCACCGCCACCGCTCCCGAGCGGGGCCAGCACGAGCCGCCGCCCTCCGGGCAAGCGGCCCCGCTCCGGGGCCAGCACGAGCCGCCGCCGTCCCGGGAGCCTCCGGCCCCGGAGGCGCCGGACACTCCTTCCCCTGTGGCCGGACCCACCCTGACCCCGGCGCCGCCACCGCGGTCGCCGGAGCCCGACCTGAGCGGGCGGCACCTGCCGGCGTCCCCGCCGCCGATGGCCTCCGAGCAGGCCGGCGGGCTCCAGCCGGTCGAGCTGCGGCACCGCTTCTTCGAGTCCATGTTCGACTCGGTGGCCATCCGCCGGACCGGCTTCCGCATCCCCAAGTTCGGCTACGAGAACTGGGTCGGGTTCGCGGCCGGGCCGTTCGGCTTCTACGACGTCGCCTTCACCGCCAACGGCGCCGTCCGGGCCGGGGTCTACCTGGACATGCAGGAGCGCACCGCCACCAAGCGGCTGTTCGACGACCTGTTCGCCGAGCGGCTGGCCGTCGAGACCGCGGTCGGGCGCGTCCTGTCCTGGGAGCGCCTGGACGACCGGCGGGCCTCGCGCATCGTCGACTACCGCAGGGTCCGCGACCTCGACGACCCCCAGGAGCGGCTCGCGCTGGCCGACTGGGCCGCCGAGACGGTGGTCAAGCTGATGGAGGCCCTCGACGACCGGCTCCGCTCCACCGCCCAGGTGCTCCTGTCCCGGGTCCAGGGCGGCGTCTAGCGACGCCGACCGTGGACGACCCGTTCGACCCGCTGGACCCGGCGGCGCTGGAGGCCGCGGCCCGGGCGCGGCTGGAGCGGGGGGTCTACGACTACATCGCCGGCGGGGCCGACGCCGAGCGCACCATGGCCGACAACCAGGCCGCCTGGTCGCGGCTGCGGCTGCGCCCCCGGGTGCTGCGCGACGTGAGCGAGGTGTCGATCGCGACCACGCTGCTCGGCACCCAGGTCCCGACCCCGCTGCTGGTCGCGCCCATGGCCTACCACCGCATGGCCCACCCGGGCGGGGAGGCCGCCTCGGCCGCCGGGGCGGCCGCGGCCGGCGCCCCCTACGTCTGCTCGACCCAGGCCACCATGTCGGTCGAGGAGGTGTCGGCGGCCGCCCCCGACGCCGTCCGCTGGTTCCAGGTCTACGTGGTCCGCGACCGCGGCTGGACCGCCGAGCTGGTCGCCCGGGCCGCCGCCGCCGGCTACCGGGCGCTGGTGCTCACCGTCGACGTGCCCCTGCTCGGCAACCGGCTGCGCGACCTGCGCAACGACTTCCGGCTGCCCACCGGCCTGGCCCCGGCCAACGCCCCGCCGGCCGGGGCGGCGCGCCAGCGCGAGCTGGCCGCCGACGTCCTCGCCCAGGCCGGCCAGTTCGACCCCGCCCTGACCCCGGACACGGTCGGCTGGCTGGCCGAGCGCTCCGGCCTGCCGGTGGTCGTCAAGGGCGTCCTGCGTGGCGACGACGCGCTGGCCTGCCTGGACGCGGGCGCCGCCGGGGTGGTGGTCTCCAACCACGGCGGCCGCCAGCTCGACGGCGTCGTGGCCACCGCCGACGCCCTGCCCGAGGTGGTCGCGGCCGTGGCCGACCGCGCCGAGGTCTACGTCGACGGCGGCATCCGCCACGGCACCGACGTGCTCAAGGCCCTTTCCCTGGGTGCCCGTGCCGTCCTGGTCGGCCGTCCGGTCCTGTGGGCTCTGTCCACGGGCGGAGCGTCCGGCGTCGAGCGGGTGCTGTCCGCCCTGGCCGCCGAACTCCGCCTGGCCATGGCCCTCTGCGGAGCCGTCGCTCTCGCCGACCTCACCCCCGACCTGATCGTCGGGCCCAGCCCGACCTGATCGCCGGGCACGCCTCACCCCGACCCGTCGGCATCGGCCCCCAGAGCCGACCCGGAGGTGAGGTGCCCGGGGTTGTCCACACCCCGGCTGTCACACCCCCGGGTTAGCCTGTCACCAGTGATCGATGTATGTTGGTGTCTACCCAGGAGGCCTCGGTGCATCCACTCTTGCTCGACGAGCTTGCCGCCGCGCGGGTCGACGACCTCCGCCGGCAGGCGTCCCGGGAGCGGCGGGCGCTGCCGCTGCTCCGTCCATCCCCGGTCGCCCGGGCGGCCCGCCGCTCGCTGCACGAGCTCGGGTTCCTGCTCGTGGGGGCCGGCCTGCGCCTGGTCACGGCCGGCGAACGCCTGCGATGAGGCGGTTGGCCGACACCCATCCGCCCGGGCCCGGACGGCGGACCTACCTGGACGGCGTGCGCGCGGCCGCTCCGATCGGGGTGGCGGCGCTCGCCTTCGGCGTCTCGTTCGGCGTCCTGGCCCGCTCGGCCGGCATGGGCCGGGTCGCCCCGATGGTGATGTCGGTCACCACCTTCGCCGGCTCGGCCCAGTTCGCCGTCGTCTCCATCCTCGGGGCCGGCGGCGGCCTGGCCACGGCCATCGTCGCCGCCGTCCTGCTCAACCTCCGCTACGGCCCGATCGGCCTGTCCGCGGCCACCACCTTCGAGGGGCCTTGGTGGCGGCGGGTCCTCGCCGCCCAGCTGATCGTGGACGAGTCCTGGGCCATCTCCCAGCGCGACGACGGCCGCCTCGACCGGCACCTGCTGGTCGGCGCCGGCCTGCTCCTGCTCGTCTGCTGGACCGCCGGCACCGCCGTCGGGACCCTCGCCGGCGACCTCGTCGCCGACCCCGAGTCGCTCGGCCTGGACGCCGCGTTCCCCGCCCTGTTCCTCGCCCTGCTGTGGCCTCAGGTCCGCGAGCGCTCCCGGCTCCTGGCCGCCCTGGGCGGCGGCGCCATCGCCCTGGCCCTCATGCCCTTCACCGGCCCCGGGGTTCCGATCGTCGCCGCCAGCCTGGCCTGCCTCATCGGCGCGAGGCGGCCCCGATGAGCGCCGTCTGGATCAGCGTCCTGGTGGTCGGCCTGGCCACCATCTCCATCAAGGCCGCCGGCCCCCTCCTGCTCGCCCGCCGCACCCCGCCGCCCCGAGCCCAGGCCGCCCTCGAGCACCTCGCCCCGGCCCTCCTCGCCGCCCTGGTCGTCACCCAGGCCCTCGGCGGCGACAACGGCGGCTTCACCATCGACGCCCGCATCGCCGGCCTGGCCGCCGGGGCCGCCGCCCTCCTCCTCCGAGCCCCCCTCCTGGCGGTCATCACCGCCGCCGCCGTCACCGCCGCCCTGGTCCGCCTCATCGCCTGACGGCCGGCTTGCGGGTCGGGCGGGCCGCTGGCAGCCTCCGGGGCGGACCGAGGAGGCGGCATGGCGGGAGACGGGCACCGGGCCGGGACGCCAGTAGGTATGCGTTCGATCTGGCCACGGCGGTGCGGGGTGGGCCGGAGCGATGGGCGGCCGAGGTCGACGGCGGGTGGACGGTGGCCGGGCGGCCGAACGGGGGCTATCTGCTGGCCCTGGTCGCGCGGGCCGGGGTGGAGGCGGCCGGGCAGCCGCATCCGCTGGCGGTCAGCGCCCACTTCCTGGCCCCGGCCGACCCCGGCCCGGCCGAGCTGGAGGTGCGCCGGCTGCGGGCCGGCCGCAGCCTGTCGACGACGCGGGTGACCCTGGTTCAGGAGGATCGGGCCAGGCTGGAGGCGCTGGTCACCGCCGGGCGGATCGACCCGGGGGCGGGGCCCGGCTGGCAGCGGGCCGGCGGGCCGGCCGGCCTGGCGCCGGTGGGGGACTGCGTCCCTGGCCGGCCCGAGATGCCCGGCGGCCAGCGGGCCAACCTGCTCGACCACCTGGACCTCCGGCTCGACCCGGCCACCGTCGGCTGGGTGGCCGGCCGCCCGGGCGGGAGCCTGGACATGCGCGGCTGGGTCCGGTTCTCCGACGGCCGTCCCGCCGACCCGCTGGCCCTGCTCCAGGTGGTCGACGCGCTCCCCCCGAGCAGCTTCGAGCTCGGCCTGCCCAGCTGGGCGCCCACCGTCGAGCTGACCGTGTACCTGCGCGGCATCCCGTCCCCGGGCTGGCTGGCCTGCGTGGTGCGCGGTCAGCTCTGGCAGGGCGGCTGGTTCGACGAGGAGGCCGAGGTCTGGGACTCGGCCGGCCGCCTGGTCGCCCAGTCCCACCAGTTCGCCGGCGCCCGCCCCGCCACCCCGCCCGGCGACATCCGCCGGTAGGCGCGGCTCCGATCGCGGCCGGGTTCGGCGCGCCCGCGGTCAGCTCTGGAGGTTCTCGAAGATGCCGGCGGCGCCCTGGCCGCCGCCCACGCACATGGTGACCATGCCGTAGCGGGCCCGGCGGCGGGCCAGCTCGGCCAGGAGCTGGACGGTGAGCTTGGTGCCGGTGGCGCCCATGGGGTGGCCGAGGGCGATGGCGCCGCCGTTGACGTTGACCTTGTCGAGGTCGAGGCCGAGCTCGCGGATGACGGCCAGGGTCTGGGAGGCGAACGCCTCGTTGAGCTCGATCAGGTCGATGTCGTCCAGGCCGAGCCCGGTCAGCTCCAGCACCTTGGGGATGGCCACGGTGGGACCGATGCCCATGACGTCGGGCGCGACCCCGCCGACGGCGTAGCCCACGAACCGGCCCAGGGGGGCCAGGCCGAGGCGCTCGGCCCGCTCGCGCTCCATGACCACGACCGCGGCCGCGCCGTCGCTGCGCTGGGAGGAGTTGCCGGCGGTAATGGTGCCGCCCCGCTTGAACACGGGCTTGAGCTTGGCCAGGGCCGCGGGCGAGGTGTCGCGGCGCGGCCCCTCGTCCCGGGTGAAGGTGGTCTCCCGGTGCACCGGCTGCCCGTCGTCGTCCAGGGCCTCGACCCGCACCTCCAACGGCACGATCTCGGGGTCGAACCGGCCCGAGTCGACCGCCTCGGCGGCCAGCCCGTGGGAGCGCAGGGCGAAGGCGTCCTGGTCCTACGGCTGACGCCCCAGCGTTCGGCCACCCGCTCGCCGGTCAGGCCCATGGACATGTAGTACTCGGGGTGGCCGCGGACCACCTCGGGGTTGGGCGAGAAGGTGGGGGTGGGCGTCGGGGTCGAGGACATGTGCTCGGTCCCGCCGGCCACGAGGGTGGTGGCGAACCCGGCCATGATCCGCTCGGCCGCGCTGGCGATCGTCTGCAGGCCCGAGGAGCAGAACCGGTTGACGGTCTGCCCGGGCACGCTGTCGGGCAGGCCGGCCCGCTGGGCGGCGATCCGGGCCACGTTCATCCCCTGGCTGCCCTCGGTGATGGCGCAGCCCAGCAGCACGTCCTCGACCTCGGCCGGGTCCAGTCCCTCGGCCCGCCGCAGGGACTCGGCGATGGCCGCCCCGGCCATGTCGTCGGGCCGGCTGGCCCTCAGGGTCCCCCGGGGCGCCCGCCCGACCGCGGTCCGGGCTCCGGAGACAATGACGGCTTCCTTCACACTGGTTCACTCCTTCGATCACCCGGCGGATCACTCGATCCAGTCCTGGTTCATCAGGGGGCCGAAAGCGCCCCCCGAACCCCCCATCGGGCCTGTGCCATCGTGGTTCTGATCCCTTAGTTTCTGATCACCTTGCCGGTGGTCAGGAAGGCCTGGATCCGTTCCATGGTCCTGGGCTCCCGGAGCAGGGCCAGGAACGCCTCGCGCTCCAGGTCGAGGATGTGCTGCTCGGTCACCCACTGGCCGAGGGACAGCTCGCCGCCGCACAGGACCCGGGCCAGCTGGCGGGCGACCACCCCGTCGTGCTCGCCCGCCTGGCCGGCCCATTGGAGGGTCTGCACGGCCAGCTCCAGCGCGGCCAGCACGGGCCGGCCGGCGGCGTAGATCGACGCCTCCCGGGCCGGGGGCCGGTAGGCGTCGGCCAGGTCCAGGACCTCCTGCCTGGCCGCGGCCAGCTGGTGGTCGGCGTCGAGGATGACCAGGTCGTGCTCCTCCAGGAACCCGAGCTCGCGGGCCTCGACCGCCGAGGTGGCCACCTTGGCCAGGCCGATGGTCTCGAACACCCGCTGCACGAACGCCAGCGGCGGGGCGCCGGGGGCGGCCCGCATGGCCGGGGCGACGACGCGGCGCAGCAGCTCCTTGCAGCCGCCGCCGGCCGGGACGATGCCCACCCCGACCTCGACCAGCCCGATGTAGGTCTCCAGGGTGGCCACCACCCGGTCGGCGGCCAGGACGATCTCGGCCCCGCCGCCCAGGGTCTGGCCGTGGGGGGCGGCCACCACCGGCCGGGGGGCGTGGCGCAGGCTCATGAGCACGTCCTGGAGGTCCTTCACGGCCTGGCCGACCTGGTCGTGGAGCCCCTGGTAGGCGGCCATGCCGACCTCGCCCAGGTTGGCCCCGACGCAGAAGTTGCGGGCCTGGCTGGCGATCACCAGGCCCGCCCAGCGGCCGCTCTCCAGCTCCTGCACCGCCCTGGCCCCGAGCTCGACCACGGCGGCGTCGATGGCGCTGGCCGGGGCGTGCAGCTCGAAGCAGAGCACCCCGTCGCCCAGGTCGACCAGGCTGGCCGAGCCGTTGCCGGCCACCTCGGCGCCCTCGGCCTTGCGCCGGTCCAGGTCGAGCGCCTCGGGGTCGACCTGGACCGGCGCATAGGAGCGGGTCAGCGGGCTGTACACCTGGCCGTCGCGGTAGAAGCGGTCGTGCCCGGCGGCCAGCATCTCGCGCACCCAGGCCGGGACCTCGATGCCGAGGGCCTCCATGCGGGCGACCCCGTCGGCCGCCCCGATGGCGTCCCAGGCGCGGAACGGCCCGAGCCGGTAGCCGAAGCCCCACTCGACGGCGTGGTCGACCTCGACCAGGGAGTCGGCGATCTCGGGCACCCGGCGGGCGGCATAGGCCAGCGATGGCAGCAGGGTGTCGCGCAGGTAGCGGGCTCCGCGGTCCTCGTCGGCCTTGTCGAGCAGGAAGCGCAGGCGGGCCCCCAGGTCGTCGTGGTCGCGGGCGGCGGCGACGATCGGCAGGTCCGGCCTGGCCGCCGGCCGGTACTCCAGGCTGTCCAGGTCGAGCACGTCGAACACGGTCTGGCCGTCGCGCCGGCCGCGGCGGTAGAAGCCGCCGCCGGTCTTGTTGCCGAGCAGCCCGGCGTCCAGCATGCGCTGCAGCGGCTCGGGGGCTGGCAGGACGTCGCGGCCCTCGTCGGCGGGGGCGAGCTCGTGCAGGTTGGCCGCCACCCCGACCATCACGTCCAGCCCGACCTGGTCGAACAGCCGGAAGGTGGCCGTCTTGGGCCGGCCCACCAGCGGCCCGGTGAGGGCGTCGACCTCCTCGATGGAGTAGCC